>WNFT01000908.1_pt1 | contig 26546 bp, 28 predicted proteins | sample 5400191 | NCBI WGS metagenome assembly WNFT01 (sample SAMN13153359, study PRJNA577476) | soil metagenome | isolation source: 80 cm saprolite under Madrone tree | place: USA:California | collected 2016-06-14 | reverse complement strand
ACGTCTGGGCGGCTTCGGCTTCCGAGCCCAGTGGCTGGATGGTGACGGCCAGCGATACGACCTTGACCTCTGGCTCCTGTGGCATGCGGTTCCTCACCCAGAGCGGCACGGTAACGGTGACCTCCTTCCAGGCAGATGTCCCCGCTGGATCTGGTTCGCCCACACCAACTCCAACAGCAACCAGTACGCTAACGCCGACACCCACAGCTACAGCAACTCCAACAGCCACAGCTACAGCAACCAGTACGCTAACGCCGACAGCGACCCCGGTCCTTACGCCTGGGACAACGCTGGGGACGGATACCTTCCAGCGCGCCAATCAGTCCCGCTGGGGCAGCGCCTCGGATGGGCAGACCTGGGGCGGGGAGGCAAACAACCTCAGCATGTTCTCCCTCTCAGACAATGCTGGACTCGTCTCCAATACTGCTGGCAGCAGTTATAGTGCGGTATTAGGGCCCACGGCTGCTGACGCGGAGGTGTATGCGACCGGCTCGCTGAGTTCCTTTGCCAGTAGCAACTTTGGCGATGTGCTACGTTGGACGGATGGCAACAACTGGTGCAAGGCGTATCTCGATGGGTCCAGCTTGCTCCTTCAGAAATAGGAAAGGAAATAAAGTCATGTTTCTTCAACATAAAAAGTTTGTGCTGGGTGGGGTGATACTGGTATTGTGTTTGTTGCTGGGTGCCTGTGGCTCTGCTGGAAGCGAGAGCAGCAATGGAAATACGGGTTCAACTCAGGATCAGGGATCGACATCTTCAGCAACTGCTGCCGCCACTATCACACCGCAACTGGTTACTCCGAAAGCCACCCATGGTTCGGCAGGCAAAGGACCACGGGTTATTTCCAGTCCGACACCGGTGCCTGGTGGCAAGGCCGGTAGTCAGCAGATTGTACTGGGCGACCGTACTTTGATCATTAACAGTGTCAGCAAGCAAAAAGGAGCGAGCACGAATTCCACTTTGATCACTTTGGACCTGGCCGTTCAAAATACCAGCCATAAAGCTATTAAGAACCTATCCACCTTCTTCCAGTTGATGGGACCTGAAGGTGATACTTTTGGGTATCAATACAATAGCTCTGATAACTTCTATGGCACCATCGCTGCTCACACGACCCACAGGGGTACGATCGTGTTTCAGGTGCCCACAGCGGCTACATCGAGTCTGCGCCTGTTGTATCGTCCTGAGATTGCAACAGAAACGGCCATCATCTTGTTGAAAATAGCGTAAAGCCATCGTTCACTGGGCTAGAGCTGTAAACGCGGTAATTTGTGCTATGGTACCATTCTGCACCAGTATGCGCAGGCCGCAATAGCCTGATGGGAATGTGCTATCTGTAGCTGTCACCATCCAGTTACCTGGCTCAGAACTACCAGTCTGCCAGACTTTGGCAGACAGTGTCGAGCCAACGACACTAAAACGCAAGGTGTAGGATATTCCAGCTTGTGCAGCAAACGCTGTCTCATTCAGGATCGTTGTTGAGCCATTGACCTTTTTTTGTATGACAAGATTGGCACCGTCAATATACGCCTTGTACCAGTTGTTGCCGTTGGTCCAGCGGAGCACTGCCCCAAGGTTCGTATATTTGAAACTGCTCATTGACCCGCTGAACAAGACCTGGGCATTGGTGGCGGTCGGACCGAGCACGGCGCTGTAGCTGACGCTGTTGCCATTGGCGACTTGACCCGTATTGCTAGCAATGGCAAAGGCACTCTGACTATTGGCATCTCCCCCCCAGCTTTGTCCATCCGAAGCTGTCCCCCACTCGGTTTGATTTGCGCGGTGGAACGTGTCCTGTGCCAGGGTCACTCCCGGTGCTGGTGACGGCGTTGGTGAGAGTGCTGTTTGGGGGGTCACTCCCGGTGTTGGTGACGGCGTTGGTGAGAGCGTCACCGATGGAGAAGGTGATAGTGGTGGAGAGGTTGGCGATGGATCAGTATTCAGCACAAATGTGGTGACAGAAAAAGGGGGAAGCTGATAGGTAAACGTGCCGTTTTGCAATGGCAGTGTTCCTAGTTTGATCGGAGGATTGGGAAACAGAACCGATTCATCTTTTCTCCATACATCGATCGTTCCAGACGCTACTCCATTCAGGCTAACCGTTGCAGTTTGGGCGATCGAGGGATCTTCATTGATCACGACAATATTTCTGGGATTATCTGAAGCATATACTTCTACATTGGGAAGGGTTGTGCTTGTATTTACTATGGTGTCTCCAAATCCTCGAAACAATCCTTCGCCTGTGAACATACCAATGCCATGGTAGGCAGCATCGGTATCATCCGGATTAATATTCACTACATGTCCATACGGATCAGTAAATGTATGCTGATTTCCATAGATGGCATTTCCTTTATCTGCATAGAAGAGTGACCATCCACCGGAACTTAAAATATGGCCCAGTGCTGAAGCCGCCCATACTGCATGGAAATTTATATTATCTTGTGCAGCTCCTCCCCAATTTAATTCCCATTCCCCAACTTCAATACTTATTTGAGAAGCACGGGCGGGTATGATTTTTTGAATGAGAGACCGAAGTTGGTTTATACTATTACCATATCCTGCTGCGTATCGGAAAAGCGTCGTATAGTTCCCCGGCACGGTGCCTTTTTGCGGATATCCGTGGAAATCAACAAAATCAACTCTGGTTCCTGACAATTGCAAAAATTGTTGCAACCAATATTGGTTATACCATGCTGTTGTTCCACCACCAATTTTAATTGTCGGATCAACTGCTTTCATGGCATCATAATCTTGATTAAAGTAACTACTATAACTCTGTACGGAGTAACCGTTAATATCTGGTTCATTCCCAACAATCCAATACTTAATGTAATTATTGGTATCTTTATTGAAATGTTTTACCATGTTGGCAGCATCTACAGAAGATTTTGTATCAACTATTATTACTGATTCTGCGTCGATTCCTTTTATAGCATTTATCCATTGATCTCCAGTCCATCGGGTATCACATCCATTTAGGTTACAAACTATCTTGCTTGTTGGATCTCCTGTAGTACTGTATTTTAAGTATGTTCTCATATATTTAATACCTAATGTCTTTAATTTTTGTTGTTCTACCTGATCATTTGCAAAAACATTTGGATATCCGTATCCGCTGACATCCATACCGATTGCAATAGGATCAAGTTTCCGTATTGGAGAAGTATAATCAACAGCAATATTTGGCGAAACGGGAGGTGTGAGTGCTATCACACTTGTAGAAGCCTGAGAGGTATTGTCTGCGTTTGCACCACGGAATATCCCACCGAGTACTCCCCAGATACCTACAACTAGCAAGATTCCTATGAGACTTATGCTCACGATGCTCTTCTTGTGGCCCAACTTTCCAAGATTGCGTGTCATTTGCTTTTCCCCCTCTGTATAATGACAATGAGCGATACAGCTCGAACTATCTTGGGATATCCATCAATATAGTAGCATCTTCTCTAGTATTCAGAAGGGTCTCTTCGCGGAAAATGGTACCTTTGAGCTATATTTCGGTTAAGATCTATGGGTGAATGCGGTAAGCTATAGACTAGGAAAGGAAATAAACTACGAAGGTGAGTAACGAATATTGCGCACCTCCACTGTTGCAATTGATGGACCTTGGAAGACCATCTCGAACACGACATACACATGCGTCAAGTCGACATTCGTGAACATACTGAGCGGGAGCAGCACAGTCGACCACTGAGTCCTCAGACATCTTTGTACCCTGATCTCACTACCATCGTCGGACTGCGCTCGATCTTTGATACCCAGGGCAACACACTGGCCATCTGCTCCTGCTTGTAGGTCAACCAAAAGCGACTTATACCTACTTAGATCGAGCGAAGAGCGATGACCAGGCGGTGCAGGCTGACCGACCATAATAAATATCCCTCCCCACTGCTGGTGAGCAGGATAGGTGAGCAACAGGATCCCATTCTGCTCAGTGAGCCACTGGTGTTGGTGATCTGAAGTCTCAATCCCCAAACTAAACCCCCTTTCCAGGCCACCGACGTAGATATCGCGATAGCTTCGCACCTTCAGGGTGAGCGGAGCAGCGGCTGGGAGCAGCTCACTAAGTGCAGGCTTGACCTGTCCATCTTGCTGATACAGTCCCCAGTGGGTTCCGACTCCGGCCTCCTGGACTTTCCAACCCTCATCAAAAGCTTCGAAGTAGAAATACTGGACTCTGTGTACCTGGGCCCAGTCGATGAATGCTCTCAGGTAGCGGGCCTGGTTCTCGCCACTTGGCACCGCAGCCCCATCAGGAGGACCCGCGGAAGGCCAGCCTGTCTCACCAATCACGATGTGCTTACCGGGGAAAGCTTTTTCGATCTTCTGATACTCCTTGTCAAGAAAGTCTATGGCCGTATTGATAGCTTTCCCTCGCCAGAAGGGATAGATGTGAACCGTAATGAAATCGACGACTTTAGCGAGGTCAGGGTGTTCTAACCATTGATCTGGTGGTTCTGCCGTCGTGAGTGGAACGGCGCGCCCTAGCCTGGCACGCACTTGCTCAATGGCAGCACGTAGTTGTTCCTCCGACAAATCGCCACGCAGAAGGACTTCATTTCCCACAATGAGAGTATGCACTGCCGAATGTGAGGCAAGTTGCTCACCAGCCAGCATTTCTGCTGCGTTTGCAACTGGATCTCTGCCCAACGAGATTCCCAAGGCGACGCACACATGATTTGCTTCGGCAGCCTGGATGATCGCCCGCGCTGGGCCAGTGGCGTTATAGATGCGGATGTAATGCGTAAGCGAGGCTAAAGTAGGCAGGTCCGCCTGGACTTCTTCGTCTGAGGGGAAGCCCCCGGCTGTCGGGTCCTGTCCGGCATGGGAAGGACCGTAGGCAAGACCTGCAAGCGAGAGGTTTCCAGAGGCAGACTTGGGCTGAGCGCAAGGTGGGTAAGTGAGGGAAGGCCGAGACAAGGAAGAGGTATTTTTAGACCCTCCTGTAGCACAGCTACTGAGAGATATGCCCAGGAGAAGCAGAGTGGCAATCATAAGAGGCAGATGCCTGGCAGTTGAACGAAGCATAGAAGCTCCTCACCTTATTCTTTTGTGTATTATACCAGGTATTGGACAGTTAGGAAATGCCCCCTAACTTAGTCTAAATGCCAATCAGGAGTAACTATTCAGGTAGGCTAGAAAGCAAGTGAAACAAGACCATTGACGAATGAGAATCTGTCACGTACAATAGTAGTATAGGCCGATAGAAGTTCGTACAAAACTTCTGGCACCCGAGTTGGAGAAGGCATCCGTCAGGACAAAACGCAATCCGCGTAGGAGACCCTTGCAGGGACCCATTTCTCAGTACTGTGTAGTTCGTTTTTTGTGACGACTCGATTGACCACCTTTAGAAAGGCAGGAACGACTGTGGGAATGTTACGGGTGATGTCACGGCGCGGCGATGACCGTGTCACCTGGGATGTAGAGAAAGTTCTGGCAGGAGACCCCGAGGCAGGTGCTGCCGTACGGGAAGCAGAGCGTATCTTCGCGCAGGAGCGGGCAAAAGGAGCAACCGCCTTCCGCGTCGATCCTGGGAAACCGGCACAGCGCATCGAGCAATTCGACAAAACAGCCGAACAAATAGTTCTCGTCCCGCGAGTCGTCGGCGGATGAGCTTGATCACTCAGGTGCATACCGTCCTGGGTTAAATCATCAATGCTCTCATCATCTCTCCAATAGTATGGTTGGAAGCCCAGCCATATTTCAGGGGATGGTGTGCGCTGGACGCTAGCTCAATGCAATGCTTGCCAGGCCGCGCTGTTCCTCAAAAAAAACCCGACGTTTACCTTTGAGGATATGAGGCGCATTCCTACCTGTAAGCTGGCAATAGGGTTATAAAGTTTGTTGCCAGCTTCCAGGCTCATGATTCTTCATCGTCATCTTCCAGCACGGTCACGATCTCACGATGACCATTCTGTCTCACACAGGCATGGGGGCTGCCGTCGAGCGGTGTACCGCATAAGGGGCATACCGGGCGTCCAGCACTCACGAGAGCGGCAACGGTGCTTGTTAATGCCTGTGCTTGTCGCTGCGTAAAGAGCAACGAGATAGCATCCTCTTCATTCATGCGTGCCACGGGTTCTGGTTCCATGATAATTTCGAGTGGAACAGCCACCAACTGGAACATAGAGCGGCGCTCGTCATAGTTAATGCGCAGTTCCGCTACCTGAAAATCATGGTCAGGCGACCGGGGGAAACCGGCTGGCAAGTGTGTAGTATCAGTCTGGAGCCCTCCTGGCCGCGCTTCTGTTCGCAAGACCTGACCTTCTGAGAGTTGTGCCAGGAAGCGGTCGATGATGAGCGAGAGATGATTGAGTTGTTCCTTCTCCATCCACATAAAGGCGGTACCACGCCTGCTACGGGTAAAGAGCCGGAAGCGGCGTTGACCGGGCTGGCCGATGGCCTCGGCCCCAATGGCGTCAACTGGTCCTAAGTCTGTACTCAAAGTATACCTCCTGCCTTCTCAAGAGCGACCGCGTGCCTTCGCCCTGAAGTTACCTAATACCCACGTTGGGGATCATACTGGTTCAGCAATGGCTCACCGGCGCGGTAGCGCCGCAAGTTCTCAGCGAAAAGAGCGGTCAGACGCTTGTCGTAGTTATCACTCCCACCTGAAATATGGGGAGTGAGAATCACATTTGGCATTGCGTAGAGCGGGCTATCAGCAGGCAAGGGTTCTTGTTCGCTGACATCAAGTCCCGCTCCGGCAATCCAACCCTCGTTGAGTGCACGAATGAGCACGGCTTCATCAATGATACGCCCACGTGCAATGTTCACCAGGTAGGCGTTGGAGCGCATGGCCCGCAGCTCCGGCTCGCCGATCATTTTCTCGGTCGTGGGTGTCAACGGTGTAGCCAACACCACATAATCGCTGCGACCGAGCAAAGCATGCAACTGCTCCGATGGGTAGAGTTGGTCCACGTCGGGGTCCCGCTCACCGCCGGATGCGGAACGGCGTATCCCTAGCACCGTCATGCCAAAGGCACGCCCAAGTTGCGCTATACGTCGCCCGATGTTGCCCAGTCCGACGATTCCCAGCGTCTGACCTGCTAACTCGCACGCCCGTAGGTTGTACCAGTTCGCGTTACGCGGCCAGATATGGCGGTCCTGGAGACGCACCATTTCCGGCCAGGAGCGATTGAACATCAACATACTGCCGAAGACGTACTCGCTTATGTTGATCGCATGGATCCCTGAAGCAGTAGTCACAATAACATCACTCCTGGCATCAAGCAGACCTGTAGACCGCAGAGGATCGATGCCAGCGCCAGGATACTGTAGCCAACGCAGGCGGGGCGCAAGTTCACGTACATTGTCCGGCAAGCTGTAAGCACAGAGAACTTCGGCATCGTGCAACTGAGCTAAAAATTCGTTGGTGCGCGTTATACATAGTATCTCTGCCTGAGCTGCCTCACGCAAGATCGCCTGCGACTCAGGGGAAAATGAGAAGGTGCTCACTACTTTGGGACCACTCGTCACAGTCATTCACTCCTTATTTAAGATGGATATTATCTGTCCTCACAGTCTATCGCAACTACGCTCATGTGGCAAGGGTGCAGGGATGGTGCCTACGATGGCACTGTTGCAAGCGTTCAGTTCTCTGTGCTATAATCCCCATGGTATACTCAAAGGAGCAAGCAAATGAATAAAAAGCCACCGCCCAACGTTTGGCAATCTCTGGGAGCTTTGGCTGGGCTCGGCTTCACCATCGCTGTTCCTATCGCCATAGGTACTATCGCGGGATCCTATCTTGATAGCTTCGCACATACAAAACCGTTATTTGTTCTGCTCGGGCTGTTGCTTGGCCTGATTTCGGGGTGCTATGGAGCGTACCGTTTGATATCACGAGTCTTCTAAACCAAGAAGATAGATGAGGCGGAACCACCTACCATGAAACAGGTCTAGCGGAGCACGATGAAGAGGGAGGATGCTACGTGCTCTGGAGACTTCCTGCTATAAGACTTGCACCGGATGTCATTTTCAATATTGGTTCATTTCCGGTCACCAACACACTATTGTGCACCTGGATCACGATCGTCGTCCTGCTCACCCTGCTCTACTTCGGCACTCGTCGGCAAGACCTGATCCCTGCTGGCATGCAGAACCTGACTGAGTGGGCCATCGAACTGCTGCTGGGGCTGGTGGAGAGTGTAGCTGGCAAGGAGAAAGGGAGACGGTTTTTCCCGCTGGTCGCTACCTTCTTCATCTTCATTCTCTTTGCCAACTTGCTGGATGTCCTCCCAGGCGTCGATACGATTGGAGCGATTGAACCGGCGGCCAAGAGCCATGCATTCCTGGGCTTTCTGCTTTTCGACTACCAGTACTCCAACCAGATCATTCCCTGGATCCGCCCTGCCACCAGTGATCTGAACCTGACGCTAGCGATGGCATTGGTCTCAGTGGTCACGACACAGGCTTTTGGCTTTTACTGGTTAGGGCCAAAAGCGCAATTGGGCAAGTACTTCAACTTCCATGGCCCCGTCGACTTCTTTGTCGGCATTGTCGAAATCGTTAGCGAGGTGGCGCGCATCATCTCGTTTTCCTTCCGTCTCTTTGGCAATATCTTTGCCGGTAGCGCCGTGCTCGCTGTTTTTTCCTTCGTGCTGCCATTTCTCGCTGACGTCGCTTTTATCCCATTGGAACTCTTTGTTGCCTTTATGCAGGCACTCGTCTTCGCCATGCTCACCCTTGTCTTCATGGAAATCGCTACCACCGGCCATGGAGCAGAGAGCGAACACCAAGCACGTAAGGATCAGGTAGAGGTCAGCCACGCCAGGTAATGCTTGCTACTCGCAGAAGACTTTTTCTGCGTTTGCATAAATAAAATCAACAGAACGTTGTCCCTGAAGGAGGATTTTCATCATGACAGCACTTGCCGTAGCAATTGCAATTGGTTTGGGGGCCATTGGCCCAGGACTCGGGATCGGTATCGCCGCATCTGGAGCATTCAACGCGATTGGACGTAACCCTGAAGCAGAGCCACTTATCCGCACAAACATGCTGATTGGCTTTGTGTTCGCCGAAGCCATTGCGATTTATGCTCTGGTCGTCGCCTTCCTGATCAAGTTCGTTGCATAATCAACCTACTTCTCCTATGCTAGCAGAGAGACGCGACTCGTTGTGTCTCACCTTCATGTCGGTCTAGAACCCGTATGAGCATACTCCGAAACAATACAAGAAGAGCGGCAACTAGATGAGACACGAGAGAGCGTCTCCGTGCTAGAGTATACGAGGATGTAGTGTGCCAACTCTGATGAAAGGAGGCGCCTACAGTGCACACACTGATTCTTGCTGATATTGGCTCTGGACTTGGCATCAATGCGATTGCCTTCATCTCGCAACTTGTGAGCTTTGGTATTGTCTTCCTCATCCTGTGGAAATGGGGCTTTCCTGTTATCTTGAGAACGCTTGAGCGGCGGCAGGCCGTCATCCGTGAAGGTGTAGAGAACGCCGAACGCGCCAGGCGCGAGCTTGACGCGGCGACCGCACGGGCAGAACAGGTGCTTGCAGAGGCACGCAAACATGGGCAAGAGACCATCGCTCAGGCCACGAAGGCGGCAGAACGCGAAGCGAACCGTATCCAGGAAGAGGCCCATACCCGCGCCGCGCAGATTGAGCAGCAGCAGATTGAACGCATTCGACAGGAAGCAGCTCGCGCTCGTGCGGAAATCAGCCGCCTGGTGGTGAATCTCTCCATTGATGCCGCCGGCAAAGTCATCGAGAAATCGGTCGACAGCAACGACAACCGCCGCCTGGTGGAGGAGTTCGTGAGCGCTAGCCAGACGAGGAATGAGTAATGCTTAAGGGAGCGATAGCACGTCGCTACGCTGGAGCGATCTTCGAGATTGGGCGCAAGCAGAATACGCTTGACCGCACCCTGGACGACGTACAAGAGATAGCCCGGCTGTTTTCCAACCGCAAGCTGGCCTATCTGCTACGCGAACCGAAGATTCCGGTGCAGCGCAAAGAGACAGCTATACGTCAAGCGCTGGCGTCCAAGGTGCTGCCTACGTCGCTCAACCTCGCCCTGCTGGTCGTCCAGCGTGAACTGGTCGATCTCATGGAGAATATTGCGCGTGAACTCGAACAACTGGTGCTGGATTACAAGAACCAGGCCAGGGCGGAAGTGACCACGGCAATGCAGATGGATGACGTACAGCTCAACCTTATCAAACAAGCGCTCGAACGTAGAACCGGCAAGACGATCCTCATGCAGACTAAGGTGCAACCGAGCATCCTGGGTGGAGTGATCGCCCGCGTCGGCGACCGGGTCATCGATGGTAGCGTAAAGCATCGCCTGGCAGCCTTGCAACAGCAGCTGTTAATGGGGGTCGCCAGCGCCAGCCTGGACCTCGCCCCTGCTGAGAGTGTGGGAAGCAATGGACGTGCTGCCGCGGCCGACGAGGCGCTGCTCCAAAGAACACAGGCTCAGCCAGGTAAAACACCATAATAAACAAGTACAAGAACAGATATACAGGAGGCACAACGATGGCATCTTGGGCTGATGAAATCAGCGCCATCATAGAGAAAAACATCGCAGGTTTTGGCGAAAGCACCACATCAACGGCGAGCGTTGGTACGGTGATCGCGGTGCAAGACGGCATCACTCGCGTCTACGGCCTGCAGGATGTAAAGTATCTTGAGTTGGTAGAATTTCCGCGCACCGGGCTGATGGGCATGGCCTTTAACCTTGAGGAAGAAACGGTCAGTTGCCCCATCCTGGGCGAGTATACACACATCAAAGAGGACGACGAGGTACGTACTACCGGGCGTATCGTCGAAGTACCCGTCGGGGATGCACTGATTGGGCGTGTCGTGAGCCCCCTCGGTGAGCCACTCGACGATAGAGGTCCGATTGTGACCGACAAGCGCCGACACATCGAGCGCATCGCTCCCGGCGTGATTGAACGCCAGCCGGTCAACGCGCCTGTACAAACAGGTCTGAAGGCCATCGATAGTATGATTCCCATTGGGCGCGGCCAACGCGAGCTGATCATCGGCGACCGCCAGACCGGCAAGACAGCCGTTGCTCTTGACACGATCATCAACCAGAAGGGCAAAGACCTCATCTGCATTTACGTCGCCATAGGGCAGAAGAACTCCTCGGTTGCACGCATTCAGGCCATCCTGGAGGAACATGGGGCGATGGACCACACCATCATCGTTGCCGCCAGTGCTTCAGAGCCAGCTCCCTTGAAATATCTGGCCCCCTACGCTGGCTGCGCTATGGGTGAGGAGATCATGGAATCTGGCCGCGATGCACTCATCATCTATGATGACCTGACCAAACACGCTGAAGCCTATCGCAATATCTCGCTGATTATTCGTCGTCCGCCCGGGCGCGAAGCCTATCCTGGCGACGTCTTCTACCTGCATTCGCGGCTTCTAGAGCGTGCAGCGCGCTTGAGTAACGAGCGCGGTGGCGGCTCACTGACTGCGTTACCCATCATTGAGACGAAGGCAAATGACATTTCAGCCTATATCCCCACCAACGTCATCTCGATCACCGATGGGCAGATCTTCCTTGAGACTGATCTGTTTAACGCGGGTGTGAGGCCTGCTATGAACGTGGGTATCTCGGTCTCGCGTGTAGGCAGTAGCGCTCAGACACGCGCTATGAAACAAGTCGCCGGAACACTGCGCCTGGACCTGGCCCAGTTCCGCGAGCTTGCCGCATTTGCACAATTCTCCTCGGACCTGGATAAGGCGACCAAGAGCCGCATTGATCGCGGGCAACGCCTGACCGAAGTACTCAAGCAGCCGCAGTATCAACCGGTCCCGGTCGAGAAACAGGTCATGATCATCTACGCGGCCACCAATGGGTACCTGGATGATGTGGCGGTAGAGAAGGTCACTGCCTGGGAGGCGGAGTTCTATCGCTATATGGACGCCAATCACCCGGAGATCGGTGCAGCCATCGTTGAGCACTCGGTCAAGGGCAAAGAGAAGATGTCCGATGACCTGTTGAAGCAGTTGCGAGCAGCCATCGAAGAATACAAGCAAACCGCAGCACCTTAGGAGGCGGGCTATGCCATCAACCCGAGAAATCCGTCGACGCATACGCTCGGTGAAAAATACAGCGCAGATCACCAAAGCCATGCAGATGGTGGCAAGTAGCAAGATGCGACGAGCACAAGAGCGCGTCCAGCAGTCGCGCCCCTATGCTGAGCAGCTTCGCGCACTCGTCTCGCGTCTTGCCAATGCAGTAGATGACGGCAGCGGCGCAGAAACAGCACTGCTGAGGCAGCGCCCGGTGCGTAACATTGGCATGGTGGTGATTACACCAGATCGGGGTCTGTGTGGGGCATTGCCGAGCAACATCAATCGCAAAGCTGCCACAACCGCGTTGGAGGAGAGCAATCGACTGGCCGAGCAGGGTGAAAGGCCCGGCGTTGACTACGTCGCCGTCGGTCGCAAGGGACGCGACTTCGTCGTGCGCAACCGTTTACATTTGCTTGCAGAGTTCGTCAACTACGGCGATAGGCCATCGCTCAGAGATGCCGCGGCCATTGCTCAAGTTGCCAAGGACGCCTTCCTGAAGGGGGAGGTCGACGTGGTCTACCTGGTTTACGCCAGGTACATTAACACAGTGACACAACAGCCAACTGCTATCCAGTTGTTACCTGTGCAGCCACCCAAAGAACAAAGCGGCGAGCACGTTGAATATATCTACGAGCCAGACGCACAGAGCATCTTTCAGGCCCTACTTCCACGCTATGTGGACGTACAGGTCTACCAGGCGTTGCTTGAGGCTGTGGCAAGTGAGTTCTCTGCTAAGTATGTGGCCATGAAGAATGCCACCGATAACGCCAATGACCTTGTTCAGGACCTCACCCTCACCTATAACAAAGCTCGCCAGACAAGCATCACTACCGAAATTCTTGAGGTGGTATCCGGTGCTAATGCTTTGGAAGGATAATGTAGAGAGCCGATTTATCGGCCCCGGGAGGAGAAATATATGGCAACAACCATCACAGGCACGAAAGGCACAGTCGTGCAGGTACTGGGGGCCGTTGTGGACGTTGAGTTTCCCCAAGACAAGCTACCAGCAATTTATAACGCACTGCTCACCCGTCCCTCCGGTGCAGAGGAGGACCTGACGCTAGAGGTCGAACAGCTCCTTGGTAATAACTGGGTGCGCTGCGTGGCAATGGGATCAACCGATGGTCTGCAGCGAGGTGTAGACGCCATCGACACAGGGCAGTCGATCACGGTTCCCGTCGGCCCAATGACGCTGGGACGCATCTTTAACGTGCTTGGTCAGCCGGTTGACCAGAAGCCCGACATTCCCGACGCTCCACGTCTTCCCATTCACCGAGAGGCTCCTGGACTGGAAGAGCAATCCGCGACGGTTGAGGTCTTCGAGACGGGTATCAAAGTGATTGACCTGATTTGTCCCTTCATGCGAGGCGGAAAAATCGGCACGTTCGGTGGTGCCGGTGTGGGTAAGACCGTTATCATCAAAGAACTCATTAACAATATCGCCAAGGCACACGGTGGCTATAGCGTGTTTGCCGGTGTAGGCGAGCGTACCCGCGAAGGCAATGACCTGTACGAAGAGATGATCGAGGCAAACGTGCTTGATCGCCTGGCGATGGTCTTCGGTCAGATGAACGAGCCCCCCGGCGCGCGTCTGCGTGTAGGACTCAGTGGGCTGACGATTGCGGAGTACTTCCGTGATCAAGAAGGCAAGGACGTGCTGCTCTTCATCGACAACATCTTCCGCTTCACCCAGGCAGGGGCTGAGGTCTCGGCACTACTGGGCCGCATGCCCTCGGCAGTGGGGTATCAGCCGAACCTGGCAGAGGAGATGGGTGAGTTGCAAGAGCGCATCACCTCCACCAAAAAGGGTTCGATCACGTCGATGCAGGCCGTCTACGTACCCGCCGACGACTACACCGACCCGGCGCCGGCTACGACGTTCGCCCACCTCGACTCGACGATCGTGTTGGAGCGTTCCATCTTCGAGCGGGGCATCTACCCCGCCATCGATCCCCTCGCGTCGACCAGCCGTCTGCTCGACCCGCAGGTTGTCGGTGAGGAGCACTATAACGTTGCTCGTAGTGTGCAAAAGGTGCTGCAGCGCTACAAAGACTTGCAAGATATCATCGCCATCCTGGGCGTCGATGAGCTATCGGACGATGACAAGCTGACGGTTGCACGTGCTCGCAAGCTGGAGCGGTTCTGCTCACAGCCCTTCGCGGTTGCCGAGATTTTCACGGGGAGAGAAGGGAAGTATGTCCCTTTGAAGGATACCATCCGCGGCTTCAAAGAAATTCTGGAAGGCAAGTACGACCACATTCCTGAGACCTACTTCTACCTGGTTGGTGGCATTGAAGATGTCGTGCAGGGCTATGAAGCAGAGCAGCAGAAGGGTTAAACGAAACGATGGAGACGCGCAACACACTGCATGTTGAGGTGGTCACCGCCGAGCGCGAGATCTACAATGGCGAGGCCGATATGGTGGTCGCCAAAGGAGCAGATGGGTATCTTGGCATTTTGCCACGCCATGCCCCTCTGCTGACGACGCTGGCTGTCGGCGAAATGCGCATCAAACTGGGCGAGGTCGAAGAGCCATTGTTTGTCGCTGGGGGTTTCCTCGAGGTCCGCTCTGACGTCGTCACCGTGCTGGCAGATACGGCGGAGCACGCCGAGGAGATTGATGAGGCTCGCGCTCAGGAGGCGCGCCGCGTCGCTCAAGAGCGGTTGGAACAGGCCACATCCGAGGCCGAGCGTGCCGAGATGCTCGGTGCTCTCGAACGAGCGATCAACCGCATTAAGGTGGCAGAGGTAGCTCGCCGGCGCCGTGGACCACGCATCGAAATGCCGCGTTCGGAATAACAAAGGAAGGGATTTTTGTGCTGCGGACCTGGCAGCCTGCGGCTGCCAGGTCCGCAGCACAAAAAGACGCAAGCCGCTGTAGGTAGAAAGGCAAAGCTGAGATGTCAACAACCGAGAAACTGCCCATGTCCATCCGTGCCGATTGGGTTCCAGGACCCAAGCAGGGACAGTGGACCTATGATGATTATGCGGCACTTCCAGATGAGGGGAAGCACTATGAAATTGTGAATGGAGTTTTGTATATGTCGCCTTCCCCTAGTTGGCACCATCAAGAGATAGCATTTGAGATCGCTTCTTACCTACGAGCCTATGTCCGAACAGCCGGTTTAGGTGGGGTATTCATTCCTCCTCTTGATGTCGAGCTTGCCCCCAATGTGGTCTTTCAGCCCGACGTTGTCGTCCTTTTGAAAGCGGGGCGTAAGAAACTGAAGGAACGTCACATTGTAGGTGCTCCTGACCTGGTCGTCGAGGTTGCTTCACCTGGTACGGAAACCCGTGATCGACACGACAAGTTGGATGCCTATGCTCGTGCTGGCGTGCCGGAGTATTGGATCGCTGATCCTGAGGCACGCACCGTCGAGGTGCTGGTGCTGGAGGCTGGTGGGTACTACTCGCTCGGTGTCTACCGTGGGAAGATAACATTGCCTTCACGGGTAGTACCGGGGCTTCCAGTACAGGTTGAGCAGTTCTTTGTTTCCGTTTGGGAGTAACTGCTCAGGACTCCTCACCACCTTCGGTGGTTCGCAAGAGTTTGTTGCTGCGGGCTTTGCAGCCGCAGGCTGCAAAGCCCGCAGCAACAAAAGACGCGAGCCGCTGTAGAGTGCCGATTTATCGAGCACGTGCGGCGAGGAGTCCTGAATAGTTACGAGATTAGCTGCGTGCGGAGATTGTTTCTCTCCCTCCCTCTGCCTTATGATACATAGTAGTAACTCTTGAGACCTTGACACCATATAGATAGCGCGCTAGAGGAAACAGAAACGCATGGCAACGACCGCGCAAGAACTGCAAACCACACTTCCGGCGGGCCCCCGCCGCTTACCCTATCTTGGCCATATGCTCTCGTTGAGACAAGATCCACTGGGCTTTCTGCAACAGCTGCAACGCACGTATGGCAACATGGCAACGATCTACTTGGGAAAGAATCCAGCGGTACTGCTGTTCCGCCCGGAACACGTGCACTACGTCCTGGTGGAACACCCGCGCAATTTCTCGAATCGCAGACTGCTCCGGAGGAATAGCAATGGTGGTTTCGCGAGTGAAGGATTGCTGACCATCGATGGCGAAAAGCATCGCCAGCAGCGCCGTGCGGTACAACCGGCCTTCCATAAAAAACGGGTCGAAGGCTATGCCGCGATCATGGAGCAATACACGCAAGAACTGCTCGAAACCTGGCATCCGGGTGATACGGTCGATATGTCACGGGCCATGCAAGCGTTGACGCTGCGTATTGTGAGCAAGTGCCTCTTCAGTATCGACCTGTCATCCCAGCTTGGCCCTCTCAGTGATGCCTTCGATGGCGTCATTGGCAGTTCGACGAGCGTGGCTGAAGACCTCCTGAACATTCGCATTGACAACCCCATTACCAGCTATGGCAGGCGAATGGCTGCCATGCGCCAGCTCGATATACTGATCTATACCCTGATAGCACAGCGCCGTGACGATGACCGCGATTACCAGGACGTTCTTTCCATGCTGATGTCGGCACAGAGCGGAGAAGAGCCGGGTAGGAAACTGACCGAGAAACAGATTCACGATCACATCCTGACCTTCCTGGCGGCAGGTCACGAAACAACCGCGATTGCCCTCGTCTGGACGTTTTACCTGCTTTCACGATATCCGCAGGTACGTATCAAATTGCAAGATGAGATGCGCTCAGTACTCGCCGACCGCGAACCGACCCTTGACGACCTCGCCAAACTGCCCTATCTCGATTGGGTTTTGAACGAATCGATGCGCCTCTATCCACCGGCCTGGTTGCAGATGCGCTTCGTCGCCAAAGAATCTGAACTGGATGGCATGCGCCTGCCAGTTGGTACGCTGCTCATCATGAGCCAGTGGGTCATTCATCGCTTGCCCGACATCTGGCAGGACGCGGAGATGTTCAAACCTGAACGCTGGGACCCTGTGAACGGGCAGCAGATCCCACCAGGAGCGTACTTCCCCTTCGGAGGCGGCCCACGCACCTGTATTGGCATGCCGCTCGCACAATTGGAGGCGCGGCTTATCCTCGCGAGTATCCTCCAACGTTACACACCGCAGCCCGTCCCTGGCTATACTCCCGAGTTCCAGCCGGTAATCACCTTGCGCCCGAAACGGCATTTGCGAGTTACCTTGATACCCGCGTCCTCCAGCGACTCAGACCTACAATGGACGCAGCCTGCAGGCCTACAGGAAGGCTTGGAGCGCCAGGGATGCAGAACGGCGCTCCTGAGCCTGTTCGGGTTAAAGACACAACTATGAGTCACGCCTTCGCCGCCGTCATTTTTGGTCTTGCCGCCTCCCTTTTCTGGGGAAGTGGCGATTTCAGTGGGGGACTCGCCTCCCGTCGCGCTAACGCTTCAAGCGTTGTTATAGCTGCCTATGCGATTGGATTTGTGCTGCTGGTAGCGCTTGCGCTGATCTGGAACGAGTCGTTTCCCTCCCTACTCGACATGGTCTGGGGAGGACTGGCCGGATTGGCGGGAGCCATAGGACTGATATCGTTCTACTCCGCGCTCTCTATTGGACGTATGGGCGTTGCCGCTCCCATTTCTGCGTTGCTTACTGCCTCCCTCCCCGTCCTCTTCAGTACATTCACCGAAGGACTACCCAGTCTGCTGCAACTGGGCGGTTTTGTCCTGGCCCTGCTGGCGATAGGGCTGATCTCACGGCCAGAACGATCAAACGGGCGTCCGGCGGGAATCGGGCTGGCTTTGCTGGCCGGCTGTGGCTTTGGCTGCTTCTTCATCCTCATCAGCCGTGTGAATCATGCTGCGATCTTCTGGCCCCTGGCGATGGCACGCTTCACATCTGTGTCCTTGTTGCTGGGCATTGCATGGATCCGTAGAATGCCGATTTATCGAGCATCGTTCGTAGAACGGCCGATTTATCGAGCACGTCAGCCAGTTCCCAAGATGCTGCCCAAGATGACGGTTGCTCCTCTGGTGTTGCTCGCAGGAGTACTGGATGCCATTGGAAATGCGTTTTTCGTCCTCGCTGCGCATGCCGGTCGTCTCGATGTTGCAGCCGTGCTCTCTTCCCTCTATCCTGCAGCGACGGTGCTGCTGGCAGCGCTCGTGCTGCGTGAGCGCTTGACACGCATACAAGCAGTCGGTGTTCTCATAGCGTTGGTGGCGGTTCCATTGATCTCGGCATAAGCAGCCAATCACGCAAATGATCCCCTACACAAACAATGGCTCCATAGCATGTCGCGCAACCAGCGCCTGCATCTGCTCATCCGTCGGACCCGCTGAACCTTCCTGGAAGCGGCTGGCGGCATCGAGGACCTTGGGAAGCAGGTGAATATCGCCAACCGTATTCAGGAAAATACCTGGCTGCTTGAGCACCCAATGCACCGCCAGGTCGATATCCTGCTGATCCTCCAATGGCTCATACCACGTGTCGCGTGTGTGCTGGCGACCCATCCATGGTTGAGAGGCAATGGACTTGATGGTCTGGACCGCAATGTTGCGCTGCTGGCATGTCGCGAGCAAGGCACGGAAGTTCTCGGCATAGTAGGGACTCTGCATGGTCAGGTAGTTGTAAGGGAGTAAGACCGTGTCAAAGTCGAAGCGTTGCAGGCTGCGCCGATGTGTAGCTGCAATTTGCAGACCATGTCCGGTCACGCCAATAGCCCGTATCAAGCCCTGCTTTTTCGCCTCAATTGCAGCATCCAGAGCGCCGCCAGGACTCAAGGCCGTATCCCATTCGATAGGATCCGCCAGGCTATGCAACTGCCACAGATCCACGGAATCGATGTGCATGCGTTCCAGGGAGCGGTGCAGTTCCTCTTTTGCCTCTTGCGCTGTACGAGCATCAGCCTTCGTCGCCACATAGAACTGCGAGCGATAGGGGACCAGCCAGGGAGCGATGCGCAGTTCAGCATCGCCGTAGCTCGACGCTACGTCAATGTGATTGACCCCATATTGGAGCAATATCTCCAGTGTACGGTCTGCCTCCTCTTGGGTGACATGACTGAGGGAGGCGCCTCCGAAGATGATCCGTGTGCTCATATGACCACTACGGCCAAAGGGTTGGGTAGCAATTGTCATCGCTTTCCTCCTTCGCATCAAGAAGAATCTTACCGATCTCCCCTCCATGCACTGACGCTATCAAGTGCCCCCACCTCTTCTTCGTCAAGCTTCAGGTCGACTGCGCCGAGGAGCTCACGCAGCTGTTCTACCGTCGTGGCACTGGCAATGGCCGAGGTAATACCTGGCCGGGCCATCACCCAGGCGAGTGCCACCTGTGCAACCGTTGTATGGTGAACGGCTGCCACGCGGTCGAGCTGCTCCAGCACCCTGAAGCCCTTCTCGTTCATGTAGCGCTCCTGTATCCCTTTTGCGCGTGGGCTGGAGGGTAACTGGTTGCCCGGACGGTACTTCCCTGAGAGGAAGCCGCTTGCCAGCGCCGCGTAGGGAATGACGCCGAGTCCTTGTTCCATGCACAGAGGCTCAAGGTCACGCTCGTACTCTGCACGATTGACCAGGCTATACGGCGGCTGCAAGCATTCGTAGCGGACGTAGCCGTGCTGAGCGCTTACTTGTAGAGCCTCTCGAAGGCGCACGGCGCTGTAGTTGGAGGCACCGACGTAACGCACCTTGCCCTGGCGCACCAGGTCATCAAAGGCGGCCATGGTCTCCTCGAGTGGCGTATCCGGGTCATCACGATGCGCTTGATAGAGGTCGATGCAATCGATCTGGAGGCGTCTCAATGAGGCCTCCACTTCTTCCAGAATGTACCGCCGTGAGAGGCCCTGCGCATTGGGACCAGTGCCCATGGGGCTCCCCACTTTCGTCGCGATAATGACGCGACCGCGGTTGTTGCGCGTGCTCAACCAGCGTCCAAGAATGCTCTCGGACTCGCCACCAACGTGGCCTGGAACCCAGGTCGAGTAGGTATCTGCCGTGTCGATAAAGTTCCCGCCGCCGTCAACGTAAGCGTCCAGCACCGCAAACGAGCTTCGTTCGTCGGCAGTCCAGCCAAAGACGTTCCCACCCAGGCAGAGCGGCGTCACAGAGAGGTCTGTGCGACCAAGTTTGCGCTTTAACACTAGAATGTTCCTCCTGGCAACTGGGAGCACAATCCATCCTTCACAGCGACTATTTGCGCAAGCCTCATCAACAGATATGGATAGTGCTTCGGGAGCCACTAGATCAAGATCAGCAGAACGCGCCTGAGTGACCAGGCACTGTTTGATTCTAGCAAACGCATCCAACGAGACGCAAGCTGTACAACATTTGCGTATACACCTCGCAAACAGGATCTTTCCACATCGCCCTGGTGGAGCTGCTTGCCATGTTCCGCCCCGCTGCCAGTGCCCACGGTGCCGGAGCCGAGCAGCTCGTCAGGCCAAATGGTCTCCCCCTTGGAGGCGAGGGCATTGGCCATAGAAGAACAGCCCTGCGGTATGAGGAGATCTTTAAGCGGAAAGATCCCTTGATTTTTGCGTACCCGCCCGCTTCAACATGTTCTGCTCGACAGAGAACGGCCCCGATCCCAACAGGACGAGCGCCAGCGAAGTTACCAAGAGGAGCAGGTCCAGTTCGTAACCCGCCGCTGGTGCGCCAGGCGGGGCAATAAAACCAATCGAGAGTTTAGCGAGGAGGGTTGTCACCGCCATTTCGCTAGCGAACAGAATGCCCAGCCAGCGGGTACCCAAGCCCAAGAGCATGAACAAGCTGCCCACTATCTCCAGAAGGATAATGAACCAGCCAGATACCGGCAAGAGTGGCATCTTCAGAAATGCCATGAAGCCAATAAAGGAGGCGGGGTCTTGAAGTTTGTGGAGGCCGTGCATCAAGAATGTAATGCCGACAACAAGCCGCAACAGGACCGGCGCGTACGGAGCCAATCTCTCAATAGGTGGTTTCAGCATATGACAAACTTCCTTTCTTCTGAAGGTGAGGTGGAAATCATTCTTCCTTCCTTCTGGTGATTCGTGTTCCGTCGCGGCTACGCGAGCAATTTCCAGGCGCTCTGGAATTGCGTGCCGAGCGTGAACTGAAGCTTCATGCCCAGGAAGGCCAGCCCCTCCAGGTAGTGGGCGTGGGCAAGCGGTCCGGCGTCAATGGCGCGCAAGCCACCCGCCTCGACCAACTGGGAGACCGTCGCCTTCGCTGCGGCGTCGTCCCCAGTGATGAAGACATCGAGGGGCTGGCCGGCCACCGCGCCGACGACCAGCGGCCCGGCAAAGGTGGTATTGAACGCCTTGACCACGTGGGTCTCTGCCGGGACAAGGCGGGCAATCTCCTGCGCGGCTGAACTGTCCGGCGGAGTCGCCAGCCCATCAAACGTGGCTTTCACCGGGTTGGTGATGTCCACCAGAATTTTCCCCGTCAACTGCGCTGTATACGGTTGAAGCGTCTCAGCAACCGCATGGTAGGGAACCGCCAGGACAACCACCTCATCCTGGATGGGGCTGCCAAAGGGAACGGCCTGAGCGCTTGCTCCCTGGCGCGCTGCCGCTTGCAGGTTTGCCGCCAGTTCCGCTCCTTTTTCTGGATTGCGGCTCAGCAGTGTGACCGAGTTTCCGCCCGCGACCAGCCGAGTGCCGATACCGCGAGCCATGTTGCCTGTACCAATGATCGTAATGTTCATCGTCTTCCTCCTTCTTTAGATCACGACATACCCGGCGTCACCAACCCTTTGGAGACGATATCCCAGGGCCTGGTCCGCTATGGGGCGTGCCTGCTCGGGAAGCGGCAAAAATTGTTGCATCACTTTCTCCTTGTCTGATTACTATTCAAGTGTATTTCCGTCACATGAAGTGAGCCAGAGCGCGTTTTCCAGCCTATGACGGCTTCTCGATTTCAGCGAGCAGGTCGTCAAAATCAATGGGGGAATTCAGCCTGTTGATGTCCGCAACCGTAATGCCATACCAGGACTTCCAATAGCTCGGATCACGGTCCCAGGCCAGTTCAATGCCGTTCTCGTCGGGATCGTGCAGGTAGAGAGCCTGGTGCGAAGTATGGTCGTTGGAGCCATCGATAAACCAGCCGTGATCGAGGATGCGTTTGTAAGCCACAGCCAGATCGCGGCGAGTGGGATAGTTGAGGGCAAAGTGGTAGAGGCCGGTCGTGCCGCGCGCGGGTGGACTGCCATCTTTGCTCTCCCAGGTGTTCAGGCCGATACGATGATGATAGCCGCCAGCGGAGACAAAGGCCATCGTGCCAATAGTGCAAACCAGCTCAAACCCCATGACTTCCAGGTAAAACTTGAGCGCACGCTCAAGATTGGCTACTTTGAGGTGCACATGCCCCAGGTACATATTCGGCGGAATGCTCTGTTCGGTCATAGACTCTTCTTTCTCCTTTATCATCTGGAATGCGCGCTTCTTCTCCATGAAAATGTCGCTGATGTCTTGCTCGCGCGACAGACCCTCTTCTTACGGGTCAGGGGTACACGTTGTACTCCTGTGCTATAGTATAACAGGGAGAGATGCTCGAATCGCATCGGATTCGTCCGCTTCTGCGACTCATTCGCCCAGATATTTCCACAAGAGGAGCCTGCGCCAGTCTGAATGCCGCTCCACAGGACGCTCTGGTGCTGTCCCTTACAGGGGGCAGACAACTGCTCCACGGCTGAACAAACACCATGCCATAATCTGCTGACCTCGACTTCATGCAAATATCGTCTGCTGGTCACAAGTGACGGGGAGCGATCTGGCCGCGGACGGTGACCCACTGCGTTTCGGTGAAGGCCTCGATGTTCCATTCCGCCCCGCCGAAGCGCGAGCCGGTGCCCGAGGAGGCCACGCCACCGAACGGAGCCACCGCCTCGTCGTTGACTGTCTGATCATTGATATGAACGAGGCCACTAGGGATGCGCTCGGCCAGCTCCAGGCCCTTCATCACGTCACGGGTGAGGATGCCCAGCGAGAGCCCATACTCCGTGCCACCTGCCAGGTTGACCACCTCGTCAAGTGTCGAGAAGCGCACCACTGGTGCCACTGGACCGAAGACCTCGTTGGCATAGGCGGGCATGTCCGGTGTGACATCGGAGAGGACGGTGGGGCGGTAGAACAGGGCGTCGAAGCGACCACCGGCCGCAATGTGGGCCCCAGCATCCACAGTCGTGGTGACGAAGCCATGGATCTTGTCGCGCTGGCGTGCATCGATGATCGGACCCAGCGCCACCGCCTGCTGCGTGGCCGGATTGCCCACCGTCAGGTGATCGGCGGTCTCTGCCAGGCGCTTGATGTACGCCTCGGCGATGCGCTCATGGACGAGGTGACGGCCAGTGGCCATACAGATCTGGCCTTGATGGAAGAACGAGCCCCAGGCTCCCGTCTGCACCGCCTGCTCCAGGTCGACGTCGTCCAACACGATCAGGGCATTGTTGCCCCCCAGTTCGAGATGCGCTCGCTTGAGATGCTTGGCCGCCAGTTCGCCCACGGCTCGTCCGGCAGCGGTCGAGCCGGTGAAGCTGATCACCCGCACGTGGGGATTGGTGACCACGGCTTCTCCCACATCCACGCCACCGGGTAGCACGTGGAACAGGCCTGCTGGCAGCCCGGCCTCCTGGAAGATGCGGGCGAGGGCGACACCACCACACACGGCGGTGCGGGGATCTGGCTTGAGCAGAACGGCGTTGCCCAGCGCCAGGGCGGGCGCCACGGAGCGGATAGACAGGATCACCGGGGCGTTGAAGGGGGAGATCACGCCCACCACTCCGACCGGCAAGCGGCGCACCATGCTCAGCCGGGGCTCCTCCGAGCGAATGAGCTGTCCATAGGGTTGCGAGGCGAGGCCGGCGGCTTCATAACACTCACTGGCTGCCACGTGCAGTTCAAAGCCGGCCTTGGGCACCGTCGAACCCGACTCGCGAATGATCCACTCCCGGATATCGTCGGCCTGCTCCTCCCAGATCTGGCCAGCACGGCGCAGCACTCGTGCTCGCTGGTCAAACGGAGCTTGTACCCAGGCCTGTTGTGCCTCGGCAGCCCGATCGGCTGCCTGCCGCACATCTTCGATACCTGCTTGCCCGACCACGCCAATCTGCGCTCCAGTGGCCGGCTCGACGACCGGATACTCGCCACCTGTCGACGTGATCCAGTCGCCATTGAAGATCTTCCCAGTCCAGATCTGGGGATCCATGAACGTTGTGGAAGTTGTTGTAGTCATAGCAATCTACCTCCTTGACGCATTGGGCTTCGCGGCTGGTCTGTGTGCCTTCACGAACATGCCCCTTGCACTTCATGTCAGCGTCGCGCCACTTTGCCCTTTTATAGGATGACATCCGCTCAGAAGTATCTGAGCGCACGTCACGGCCACCCTCCTGTGTTCATCACCTCCAGGATCGTGTGGGCATCCAGCCTCGGCGGCTCGAGCGTCGCACAGACTCGCCCGTTGTAAAAGACGAACACCCGGTCGCAGACCGTGGCTAGCTCAAACGGATCCGTCGAGGCGAGCACCTGCACGATGCCCCGCTGGGCAAGCTCGCGCATGAGACCGTAGATCTCGGCTTTAGCACCCACATCGATGCCACGGGTGGGGTCGTCGAGCAGTAGCACCGAGGGCTCCGCCTCGAGCCACTTGGCGAAGACGACCTTCTGCTGATTGCCCCCCGACAGACCTCCCACCTCCTGGTCGACCGAGGAGGTTTTGATGCCGAGCCGCATCACGTGCGCACGTGCGCGAGCACGCAGCTGACCAGCCTGTAGGAGCGGGCCATCGCGGCCCAGGGCAACGGATCGCACCTGCGCAATGTTATCCCACACGGGCTTGTCCAGCATGACACCGATGCGCCGTCGATCTCCCGGAACGAGCGCCACCCCCTGCTGTATGGCTGCGCGCAGGTCGTGCTGGACCAGTTCTCTGATGTTCCATCGAAGACGGTACCTTGTCCCCAAGCATAGCGCGCACAATGTCGTCGATCTTGAGCTGTGACGTGGGAATGGCGTCCAGCACGCGCTCCCCATCGCGCAACACCGTAACTTCGTCGCACAGACTCAGGACATCCTCGAGGATGTGTGAGATGTACACCACCGCCACCCCCCGTTGGCGCAGCGTGCGCAGCACTTCGTGCAACCGCTCCGTCTCGCGTACATGCAGCGCCGAGGTGGGTTCATCCAGGATCAACACGCGGGGGCGCACCATTAGGGCGCGGGCGATCTCGAGCAATTGGCGCTGCTCGAGGGAGAGGGAGGCGACCGTCGTGCGCGGGTCGACATCCAGGCCGAGCTCCCGCAGGACCGGCTCGGCCTGCTCCGCCATCCGCGCACGCACGACAAACGGACCCCGCAGCGGCTCCCGCATCGGAAACAGGTTGGACAGGACGTCGAGGTCCGGGAAGAGACTCAACTCCTGCGAGACGATCGCGACTCCGTGGGCGGCGGCGTCAGCCGTGCTGGAGAAGCGCACTTCCCGCCCATCGAGGTGCAAAGTGCCCGCGTCGGGGGAGATTGCTCCCACCAGCACTTTGACCAGGGTGGACTTGCCCGCGCCGTTCTCACCCAGAAGTGCATGAACCGAACTGGCACGCGCCCGAAAGTCCACTCCCTTGAGCGCGACGATGCCACCGTACGACTTGCGGATCCCCTCCGCTTCGAGCGTGGCGCGAGGACTTGTCATGAGATACCCTTTCTGTCATGCAATAACCTGCATAAGAATGCTGTTGTTCCGCTGTCCTGGCATCGGTGTGTTGTGCCAGGCCTCCCTACTTGGCCTGATCCATCGGCTTGATCTGTGCCGTCGCATTGGCGAACTCCTTGTCGATGATCGGCTGGTAGAACCGGCCTTTGGCCTCCAGGCTCTGTTGGCGTGCGATGATGTCTTGGACGTTGCTCTGAGTGACAAGCAGGGCGCCGGGGTTCCACCACCCCTTGGGGAGGGACTTCCCATTGAGCGCATGCTCAATAAGCAGCCGCATCGCCACGTAGCCTTTCAAGAAGTGCTCAGGATCGACGAGCCCAAAATTGGTGCCATCCGCGACAGCCTGGAGCGCGGCCTGGTTCAGATCAAAAGCCCCGGTGAGGTACGTCCCGTGGTTGGCTCGCTTGATTCTCGCCAAAGCAACATTGTCCTGGTCTCCAACGCCGAGGTACGCTACCGCCTCAGGATGCGCCTTGACGAGGTTGTTCCAGGCATCGAAGTTCTGCTGCGGGTCCGCCTTCGTGTCGAATGGGCCCAGGACCTGGAGATCCGGTCGCGATTGCTGGAACACCTGCTTGATGCCCTGTACTCGGTAGGCAAGAACAGGCACCCCCGGGATGGGATCACCGATCACCACGCTGCCCTTGGCATCCTTGGGCAGACGAGCAATGGCTCCTGTGGCGAGCATCGCTCCGGCGGTGATGTTATCGTTGCCAACATAGGTCGTGATATTGGACGTTGCTGGCGGCACTGTGTCCACGGCGATGATCGGAAGCCCCTGACTCACCGCGTTGGCCTCGGGACGGACGAAGAGATCCGGTGAGAGCGTCTCGACGGCGATGCCGTCGGTGGCGGTTCTGGTCAGGTTCGTGAAGAGATTGACCTCTGCCTGGGGGTCAATGGTTGGCG
>WNFT01006297.1_pt1 | contig 26547 bp, 25 predicted proteins | sample 5400191 | NCBI WGS metagenome assembly WNFT01 (sample SAMN13153359, study PRJNA577476) | soil metagenome | isolation source: 80 cm saprolite under Madrone tree | place: USA:California | collected 2016-06-14 | reverse complement strand
CGACGAGATCCGCGCGCAGCGAACGGCGCGCATCAACTATTTCTGTTCGCGATGCCAGCGATCCGCCGGCAGACCGCGGCCACCAGCCGATCGCAGCGCTCGCCCGCGAACCTGAACGGCGGCATCGCGGCGGCCCCCACCCGGGTAAAGAGTTGGTGGCGCAGCGCTGCCCGCGCGCGGTGCAGGCGCGTCTTGACCGCGGACTCGCGCAAGCGGAGAGCGTCCGCCACCTCCATCGTGCTCATCCCGTCCACGTCACGGAGCACGAACACCAGGCGGTATCCGACCGGGAGGGCATCGACGGCCTCCACCAGGACGCGCTGGAGCTGCCGCGAGAGCGTCTCGTGTTCGGGATCGTGCACCGGCATGGGCTTCAGTCCCTCCCGCGCCAGGGCGAGATCGCTCACCAGCCGCCGCCGCCGCAGGCGCGCCTTCGCTTCGTGAACCACGATCTGGCCGAGCCACGCGGGCGTCTTCGTCACGTCCTGCAACTGGCCGAGATGCTCGAACGCGTGCACGTAGGCTTCCTGCAGCACGTCCTCGGCCTCCGCGTCGTCGCGCAGGATGGCGCGCGCGACGCGGAACAGCCGTTGGTTGTACCTCCGCATCAGCTCTTCGAAGAGAGCGGTTTCGCCGGAGCGAATGCGGCACACGAGCTCGCCGTCCGTCGGCTCCGACTCGAGTCTGCGCAGCCTTGCGGTCATGTACGTATGAGACACGAGGGCGAGAAAGGTTACCGGCGTCACCTTTCGCGGGCTCGCTTCTCACTAAGGAAGACCGCAGAAATCCACCGGAGGAGCCATGCGCATCGCAGTCATAGTCGTTGCCAGCGGACTCGTCGCCTGTAGCAGCAGCAAGAGCACTCCACCCCCCACCGACACGACTTCACAGGATGCGCAGAACATGATCGAGGAGGGCCGGCAGACCTTCCGGCACGAGACCTTCGGGGACGAGGATTTCTGGGGCGGCACGATCAAGCTGCACCAGGCGATCGAGGGATCTGCGCATGGCGGCGTGGGAGACGGCGTCAGCCCGGCTACGGCCCTCTCGGTAGGACTCAAGGTAGACGTCGACGTCCTGCCCGACAGCGTGAAGAACGGCATCACCAACAAGACGCTGAACCTGAACGATCCCGCGACCACTCTCGCGCTGTTCGACCTCGACGCCGTGGTGGGAGTGGAGGGCTTCTCCAACGGCCAGGGCGGGCTGAGGACGGTGGGCATCACCTGCGCCTTCTGTCACTCGACCGTCGACGATTCGTTCGCACCGGGCATCGGCCATCGCCGCGACGGTTGGCCCAATCGGGATCTGAACGTGGGCGCCATCGTGAACCTCTCGCCCGACCTCTCTTCGGTGGCCACGCTGCTGGGCGTGCCGGAGGCCACCGTACGCACGGTGCTGCAGTCCTGGGGCCCGGGGAAGTTCGACGCCGAGCTGTTCATGGACCGTAAGCCCACGAACACCACCACCGGCCAGTCGGCCGCGACGCTGATCCCGGCCGCTTACGGCCTGGCCGGCGTGAACCTGCACACGTATACCGGCTGGGGTTCAGTCACCTACTGGAACGCCTTCGTGGCGAACCTCGAGATGCACGGCAAGGGCACCTTCTTCGACTCGCGGCTCAAGGACGCAGCGCAGTTCCCGATCGCGGCACAGGCCGGCTTCGACAACGTCCGCCCCGCGACGGATCTCGTCTCGCCGAAGCTGCCAGCCCTGCACTTCTACCAACTCGCGCTGCTGGCGCCGAAGCCCCCGGCCGGCAGCTTCGATGCAGCCGCGGCGGACCGGGGCAAGGCCGTCTTCGAGGGCGCCGGGAAGTGCTCGGTGTGCCATGTGCCGCCGACGTTCACCGAGCCCGGCTGGAACATGCACTCCGCCAGCGAGATCGGGATCGATTCCTTCCAGTCCGACCGGGCGCCCGACAAGAAGTACCGGACCACGCCCCTGCGCGGGCTCTGGGCGCGCGCGAAGGGCGGCTTCTACCACGACGGCCGGTTCGCCACGATGGCGGACGTGGTGACCCATTACGACACCAGCATGACGCTCGGGCTCACGGCCGGGCAAAAATCTGATCTCGTGGAGTACCTCAAGTCCCTATGAAGAGTTAGACTCGGGCTCGCCGATACGGCCGGAGGACTCTCGTGGGCTCTGTGGAAGGCTTGCTCGAGTGGGGAGTGCTGCTGCGGTTCGCCGCCATCGGCACGTACGCGGCGGCCTTCGTCTCCTACGTGGCGCGGCTGGCGGTGCAGAAGCTCAAGCTCGACCGGGCCGCGACCGCGCTCGCCGCCCTCGGCGTCGCCGCGCACACGGCCTACCTGGTCACCCGCTGGATCGCGGCGGGGCGCATCGAGATTCTCGCCCGGGAGCGGACCGGCGACGTGCTCACCTCGATGGACCGCTTCTGGTTCATGATCTCGCATCCGCCCTACACGAATCTCTTCGACGCGCTGAACTTCGTCGCCTGGGCGATGATGGTTTGCTACCTGATCATCGAACGCAAATGGGGCCTGCGCATCGTCGGCGCGCTGGCGGTCGCGCTGGCGCTGGTGGCGATGGGCGAGGCCTCGCTGGTCACCGACAAGCAGATCGAGCCGCTCGTCCCCGCGCTGCAGAGCTACTGGATCCTGATCCACGTCGGGATGCTCTTCATCTCCTATTCGCTCTTCACGCTCGGCGCGGTGTGCGCGCTCCTGTATCTCGTCCGCACCGAGACGCCGACGGCGATCCTGGGAGGTGTGACGGCGGGGATCGCGGCGCTGCTGCTGGCCCTGGTCGGAGGGTCGCGGCTGCTCTTCGGCGCGACGTTCGAGATGGCTCCCGGATGGCAGCATCAGATCCAGAGCCGGCTGCACCCCGGCAAGCTGCTCGAGGTGACGACCGCGGTGCACGTCGTTCCGGCTGGCGTGGAGAAGGCGGTGAAGTACTTCACCCCGGTCGCCGGGGTGGGGCCGTTCCTGCTCGCGGCGGTGGTCCTCTTCGTCGTGGGCGCGGTGATCTACTTCCGCCAGCGGAACGTCGAGGCCGGCGTGCGTGCCACCGGGTACAAGGTGGTGGCCGCGGGATTCGGGCTCTTGACCGTCGGGCTCGCCCTGCTCGTCTATCGCATCGTGAGCTCGCCGGAGATCACGCTGCCGGCTGGTGTGCGGCTCGCCCCGGGCGAGCACGGTCCGTTCCGGCTCTCGCTCGCCTCCAACTACGCGCTGGGGTTGATCGCGCTGGTGTGGGGCACGACGCTCGGGTTCTTGCTCACCACTCCGCTACGCAGCCGGATCTCGGAGAGCCTGCCCGACCCGCGCAAGCTGGAGGACATCACGTACAAGGTGATCATCGCCGGCTGGCCGCTCTTGACCATCGGCATCGTGATGGGCGGCATGTGGGCGAACGAAGCCTGGGGCCGGTTCTGGGGGTGGGACCCCAAGGAGACCTGGGCGCTCATCACCTGGGTCGTCTACGCGGGGTACCTGCACACCCGGATCACGCTCGGCTGGGCCGGGAAGCGGCCTGCCGCCATCGCGGTGTTCGCGTTCGCGGTGGTCGTGTTCACGTTCATGGGCGTGAACCTGGGCCTCACCGGCGAGGGCCTGCACACCTACGGCGCGGGATGAGCCCGACGGAGGCGATGTCAGACCACCCGTGCGCCTCCCGCCGCACGCGCTCTTACACGCGCATTGAATGCGTCCGGGCCGGACGGCTCGCTCCCCACTGAAAGTCGTTGGATTTCTAGCTGGCTGCGCCGAACTCCGGCTAAAGTCCAACGACGTTGTACCGAGGGTGAACCGACAGTCCGCCCCGGCGCATACGCCTCCCCCTTCTTCAGGCTAGCAGCGTGTGGCGGGTGTGAGCTAAACCACCGGCGGCGAGCTGAGACGTGTCTAGAGCTGCCGGTAGAGCTGGTCGGCCAGGCTGGTCAGCTCGGGAGCGGCCTTCAGCTTCGACAGCCACCGCTCCGGAATCCGCGACCTGCCGAGCTTCGCGCCCAGCAGCGCGCCAGCCACGCAGGCGTTGGTGTCCGTGTCGCCGCCGCGCGAGAGCACGGCGAGGAGGCCGTCCTCGAAGTCGGTCGCGCTCGCGAGCGCGCTGAAGGCAAGCTCCACCGTGTGCAGGACGAAGCCGCCGTCCGGTCCGTCCACGTTCAGATCGGACGGCTTGCGCGCGACGCCCCGCTCGATCACCGCCCGCACCTCGTCGGAGACGACCCTCGCGGCGCGAGCAGCGCGCTCGACCGCCTCGTCCGCTTCTCCGCGCACCAGGTGGGCGATGGCCGTGGCCACCGCGACGCAGCCGCCCACGCAGCGCGGGTCGTAGTGGGTGATGCGCGACGCCGCCGCGGCGTCGTCGGCGAGGCCGTCGAGGTCGCGGACGTGGAGGAGTCCGATGGGAGCACAGCACATGACGCTGCCGTTTCCCGCGCTGCGCCGCCCGCTGTCCTCCCAGGCGATGGCGCCGGATTGCGTGGGAGAATCGCCGGCGCGCAGGTTCTCGAGCGCGGCGCGGGTCAGGTTGCCGATTCCCTTCGCTCCGGCCGCGAACCACTTCAGGTACCCGGCGGCCACGTCGTCCAGCTCGAGCCGGCCGCGCGACGCGAGCGAGCGCAGCAGCGCGAGCGTCAGCTCGATGTCGTCGGTGGGCTCGCCGGCGGCCCAACCCCCGCCTCCGGCGATCTCGCGCGGCGTGGAGGCCATCTGCGCGGCGGACTTTCCCTCGTGCGGCGCACCCAATGCCTCGCCGGCGGCAGCGCCCAGCAGCGTACCCAAAAAGCGCGACTTCTCTTCGATCTGCTGCTGCGTGATGGCATTCGGGTGCTTCTTCAACACGCTCGGATCCGGCCGGAACGATCCCATGGCGTTCCCCCCTGCAAACACGTCTACTGCTGGCGCCGCAGCTCCGCTTCGACGAAGCGCAGCCGGTCGTTGCCCCAGAAGCTGCGCTCGCCCACGAAGACCGTCGGCACGCCGAAGACCCCGCGCGACAGCGCGAGATCGGTGTTCCTGCGCAGGGCGTCCTTGACCTCCTGGTCCGCCGTGGCGGCCAAGAGCGCCTTGCCGTTCAGCCCCGCTTGCGTGAGCGCACGCTCGATCACGGCCGCGGCCGAGATGTCTTCGCCGTCTGCCCAGTACACCCGGAAGAGCGCGCGCATGACTTGCGCTCCCTTCCCTTCCCGCTCCGCGGCAACGCAGGCGCGCAGGCCCTGGATGGTGCTGGCCGGGAAGGCCTTCGGGATCTGCATCTTCACGCCATAGTCCGCGGCCCAGCGCGCGATGTCCTCGCTCATGTACTTCAGCTGCTGCGGCGACGGGATCTGATGGCCCGTGGCCTTCCGCAGCCCTCCCAGCGTGATCGGCAAGAGGCGGGCGCGCGAGCCCGTGCGCTGCTCGATGCCGGCGAGCTGCGTCGAGGCGAGATAGCTGTACGGTGAACCGAGGTCGTAGAAGAAATCGAAGTCCTTCGGCATGCCGGCGATCTAGCATAAGAGGTGCGATGCTGAAGATCTGTCCCGTCTGCCGCAGGACCTGGTCGGGAGGCCGCGACTGCCCCCGCTGCGGCCCGGGCCACCCGCTCATCGACATCGCCGAGCCCCAGGGCCGCAAGACGTTCCTCCGCGACCGCGAGCTCGCCTCCGCGATCCGCGGATACTACGGGGCGCGGACCGGGATGCTGATCGCGTTCTGGGGGATCCTCATCGGCCTGGTGCTGGCCCTCTTCCTCTGGCGCAAGGCGGTGCTGGCGCCCGGAGCGCATCGTGCGGCGCTGATCGCGGCGGCCGTGGTCTGCGCGATCCTGCCCTTCCTCCTCTCGGTGATCCTGGCAAACCGCGTCGTGCGCCGATTCAGCCGCGGCTGCATCGGGCGCGCCCCGGGCCCGGGCGACATCCGGGTGGCCCAACCGCATTCGCAATCGCACCCGAGGAATGACCGCGCTCAGGTATAGCCCCTGAGCCGCCTGCGGCGGCCGGGGCTACCGGAGACCCGCTTCCAGCTCCCCCGAGAGCGACGCCAGCACCTCCTGCGCGGCCCCCACCTTGAGCGGATCCTTCAGCAGCACGCGCCGGACCGCCTGCTCGACCGTCCCGGTCTTGACGGTGTCGAGCTTGCGTCCCTTCCCGGTGAGCATGAACAGCGCGCGGCGCGCGTCGCGCGGGTCGGGCTTGCGCTGGAGGATCCCGCGCGCTTCCAGCCGCTTCAGCACGCCGGTGAGCGTGGAGGGATGGACGTGGAGGATCTCCGCCACCCGTCCGGCCGCGATCCCCGGGAACCGGCCAACGATCCGCACCACCAGCCGCTGGGGACCCGTCATCCCGAAGGCGGACTCCATCCGCTTGGAGGCCGACTGCAGCGCATGGTCGACCGCCCAGAGGAGCCGCATGAAGTCGAGCACCGCCCCGAGCGGCGGGTCCTGCTTCGCCTCTTCGGGCAACCCGGTATCGCCAGAGTCGTGCATGCTTGGGGTTCCAACGATTCGCATGGAGGCCCGGCCGGCGCAACTCACTTGATCAGCGCGGTCAACTCCTTGAACTCCGGCGTGCCGGCCACTCCGAGCAGATCGAAGAGGACCGCCTCGGTGCTGGTCAGCGTCGCTCCCGCTTTCTCGCAGAGGCGCAGCCCCACCTCCCGATTCGCCGGCGTGCGCGAGACCACCGCGTCCTGGGCGACGAAGACCGAGAATCCGCCGCGCACCAGATCGCGCACCGTCTGGAAGACGCAGACGTGGGCCTCCATCCCCACCACCACCGCCTGCTTGCGCCCGGTGCCGAGGATCTCCCGGGCGATGGGCTTGGAGGCGCCGCAGGAGAACTCCATCTTGCTCATCGCATCGGTCGGGAGCAGCTCGCGCAGCGAGGGGACGGTGGGGCCCAGGCCCTTGGGGTATTGCTCGGTCGCGACCACCGGCAGGTTCAGCCGCTTCGCCGCCCGGATCAGCACGGCCGCGTTCTTCTCCAGCTCGGCCAGCGCGGGCTGGGGCATGGCGGACGCCAGCTTCTCCTGCACGTCGATCACCAGCAGCAGGGTGTCGCCGCGGTTCAGCGCCAGCGCGGATGCGTTCTCCTCAGATGGCATAGCCTTGCGCGCCGCTCGCCGCGGGCGCCTCCGGATCGAGGATGACGTTGACGCAGGCGACGGTCCCGGACCCGAGCGCGCGCTCCAGGGCGGGCCGGATCTGCGCCGGCTGGGTGACGAGCTCGCCGTGTCCGCCCAGCGCCTCCACCACCCGATCGTAGCGCGTCGGAGCGAGCTGCGTGGCGGGGCTCTTCTCCGGTCCGAAGAGCTGGACCTGAGGCAGCCGGATCTGTCCCCAGGCAGCGTCGTTCCCGACCACCACCACCATGGGGAGCTTGAAACGCAGCGCGGTATCGAAGTCCATTCCGTTGAAGCCGAACGATCCGTCGCCCTGGATGACGAAGACCGGCCGGTCGGGATGCAACAGCTTGGAGGCGATCGCGAAAGGAGCGCCCACTCCCAGGCAGCCCAGGGGCCCGGGGTCCAGCCAGCGCCCCGGCTTTCGCAAACCGATCACCTTGGCCGCGATCGCCACCCAGTTGCCCCCGTCGGCCACGAACATGCTGTCGCCCGCCGCTCGCGCCACCGCGTCCAGATCCTTGGCGAGGCGGAAGTGGTGGATGGGCACCTGATCCGAGCGCTCGTAGGCCGCCTGGCGCTCCGCTTTCGCCTGCTCCAGCTCGCGCAGCTGCCGCAACCAGGAGCCGCCCTTGCGCCGCGGCGGGATCCACGGCGCGGTTGCGTCCGATCTCCGCGGCGTCGTTGTCGACCTGGACGATCTTCGCCGTCTCGGCGATGCCTGCGCCGTACCCGAGCCGGAAATCGAGGGGAGTGCCGACGATCAGCACCACGTCGGCCTCGGCCAGCGCGTCCTTGCGCGAGTGCGAGAAGAAATGGGGGTGGTCGGCGGCGAGCGAGCCGCGGCCGGCGCCGTTCAAGTACACCGCCGCTCCTGACCGCTCGGCGAGCTCGGAGAGCTGCGCGGCGGCGTCGTCCCAATGGATGGAGCTGCCCGCCACGATCGCGGGACGCTCGGCGCCGGCGAGCAGCTGTGCAGCGCGGGAGACGAAGGCCGGGTCGCCGGGCTGCCGCGCGCGCGTCCGATACGCGGTGGGCAGCGGACATTCGCTCTCCTCGACGCCGTTGGAGAGCACGTCCCAGGGGACTTCCAGGAACACCGGCCCGGGACGGCCGGTCAGCATGGTCCGGAACGCCTTGGCGAGGTAGGTCGGCACCCGGTCGGGGGACGGCACGCGATCCGACCACTTGGTGATCCGGGTGAAGAGATCGACCTGCTCCATCTCCTGCAGCGAGCCCTTGCCGGCGTTGAAGCTGGGAGCGGCGCCGCCCAGCAAGAGCACCGGGCTGTTGGCCGCGTACGCGTTGGCGATCCCGGTCAGCGCATCGGTGACGCCCGGTCCAGCGGTGACGGCGCACACGCCGATCCCACGGCTCAGCCGGGCGGTGGCGTCGGCCGCGTGCGCGGCGGCCTGCTCGTGCCGCGTGTCGACGAGGGAAATGCCCTCCTCCACGCAAGCCGCGTAGATGGGAGCGATGTGCAGTCCCGAGAGCGTGAACAGATGCTTCACGCCCTCGGCCTTCAGCATCCGTACCAGGAGCTGCGCGCCGGTGGCCGTCGCCATGCCTTCCTTTATTGCGCCGCGAGCGTGCCTACGGCAATCGCGCCGGCGCTCCGGCCGGAGGCCCGCTGGATGCTGGCCTTGGACGTGGGAGACGGAGCGCTGCCGTTGAAGACCGTGCCGACCCCGCCGGCGGAAACGAGGTCCAACGCGAATCTCGCCACCTCCGCGCCAGGATCGACGTCGGGCGCGGGTGCGGTTCCGGTTCCCTTGAGCGCGATGCCCATCGAAGCTGGACGGATTGAAGCCGACCTTGGTCGTGTCGAGAGGAAGATTGAAGGCCAGCCCACGCAGCGGCGCGGCGCCTCCCGAGGAAACGATGTGGAACGTCATCGTCGTGCACGGCGGCGACGTGCAGGGATCGGCAACGAGTTGCAGCAGCTGACCGGCGGTTGGAGTCGGCGCGGTGTACGTCAGCCCCGAGGCGGGACGCGAATCGACGTTGACCGTCGTCGTGAGGGGCACCGGCAGGGCCCCACCCGGCCCGGTTGCCTGCAGGGAGTAGGTCGTCGTCGCCTGCGGACGGACCACCAGCGAGCGCTGTGGGCCTACGAAGAACGGCGCCGCGTCGCCCGGCGCCGCGACCACCGAATAGCTCACCGCATTTCCCTTCCAGGTGAGCACGGAGGTCTGCCCTTGGGCAATCCGCGCTGGCGTCGCGACAAAGTCACTGACCGCCGGCGCCGGAGCGACGCGCGCGGTCATCCTCGCGGTGCGCGAATCGGGCAGCCGCCCCGGCCGGTTGAAGATGGTGAGCGTATAGATGGTGGTGGCCTGGGGACGCACGCTCATCGACGCGTTGGGCTGGACGTTGGTGACTTCGCCGGTCGTTTCGTTGGTGAGGGAAGCCCGCTCCGAGCTGCTGCTGACCCAGGAGAGCGTGACCTGGTTTCCGGGGGTGACCTGACCCGGAGACGCCTCGGCCAGGAGGATCTCGAACGGCGCGCGGACGGTGATGGGCAAGCTCGCCGACGCCTCCACGCCGTCGTCGTTGAAGGCCCGCAGCGTGAAGGTGGCCGAGTCGATGGGGACCACGGTCACCGGACTCTCCACCACGACGCCCGGGAGGGGATCGATGCGGATGGTGGTGGCGCCGCTGACGGAATAGGAGAAGTGCACCGGCGCGCGGGCGTCGGGATTGGCCTCGTCGACGCTGAATCTTGCGATCACGGGCCGCTTCTGGCACGCGATCACCGCCATGGCGATGAGCAGCGGCACCCGCCTCACGGCGTCCCCCCGAACTTGGCGAGCAGGGCGCTCAGGTCGGAGGAGTCGATCTGGTTCTGGACGCCGACCAGATCCGCCTGCCAGCGGTAGACGGGGCTGGACTGCGTGGCTCCGAATCCGTCGTCGAGATCGATCAGGTCCTCGCCGTCGATCCGGCCGTCGAAATTGGTGTCCCCCACCCCGCGGAAGCCGGCGGGCGTAGGGTCGCGGCTCATGTCGATCTCCCAGAAGCCGCGGCCGTAGGTGGAGACCGCCAGGCGCTGGCTCCCGGGCGCGATGCAGACGTCCGTCACCTCGACCAGCGGCAGGGTCCCGGCGCCGAACCGCGACCAGGTCTGGCCCGCGTCCGTGGACCGGTACAGCCCGATCTCCGTTCCCACGTAGATCGTGGCGGGATCGTCGGGATCCACCTTGATGACGTTCACTCCCACGTTGGGGAGCCCGCCGGTGGCGACGTCCTGGGCGCCCACCGACTGCCAGGTCCGGCCGGCGTCGCTGGTGCGGAAGACGTGGCCGAAGTCGGGCGGGTACGGATGGAAGTTGTTCTGCGGGTCGACCAGGGCGGCGGCGATCGTGCTGACGTAGTAGGTGTTCCCGTTCGCGTCCCTGGGATCGAATTCCACGCTCGTCAGGAGGTATGCCCCCGGTGAGCCGGGCGGAGTGTTGGCGGGGCGCGGTTGTACGCCGACCTGCCAGTTCATTCCCCCGTCGGTCGTCAAATAAGTGAACTTGTTGGACACGGCGGCCCAGGCGTTGCTCTGCCGGGGGTGCGCGGCGAGGTTGCGCAAGGCGATGGGCGCTCCGTCCACCGTGGTGAATCCGGTCGTGCTCTGGCCGGAATCCACCCAGAACAAGGCGCCGGAGACGCTGCTCCAACTCAGGTCGTCCACGTGCCATTTGTAGACGCCCGCCGGGGCGCCGCTGAAGGTGAGGAAGTACTGCCCGGCCGCCTCGGTGGCGCCGATCATCCGCACCAGGAACGGCAGGCGCGCGAGACCGGTGGTAAATCGATTGAAGGTCTGTCCGCCGTCCCCGCTCCGGAACACTGCGCCGGGAACCGAGGCGAGGAAGACGTCCGGCACGTCGATCCGCAAGGCCGGATCGCGGTGGACGGTGTTGCTGACCGCCAGCCCGATGCCGTCTCCCCCCAGCACCATGTTGAAGGTGGTGCTCGTGCCCGCTCGCAGGCGCGTCCCGTTGTCCTGCAAGCCTCCGGCGAGGAAGCCCTGGGCGCCGGCGGGAAAGGTCGGCGGGGCGCAGACCACGCTGTAGGTGAGATGGGTGACGAGGCCCTCGTTGTGGGCGCTGTCGAAGGTGACGCCCTCGGGGGTCGCCGAGAGCGCGTTGCGGGAGAAGGCGATCCCGCCGTCGGAACCGGCATAGAACGTCCCGTCCGCCCCGACCGCGAACGCGTGCAGGTCGGCGTGGACGTACGGCCGGTCGATGTTGTTGTTCTCCGAGTTGTGCGGCAGCCAGTCGGAGAGGATGGACCACGTTCGCCCTCCGTCCGTCGAGCGCGCCATGGAGAGCTGGCCGCCGATGAAGACCGTATCGGGATCGGCGGGATCGACCAGCAGCGCCTGGTTGTACCAGGCCTGATCGTTGAGGATGTCCAGCGTCCTCTGGTCCGCGTTCGGATTGGTGGGCGCATGGTTGTTGTCGACCTGCAAGGAGAGGAAGGTCAGGCCGGCGTCGTCGCTGCGGAGCACGTCGCGCTGGGCGATGCCGTTGGTGGTGCTGGTGAGCAGGTAGACGCGCGTGCTGGCCGGATCGGCGAGCGTGCTCGCGGCGGTGGCCAGGGTAGCGCGGCCGGAGAGCCCCGCCGTGCTCTCTCCGCCGGGCAAGGCGGCCGCCGCGTAGCCCCAGGTCAGCCCGTCGTCGGTGGAGCGCCAGATCGCGAACGAGCCAGCCGCCGCGGGGTTCGGCGGCACGTCGAGGTCGGCGGTGACGCCGGTCACCAGCCAGCTGTCGTCCCCGACATAGGCCAGGCTCCACATGAAGAAGAACCGGTGGGTGAGCGACGCGAGCGGCACGTGCGTGAAGTTGCTCCCGCCGTCGATGCTGCGGAACAGGCCGACGTCGGTGGTGGCGAGGACGACCTGGCTGTTGCGCGGATCGACCTTGATGTCGGTCACGCTGCCGGCGGTCAGCTGCACGTTCCCGGTCGTCCCCACCGGGTAGGTCGCCTTGAGAACGGCGGCCGCCGACCAGGTGCCACCCCCGTCGGTGCTGCGGACCAGCCCGGGCTGCTGGACGTCGAAGGGGTCCCCGAAGCCGAGGAAGAGGATGTCGGGATTGGAGGGGTCCATGGCCAGTGCGCCCACCGAAGTCGTGCCCAGCGCATCGGTCAGCGGGTCCCAACGGACGGTGGGCGAGGTGGCGTTGTACGTCTTCCAGACGCCGCCGCCCGAGGTCGCGAGGTAGAGGACATCGGGGTCGACGGGGTGCGCGACGATCTGGCGCACGCGGCCGGAATCGATCTCATGAAACGTGTCGCCGTTCACCGCGAAGTCTGCCCGCGTCGGTCCCACGTTGACGAACGCGCTCGTGGAGCTGGCGACGAGCGCGTTCCTGGCCCCGGCCGCTGTTCTCCTGCCCACGGCGTAGCGGTCGCGCTCCCGGCTCGCGGCCTCCAGGACCCGTTCCCGGCCGGCGGCGTAATCCCCGCGCCACGCGCGGGTCGCTTCGAGACGATCCCTGGGGTCGTCTTCCTGGACGTCGGCGGCTGCCCCAGCGTTGAAGAGGAGCGGCGCCACGAGCAAGATCGCTGTGCGACCGCGCACGGGTTTCCTCCCGACGGCCGGGCAACGCTAGCACCTCCGGTCCGTACACCCCAAGTCGGCCGAACGGCCGGGAGTCGAGCAGCGGTCAGACGGTCGGGCGGCGGAACCGGGACAGGTGGGCGGGCAGCGCCGCGAGCGGCGGGAACTGCTTCTGCGGATGCAGCTTCTGCGCGCGCGACAAGAGATCGCCCTCGGCTTCCGGATTGTTCGGATCCGGAACGCAGCAGTCGACCGGGCACACGGCGGCGCAGGCCTCCTCGTCGTGGAATCCCACGCACTCGGTGCAGAGCGCCGGGTCGATGACGAAGATGTCCTCTCCCTGGCTGATCGCCTGGTTGGGACACTCCGGCTCGCAAGCGCCGCAGTTGATGCATTCCTCGGTGATGATGGTCGCCACTCCGTGTCTCCGTACTGGCGTTTCTAACACGAGGGGCGCCGTCTGCCTCAACCGATCCAGACCGTCTTGATGTCGACGAACTCGCGGATGCCTTCCTGGGAGAGCTCGCGGCCGTAGCCCGAGGCCTTGACGCCGCCGAAGGGCAGGCGCGGATCGCTCTTCACCATTCCGTTGATGAAGACCTGGCCGGCATCCAGCTCTTCGATCAAGCGCTCGGTCTCCTTGGCGTCCTGGGTGAACGCCGCCGAGCCGAGCCCGAAGATGGTGTCGTTGGCCAGCGCGATCGCCTCGTCGAGGTTCTTGGCCCGCGCGACCGCGGCGACTGGACCGAAGACCTCCTCCTTCCACACCCGCGTGCCCTTCGCCTTGAGGAAGACCGTGGGCTCGAAGAAGAAACCCCGCCGATCGACGCGGCGGCCGCCGCAGGCCAGCTCGGCTCCCTGCTCGCGAGCGGTCTGGACCTGGCGCTCGATGTCCTCCAGCACCTGCTTCGACGCGAGCGGCCCCACTTCGGTGGTGTCGTCGCTGGGGTCGCCGACCCTCAGCGAGCGCATCCGGTCGACGAAGCGCCGCTCGAACTCGGGGGCGATCTTCTCGTGGACGATGAACCGCTTGGCCGCGATGCAGCTCTGGCCCGCGTTCTGGATCCGCGCGGCCACCGCCACCTGCACCGCCTTGTCCAGGTCCGCGCTGGGCAGCACCAGGAAGGGATCGCTGCCGCCGAGCTCCAGCACGGTCTTCTTCACCTGCGCGCCGGCGATGCTGGCCAGGCTGCGGCCGGCGGCGTCGCTGCCGGTGAGCGTGGCGGCCATGACGCGGCGATCCTCGACCACCTTCTTCACCTTGTCGCTGCCGATCAGCAGGGTCTGGAAGCAGCCCTCGGGAAAGCCGGCGTCGCGGAAGATCTCCTCGATGGAGAGCGCCGCCTGGGGCACGCTGCTCGCGTGCTTCAAGAGGCCGACGTTGCCCGCCATCAGCGCGGGAGCGGCGAAGCGGAACACCTGCCAGTAGGGAAAGTTCCAGGGCATGATCGCCAGCACCGGGCCGAGAGGCTGGAAGCGCTTCTCCGAGCGGCGCGCGTCGGTCTGGACCGGCTCGGGAGCGAGATGGCGCTCGGCGTTCTCCGCGTAGTAGCGGCATCCGGCCACGCATTTCTCGATCTCCGCCTGGGCGGCCTTGCGCAGCTTCCCCATCTCCAGCGTCATCAGGCGCCCGAGAGCGTCCTTGCGCTCCTCGAGCAGGGCGGCGGCGCGGGACATCTTCTGGGCCCGCTCGGCGAAGCCGGTTCTTCGCCACTTCTGGGCAGCGGCGGCGGCCTTCGCCAGCTTCTCTTCGAGGATCGCGTCGGAATGGGGCTCGAACTTCTGGATCGTTTCGCCTGTACTCGGGTTCACGCTGGCAATGGTCATGACGCCTCGACATTAGCGAGCCGGCGCGCAAGGCGCACGACTTCCGGAAAAGAGCCTGCGAACCAGGTGGGGCCGACGGCGCGCAGCTCGGCCTCCGGCTGCGCCCCGTACGTGACGGCGATCGAGCGGATGTCCGCCCGGTGGGCCATCTCGATGTCGTGGACGGAGTCGCCGACCAGCACCGCGTCCGCCGGCGGAATTCCGAGCTTTTCCAGCGCGAGCAGCGCGATGTCGGGCGCCGGCTTGGGATTGGCCACGCTGGTGTATCCAAGCACGACCTCCATCAAATCTCGAAGGCCCGCCGCCGCGACCGTCGAGTCCGCGCCGTCCTGGGCCTTGCCGGTCACCACCGCGAAGCGGAGGTCCGACCTTTTCAGCTCGGCCAGCCCTTCCCGGACTCCCGGATAGAGCAGCTGCGGGATGCGCGGGGTGACCTGCGCCCTCCAGAGGACGCGGTAGATCTCGACTGCATCGGCCGCCCCGGCGGGCCCCGTACCGATCAGCCGCCCCAGCGCGACGGGAAGCGGCAGCCCGATGGTGTCCTTGATCGCTTGCGGCTCCGCCGGCGGAAGCCCCAGGGCAGCCAGCGTCCCCTGCGCCACGTCCACGATGGCCTGCGGGGTGTCGACCAGGGTGCCGTCGAGGTCGAAGAGGAGGGCCTTGAGCACCGGCGCGCTCTCGCATGCCTCCGGCGGCGGTGCAAGCTGGATCAATGGAAGTCGCGGGATTGGACGTGATCGATCAATGCCTCGTGCAATCCCCAGAAGCGGTCGCCCTTCACGTTGGTGACTCCGTCCGCCTTCTCCAGCCGGCCTTCCACCACCAGCAGTGAGCTGGAGAGGATGGGGCGGCGGTTCTCCTCGAACGTCCGGGGGTCGATCACGATGTTGCAGATGCCCGTCTCGTCCTCCAGGGAGAGGAAGACGAATCCCTTGGCGGTGCCGGGGCGCTGCCGGACGATGCAGAGGCCGGCGGCCCGCACGCGGCGGCCGCGGCACAGGGTGGGAAGCTCGGCCGCGGAATGAACGCCCATCGCGCGCAATCGCTCGCGCTCCAGCGCCACTGGATGCGGCCCCACCGTCATCCCCGTCCCCCGCAGATCCGCCGCGATGCGGTCACGCAGATCCATCTCCGGCAACGGGCTGCGGGCGCGGCCGGCTGGAGGCTCAACTCGTGCCGGCACGAGTTGTCGTGTTGAGTCATCAACCCGTCCCGGGACGGGTTCTTTTGTTGAGTAGTCAACTTGTTCCGGAACAAGTTGGCTGGCCCGAGCCTCCTCTCCGAATGCTCGCAGCGCCTTGATCGCATGCTCCCGCGGATGCGCATTCACATGCGCCAGCGGACCGGGACCTGCCCCACCGGCTACCACGCTGCCAGCCCCCTCAGACATCCGCATGGCGACCGGCTGATTCCCCGCCGCGCCCTGTGCGACTGTGACCAGTGGTGGAGAAGGCGTCGCGGCCCCCGAAAAATCGGCCCCAAGCTCGTCCTCCCGCGGCTCCACTCGCGCGAACAGCCCCTGCCCCCGCCGGGACGCCGCTTCCGCTTGCCAGAGCGCGGCCCGCCGCGTCGGCAGCGCACCTCCCGCCCGCGCCGGGACCGACGCCAGCGCGCCGATCTCCGCCAGGCCCGCCAGCTCGTCCCGCCGCAATCCCGCCCGGGCCGCCAGGTCCGCGATGCTGGCGAACGGCGCGCGCGCCCGCTCTTCGACGATCTTCTTCCCCACCGCTTCCCGCAGCCCGCGCGCGTACCGCAGCCCGAGCCGCAGACAGAGCTCCTCCTCCGGTCCCGCGCGCTCCAGCGTGCACAGCCAGTCGCTGCGGGCCGCGTCGATGGGCTTCACCCGCACCTCGCGCCGCTGGGCGTCCTTCACCAGCGTGGCCGGGCTGTAGAAGCCCATCGGCCAGCAGTTGAGCATCGCCGCGTAGAAGGCGTGCGGATGGTGCACCTTCAAAAACGCGCTCGCGTAGACGATCAGAGCGAACGACGCCGCGTGGCTCTCGGGAAATCCATAGAGCGCGAACGAGGTGATGCTCTGCACGATCTCGTCCTGCGCCTTGGGCGAGATCCCGTTGGCCGTCATCCCTTCCCGCAGCCGCTCCTCGATCCGCTTCATCCGCTCCACGCTGCGCTTGCTGCCCATCGCCCGCCGCAGCTCGTCCGCCTCGCCGCCGCTGAAGTTCGCCGCCGTCATGGCGATCCGCATCAGCTGCTCCTGGAAGAGCGGCACCCCCAGCGTGCGCTCCAGCACGGGCCAGAGCGACGGGTGCGGCACCGACGGCTCCTGCCGCCCCGCCCGCCGCTCCAGGTACGGATTGACCATCTGCCCGACGATGGGTCCGGGCCGGATGATCGCGACCTCCACCACGATGTCGTAGAAGTGGTCCGGCCGCATGCGCGGCAACGTCGCCATCTGCGCGCGCGACTCCACCTGGAAGACGCCGATGGTGTCCGCGGTCTGCAGCAGCCGGTACACGCCGGGGTCGTCGGGCGGAAGCTGCGCCAGATCCAGCTCCACCCCTTCGTGACCGCGCACCAGCGGGATGGCCTGCTCGAGCACCGCCATCATCCCCAGCCCCAGCAGGTCGATCTTGATGATCCCCAGGTCGGCGGAGTCGTCCTTGTCCCACTGCACCACCATCCTGCCCGGCATCGACGCCGGCTCGAGCGGCACGATCTCGTCGAGCCGCCCCCGGGCGATGATCATCCCGCCGGAATGCTGCCCCAGATGGCGGGGCAGGCCCGCGATCTGCTGGCAGAGCTGTAGATACAACCCGACCCGCCGGTCGCCGACGGCCAGCCCCGCCTCTAGGGCGCGGTTCTGCAGCGAGTCGGAGTCGGTGGTGAACTCGAAGTGCGGCAACAGCTTGGAGAGCCGGTCCAGCTCTTCCTGTGGCAAACCCAGCACCTTGCCGATCTCGCGCGACGCGGAGCGCGCGCGGTAGGTGATCACGTTGGCGGTCATGGCGGCGCCCGCCGCGCCGTAGCGCTGGTAGACGTGCTGGATCACCTTCTCGCGCTGATCGCCGCTGGGCAGATCGAGATCGATGTCCGGCCACGCCTTGTGCCCGGTGGAATCGGTGCGCTCGTCGGAGAGGAAGCGCTCGAACAATAGATTCATCCCCACCGGATCCACCGCGGTGATCCCCAGCGCGTAGCAGACGGCGCTGTTCGCCGCCGACCCACGGCCCTGGACGAGCACCTTCTCCCGCTCGCAGAACAACACGATGTCGTGGACGATGAGGAAGTACCCGGCCAGCCCCAGCCGGGCGATCAGCGCCAGCTCGCGCTCGAGTTGGGCGATGGCCTTCGGCCAGCGGGCGCTGCCGGGGCCGCCGTAGCGCCGGCGCGCGCCGTCGAGGGTGCGGTGCCGGAGCTCGCCGTCGAGCGAAGCCGCATGCAGGAACTGCGGCTCGGGCAGCTCGTAGCCGAGATCGTCGAGGGTATACGCGCAGCGATCGGCGATCTCTCGCGTCCTCTGGACGGCCTCCGGCAGATCGCGGAACAGGGTGGCGACTTCCTGCGGAGTGCGGACGTGCCGCTCCGCATTGCGCGAGAGCTGCCGGCCCGCCGCGTCCAGCGTGGTCTTCAGGCGGATGCAAGTGAGCGCGTCGAACAGCGGCTTCCCCTGCGGCACGGCGTGGCGCACCCCTGACCCGGCGACCACGCGCAGGCCGCGCGCGCGGGCAGCGTCGACGCGGCGGCGATTCTCGCGCTCCTCGCGTGGGTCGAGGTGCCGCTGCACTTCCGCGTACAGCCGCTCCGTCCCCAAATGCTGCGCCAGGAGCACCAGCTGCTGCGGCGTCCCTTCGCTGAGCGCGACCAGACCCTGGCGGAAGTCGGCGAGCTGCGCCGGCGTCACCCGGCACGCTTCCTTTCCTTCCTTGGCGTGTCCCAGCGTGAGCAGCCGGCAGAGGTTCTTGTACCCGCCGCGGTCCTCGCAGAGCAACACGACGCTGCCGCCGCCCTCGACGTCCAGCTCGGCGCCGACCAGCGGGCGCAATCCTTGCCGCCGCGCCGCCGTGTGGAAGCGCGGCATCCCGTACAGCCCGCCCACGTCGGCCAGCCCGAACAGACCGTGTCCCGCGGCGGCGGCCGCATGGGCGAGATCCTCGGGCACCGAGGAAGCGCGCAGGAAGGAGAACGCGCTGCGGGCGTGCAGCTCGACGTAATCGCAAGCGGAAGGCCGGCGTGAGCGGACGATGGCCAGCTGGATGGGACAGTCCTCGTGCGACTTGCCGCGCGATGGGCCTTTCATCGCGCGCCTTCAGTCATACACGGCCTCTATCCGCCAGGTCCCCGTGACGATCTCGCGCGCGGCGCGGATCAACAGACCGCCGGCGAGCTCCAGGTCGTACGCATCCAGCGCCAGCGGCGACTCGGTCCACCACTCCGCGACGGTGCGCCAGGGGCCCGCGCTCGCTACGACGCGTCCTCCAAGCGCGCCTTCGCCGATCACCAGCAGCGGCGTGCCCGATTCGTCGCACCGCACTTCCGCCGTCCGCGGCGGCCGCAGCGCCCGCGCCGCCAGCGAGATCTCCACCGGCCCGGCGAAGGGGACGCGAGGCGGCGGCGGAGGAGACCGCCGCTGCCAGGTGCGTCGGGCTGGCGCCGCGCGCTCCGAAGAGCGGCATCTGCTCCAGCACTTCGCGCGTGGTCACCGCGGAGAGCCGCACCGCCCGCACCCCGGCAGGCGGCGGACGCGACTCGACGGAGAGGCGCAAGAGCTGCAGCAGCGCGGCCACCTCGCGCGTGGGCGCGGCGAGATCGATGGCCCGCTCGTCCCATGAGCCGTCCGCCACCCGCAGCTGGAGCAAGAGCTCGCGCGCCATCAACCCGCGCGCGGTCAGGCGCTGCGCCAGCCGGTCGAGGAGTCCCTTCCAGACGAAGAGGAGCGGCTCGATGGAGGCAGCGTCCCACTCCAGCTCTTCGCCCTCCTCGAAGCGCTCCGGCTCCTGCCGCGCGGTGAGCGCCGAGGCATCCTCTCCGCGCGCCAGCCGCGAGAGCAGCGCCGCCTCCGTCCCCAGCCGGGCCGCCAGCGGTCCGGGCGGGAGCGCCGCCACTTCGCCGAGCGTGTGCAGGCCGAAGCGGCGGAGCGCGTCCTGCAGCTCGTCCGGCAGCTCCAGGGCGTACAACGGGAGCGAAGCGAGGAAGTCGCGCTGCTCGTGCACCGATACGACGCGGAACGCTCCGCCCCCCACTCCCGAGCTGGTGGCCAGAAGCGTCAGATCCGCCGCCGCCGCGCGCGCCGCCAGCCGGGCCACCGACTTGCCGCTGGCGAGCCCCACCGCGGCGCGCACGCCGACCCGCTCGGCGGCCGCGACCACGGCGCGCGCCACCGCGCGGTCGTCGCCGATCAGCGACTCGAGCCCGGAAGCATCGAGGTAGACGAGGCCCGGCGCTGCCTCCTCGACCCGCGGCGACACCGCGGAGGCGGCCTCGCGCGCCGCCTGCGCCGCCGCGCGCTCCCGCTCCGGCGACGCCTCGCGCGTGATCAGGCGCGGACAGATCGCGCGCGCTTCCGCCAGCGACTGTCCTGGCTCGACCCCGACGGCCGCTGCGGTCGCTCCCAGGACGTGCGCGCGCCCGCCCAGGTCGCGGCCGGCCTGCACCACCGCCAGCAGCTCCGCGCAGAGCCGCGGCTCGGCCCGCAGCGCGGAGACCAGCGACAGCTCGGGGACCCAGAGGCAGGCGATCTTCATGGCGCGCCGTCACTTCGGCTCGAGGGGGAGATGGACCGTCAGCGGCCCGGAAGGCGGCATGCGCTTGTGGCGCGTCACCCCGCCCACCGCTTCCGCGCCGCGGAGGAACCTTCCGGCGGTTCCCTTCCGCCCTTCCCACTGCGCGCGCCCGCGCTCCAGCTCGATGGTGGTGGCCGCGAACGTGCCCGCCTGCGCCGCCCGCGCCAGCAGCAAGAGAACTCCGGAGTGCTTCTCCGCGCGGCGCGCCAACCGCGCCCAGGGGGAGGCGCCCGGCGACGGCGGCTTCTTCTCGAACCGGACCACCTGGACGACGCCGCGCGGCTGCCTGGGCGGCGGCAGCACGCTGACGTCTCCCAGGTCGAGCGCCACCAGAGCGAAGCGCGCTTCCAGCGCGATCTCCGCCGCCCGCAAGGCCTGCACGGGATCGTGGGGGCGCACCCAGAGCAGCCGGTCGAGGTCGATTCCGCAGGGCGCCGGATCGAAGCAGTCGCCCGGATCGATCAACGCGCAGTTCTCGCCCGCCCGCGTGGCGGAGGCGAGCGCGGCGCGAACCAACGCGGTTCCTCCGGCGCCGGGAGGCCCGACGATCTCGTGCAGCTGCCCGCGCGCGAGACCGCCTCCCAGCGCCGCGTCGAGCGCCGCGAAGCCGATGGGGATCGGCCGGGGTCCGCCGGGGAGAAGAGCAGGCGCGCGGCGGACCTGGCCGTCGCGGAGCAACTCCTCAAGGGCGCGCGGATCTCTCGGCAGCCGTCGGGCGGGCAAGGACACAGCCCGATCGATCTAGCTAAACATCCGTTCAGGCGCAAGTCCAGGGAGTGTTCGCGCTCAAGCGCAGGCGCTATGCCACCTTCGGTGGCCGCGCCTGGTCCCTGATCAGTGGACCGAGCGCGGGATCGTCCCCACCGGATCCATCCGCATCCGTCGCGGCGGCATCTTTGCCTGCCCCATCTCCGCCCGCTCCGGCATCATGGCCAGCGCCGCGGCTCCGGCTGCCAGCAGCGCGTCGCGGGCGGCGATGTCGAGGTACTTGCCCATCGAGAGCAGGTTGCCGGTGATGGCCAGCAGCCATCCCGAAACCACGGCGCCTCCGACCTTCGGCCGCCGCAGGACCAGCAGCCCCGCGGCGATCTCGGCCAGCCCGACCAACCGCATGAAGGTGCGACCATCGACCGGGAGCCGCCGCTCCACCTTCGGGCTCAGATACTGGTTCCAATCCGTCAGGAGATTGGTGAACTTGTCCGCCCCGGCCAGGATCGGGACCAGGCCATATCCGATCCGCAAGAGCGTCTTTGCATCCGACGGCATGCCTGCACCCCCCTGCCGGGAAGGTTGCGACGGTCGCGCAGGGGCGGAACCCCCGCCTTCCGCACTACATCGCCGCAGCGACGGTTTTCGCCTCCGTAACTCCCTGGAGGAAATCGTAAAATGCGGCAGACGCCCCCTTGCCTCCCCGCTCACACTTGCGCGCCGGGGCAAAGCTTGAGAATCAGGGCGGCCATCGCGGAGGCTTCATGCTTCAGGTCGGAGACGTAGCGCCGGACTTCGAGCTGCTCGACGAGGAAGGCAAGCCGACCCGGCTCTCCAGCTTTCGCGGGCGCAACGCCGTCGTCCTGTTCTTCCCCGCCGCGTTCTCGCCCATCTGCACGCAGGAGCTGCGGCAGGTCGGGCGGAGCCGCGAGCTCGAGAGCGCGGCGGTGATCGGCGTCTCCGTCGACAACCGCTGGAGCCTGAAGGCGTTCAAGCGCGACGAAGGGTTGACCGCGACCTTGCTCTCCGATTTCCATCCCAAGGGCAACGTCGCGCAGAAGTACGGCGTCTTCCTCGGGGAGACCGGATACGCCAAGCGCGGCACCTTCGTGATCGACAAGGACGGGGTGATCCGCGGGATCAGCGTGAAGGAGCCCAAGGAGCCCCGGAGCGAGGAGGACTACCTGAGCCTCCTGCGGAACTGCCCGCGCTGATGGGCTTCCAGGGCTTCCCCGAAGGCGGACTCGCCTTCCTGCGCGCCCTCACCGAGCACAACGACCGCGACTGGTTCGAAGCGCACCGCTCCGCCTGGGACGAGCAGATCGTCCCGGCCATGCTGGAGTGGTGCGCGGCGCTCGCCGAGAGGCTGCGCGACGTCATGCCCCGCCTGGTCTTCGTGCCGCGCATCGGCGGGAGCGTGTTCCGCCTCAACCGCGACATCCGCTTCTCGCGCGACAAGCGCCCGTACAAGACGCACGTCGCCGCCCTGCTCTGGGAAGGCGGCGAGAAGCACGACGCGCCCTGCGTCTATCTCCACATCTCGCCGGAGGAAGTGCTGTTCGGCGGCGGGATCTACGTCTTCGAGGAGGCGCGGCTGGAGCGGTATCGCAAGCTCCTGCACAATGTCGAGTCCGCCGAGCGGTTGGAGAAGGCGCTGCTCGCGACGAAGAAAGCGGGGCTGAAGCAGGAGATCTCCGGCAAGCTCCAGCGGCCGGCGCGCGGGTTCGAGCCGGAAGGGCCGCGCTCCGAGCTGTCCAAGTACAGAGGATTGGCGGTGGTGAAGAAAGCGAAGCCGGCGTCGTGGCTGCACACGGCGGAAGCTCTCGATCGCTCCGAAGCGGTGGCCCGGGCCTACGCGCCCCTGCACGCCTGGATGCGCGACGCGCTCTGCAAATGACGACGGTGAAGCAAGAGGATCACTCGTCCTCCTGCTCCTCCTGCTGCTGCAGCTTGGCGCGGAGCAGGTCGCCCAGGGTCCCGAATCCCTTCCCCGGCGGCATCTTCTTGTTCATCTGCCGCTGCTACTCGCGGTAGTCGGAGGCTCCCTCCGCGCGCTGCGCCGCCGCGCGTGAGAGCCGGTACCGGCCGCGATCGTCGATCTCGATGATCTGCGCCTTGAACTGGGTCCCCGGCGGCACCGTCTTCTTGTTGTCGCTGCCCCGCGGCGTGCCCAGCTCGGGGTTCGGGACCAGGCCCTTGCCGCCGTCCCAATGCACGAACACGCCGAACGCCTCGCACTTGTCGACGGTGACGTCCAAAACGTCGCCGACCCGCGCCCGCTTCTGCTTCTCGGGACGCGCCGTCTCGGGAGCCTGCGCCTCTTCCTCCGAGATGCGCCGGAGCGCCACGCGCCGCTGGGCGTCGTCGACCGATTCCACTTGCACCCAGATGGTCTCGCCTTCCTTGACCACCTCGCGCGGGTGCTGCACGTGCCGGTCGGAGAGCGCGCTGACGTGGACCAGGCCGTCGACGCCGGGGAACAGCTCGACGAAGGCGCCGAAGGGCTGCAAGCGCGCGACCTTGCCGGAGAGCCTCGCCCCTTCCTTCAGCTGGGGTCGGGCGGCGTCCCAGGGATCCTGCTCCAGCGCGCGGAGCGAGAGCGCGATCTTCTCGTGCCCCTTCTCGTCCTTCTCCAGCCGCAGCACCTGCACCTTCACCCGCTGGCCCGGCTTGACCACGTCCTGCGCGTGCGCCACCCGCGCGTGCGACAGCTCGGAGACGTGCACCAGGCCTTCCAGCCCGCCCAGGTCGACGAACGCTCCGAAGTCGCGCACCGAAGTCACGGTGCCCTCGATCTGCGCGCCGACCTCCAGCCGCTTGCGCAGCTCGGCCGCCTGCACCGCGCGCTCCTCTTCCAGCAGCGCGCGGCGGGAGAGGATGGCGTTGCCGCCGCGGATCTCGGTGACCCGGAACTTGAGCCGCTGCCCGACGAACTGCGACTGGTCCTCGACGAACCGCACGTCCACCTGCGAGGCGGGAACGAACCCGCGCAGGCCGCCCAGATCGACTTCCAGGCCGCCCTTGTTCTGGCCGGTGACGAGCCCCTCGATGGGGATCTTCGCGTCCAGCGCCTGCTGGACGATCTCGCGGCCCGCGCCCTTGGGGACCGAGCGCGTCAAGACCACGTTGCCTTCGCTGATCGAGAGCACGTAGCCCTCGATGGTCTCGCCGGCGTGCACGAGCAGGTCGCCGGCGTCGTTGCGCAGCTCGCGCAGATCGATGATGCCCTCGCCCTTTCCGCCCAGATCGAGGAAGGCCACTTCCCCGCCGAGGTGGGCGATGCGGGCGCTGATCTTCTGGCCGGTGCGCAGCTTTCCCGTCTTCTGCTGTTCGGACTCGGCGAGGAGCGCGGCGAAATCGGCGTTCTCTTCCGGAGAAGGCTGGGCGAACACCGACCCGGGATCCTCTTTCGGCGCGGGCGGCTCCGCCGGCGGCGCGGACGAAACCGGCTGGGCGTTCGGCGCGGAACCGAGCACCGGCTTGCGCACGACGATGGGCATCTTCCGCTCTTCCCGCTGCCGGGAAGGACGGCTCTTCCGCTCCGGCTCGGGAGCCTTGGGGGGTTCGGAGGCCGGCCGCGTCGCGGCGAGGATCTCCTCGAAGGTCGGCTGCGCGCTCTTCTTCGGCGGCGGGGGCGCCTTGGGCTCCGGCAGGGAGACGCCTTCGAGGATCTCTTCGAACGACGGTTGAGTGTTCCTGCGCTGCGCCTGCTGTTGCTCTTCCGGCTTGTCGCTCATCGAAACGCCTTCTCTTCCGCGGGGACGGGGGCGGCGCGTCATACCACAGCCCTACCGGGGAATGGATCACTCGAAGGCGTGATGCCCGAGCAGCCCGCGGCGGCCGGCGGTGCCGGATTGAAGCGTAGGCGCAAAGGTTCTGTTCGCGCTCAAGCGTAGCCCTATCCGGCCTGCGGCCGGCGGCCGCCGGATTCAAGCGTAGGCGCAAACCCGCACCTCCGGTGCGGGAGCGCCTAGTTCTTGGCGCGCTTGCGGCCCGCGCCCTGCGACTGCGCCTCGAGCTCGCGCAAGGAGCCGAGCACCGTCGCCTCTTCCGGCAGCCGCGCGTTGCGCATTCCCTCGCCGCCCACGAGGACGCGTCCACCCGTCTGCCGCACGGCCGCGATCGACATTCCCACCTGGTCGCCGACGTCGGAGTGGACGGTGCTGCTCAGCGCCACCAGCACGGCGCGGGAACGGAGGATGAGGTCCGCCAGATCGCGCGCCGGCGTCTGCGCCAGCGGAGCGAGCACCTCGAAGCCCTGGGCGCGGAGCAGACAAGCAGCCATGCGCGCCGCGATGTCGTGCAGCTCGCCGGCGACGGCGGCGACGATGGCCGTGCCGCGGTCGGCGCGCACCCGCTCTCCCGGCGGCTCGGCCAGGGGCTGCGACCGCGCCACCGCGTCGATCACCGCCTGCGAGGCGACGTGCTCATCGGCGACCGACAGCTTGGATTGGGCCCACTTGTCGCCGACCTGGTGGAGCGCGGGAGCGGCCAGCTCGTCGAACAGCTCCGCGAGCGAATGCCCCCGCAAGCGCAGACCGGCGATCTGCGCCACCAGGGCGGAAGCGTCTCCCCTCAGCGCAGCGTCCTGGAAGAATTGAAGCGCCTCTTCACCCATCTCCGAGGCCCCTTGCGGCAACCCCGCGGGCAGCGGCCCCGAGACGTGGTACTGCCGCTTGTTCACGAAAGCCGTCACGTCGCGGAGCCGGAACTTGCGGTGGCCGCCCGGCGTACGGAAGCAATCGATTTCACCGGCATCCGCCCAGCGTTTGACCGTCGCTTCGCCCACTCCCAACAACATCGCGACTTGCCGCGTCGATAATACGTCCGTAGTCATGCTACCTCTGAGCGTCCTGAGCGAAGCGGTCATTGGAGGGAACCCCGAACGCGGGCGATTCGCCCCCAGCCCGACGGGGGAATTGCACTTGGGAAACGCCCGGACGGCCCTGCTCTCCTGGTTGTGGGCCCGGAAGGAAGGCGGGGGGTTCGTCCTGCGTGTCGAGGACATCGACACGCCCCGCGTCCGGCCGGGAATGGCGGAACGGCAGCTCGACGAGCTGCGTTGGCTGGGTCTGGATTGGGATGGCCCCCCCGTCTTCCAGTCCGATCGACTCCCACGCTATGAGGACACTTTGCGACGCCTAAGCGACCACATTTATGAGTGCTTTTGTTCGCGCACCGAGATTGCCGCCGCCAGTGCCCCCCAGGGCGACGAAGGACCGCGGTATCCGGGGACCTGCGCAGACCTGACGCGTGCCCAGCGCGAGGAGCGCCGGCGGACCCGCGCTCCCTCGTTGCGCCTGCGGGTTCCTCTGGGAAGGGTCGCGTTTCGCGACGAGATCCTCGGCGAGCAGGCCTTCGACACCCAGCAGCTCGTCGGCGATTTCGTGCTGCGGCGCGGCGACGGCGTCTTCGCGTACCAGCTCGCGGTGGTCGTGGACGACGGCGAGATGGGCATCACGCAGGTCCTGCGGGGGGCAGATCTAATGGCTTCCACCGCCCGGCAGATCCTCCTCCACCGGCTGCTCGGGCAGCGCGAACCTCGCTGGGCGCATGCGCCGCTGGTCCTGGCGGAGAGCGGGGAACGGCTCTCCAAGCGCGACCGTTCATCGTCCCTCTCCGCGTTGCGCGCCCGCGGCGTCGATCC
>WNFT01001048.1_pt1 | contig 26548 bp, 26 predicted proteins | sample 5400191 | NCBI WGS metagenome assembly WNFT01 (sample SAMN13153359, study PRJNA577476) | soil metagenome | isolation source: 80 cm saprolite under Madrone tree | place: USA:California | collected 2016-06-14 | reverse complement strand
GGGAGCTCGGTGGTCCGGAGGTGTTGTCGATCGCCGATGTGCCCAGGCCCGACGTGCGGCCGGGGACGGTGCTCATCAAGAATCACGCGATCGGTGTAAACTTCGCGGACACGCGCTTCCGCCAGGGTACGTACGCCGTGCAGCCCAAGCTCCCCGACACGCCGGGGCTCGAGGCCGCGGGCGTGATCGAGGCGGTGGGTGAGGGCGTGACGAATCTCCTGCCGGGTGCCCGCGTGGCCGTGTTCGCCAGCAAGACGTATGCGGACTACTGCCTCGCCCCGGCTGGGATGGTCATCCCGCTTCCGGACTCCGTGAGCTTCACCCACGGCGCCGCGTTCCCGATCCAGGTCCTGACCGCGTATCACCTGCTTCACACGGCCGGCTCGACGGGCCCGGGGACGAGCGTGCTCGTCCATTCGGCGGCCGGCGGGGTGGGGCTCGTGGCGGTGCAGCTCGCCAAGGTCGCCGGCGCCCGCGTCTTCGGGACGGTATCGAGCGCCGCGAAGGCCGGCCTGGTGAAGGAGTGCGGCGCCGATGCGATCATCAACTCCACGACGGACAAGTTCGCCGACGAGGTGCTGCGGCTGACCGACGGCCGTGGCGCCGACCTCATCCTGGACGCGGTGGGGAAGCCCACGTTCGAGGAGGACCTTCGCTGCCTGGCGCCCTTCGGGCATCTCATCCTCTACGGACGCGCCGGGGGATCTCCGGATCCGCTCAACGTCTCCACGCTGTCCGCGAAGTCGCAGAAGGTGAGCGGGTTCATGTTGCCCGCGGTGACGCGCGGCTTGCCGGACAAGACGCGCGAGAGCGCCGCGCTCTGCTTCGACCTGATGCGCGATGGCCGGCTCAAGCTCCACATCGGCCGGACGTTCCCGCTGGCCGAGGCCGCCGAGGCGCATCGCTACATCGAATCGCGCCAATCGACGGGCAAGTTGCTGCTGCTACCGTGATGCTCGCGAAGAGCCATCGAGCAGCCAACCGGTTGTTCGTGACTTCACCTGGAATCGGCCGGACGAATCCGGCGGAGGACACTCGATGAGCAAGCCTTGGACGCGTCGACAGGTGCTGGCCCAGATGGGGATCGCGGCGGCCGCCGTCCACACCCTCGATCCGCACGAGCTCTGTTGCGCCACCCCGGCGTGGGCCCAGACGGCCGACAAGGAGCTCTTCGAGCTCCAGAAGGTCGGCGACGGCGTCTACGCGGCGATTGCGGCGCCGAGATACAAGACCAACTGCAATGCCGCCGTGATCGTGACGAACGACGGGGTCGTGGTGGTCGACTCCCACTCGAAGCCCTCGGCGGCCCGGGCTCTCTACAAGGAGATCCAGGGGATCACGAACAAGCCCGTGCGCAAGCTCGTCAACACCCATTTCCATTTCGATCACTGGCAGGGCAACCAGATCTACGCGGAAGGCAATCCGGGCCTCGAAGTCGTCGCCACCCAGCGCACGCGGGAGAACCTGACCCGTCCGGACGCGGGCCTGGGCGGGATTCCTTCGTCGAGAAGCAGGTCACCACGCTGCTTCCGGCCGAGATCCAGAAGCTGAAAGACGACGTCATGCGCGCCAGCAATCCGGAGATGAAGGCCCGCCTCGAGTCGAACCTCCAGCAGGCCGAGGCGTACTTCCAGGAGCTCAAGAGCTTCAAGCCGACGCTGCCGACGCGAACGGTGTCCTCGACCACCACGCTCCAGGAGGGCGGACGTGAGATCCAGCTCCACGTGTTCGGCCGGGGGCACACGGACGGCGACCTCTTCATCTATCTCCCGAAGGAGAAGATCGTCGCGACCGGAGACGCGTTGATCGACTGGATGCCGTTCATGAACGACGGATATCCAGAAGACTGGGTGCAGACGCTGAGCGCCCTCGAGAACCTCGATTTCGCGCAGATCATCCCGGGTCACGGAACCGTGCTGCCCAAGAGCAACCTGGCCTTCTTCCGCAGCTACATGGCGGACCTGATCGCCGCCGTGAGGAAGGCGGCCGGCGAGGGCGCCAGCCTCGAGGAGATGCAGAAGAAGATCAGTGACGATCTCGCCCCGAAGTACGAGAAGGGGATGTCGAAGTATCCGATCGGCCAGTATCGGGACCGCGTCGGTGTGAACGTGGAGATGGTCCTGAAGAAGGTGGTCAAGAAAGCGTAGGCGCGCGCGAGATCAGCACGCCAGCAGGCCTGACGCGCGTCACTCGGGGAGCGGTACGCAGGCGGATGGTGGAATGGTCAGCCTGACCGCCTCGCCGGCCCGGAGGCGGAGCGCCGGCGCGGCCGCCACGCGCAGGACGACGTCGCTGTCCGCGAGCTCGACCTGGTAGTCCACCGCGTCGCCGAGGTAGCTCACGCGCCGGACCCGCCCGCTCACGACGTTGTCACCGGCGTGACCCTCAGTCGAGGTTGCGAACGCGATCTCGTGCGGCCGGATCGAGACCGACACCCGCGCCCCCGGTGTGAGGTCGGCGCTGGCCACGCGCAGACGCAGGGCGCCGCGCGTGACCGCGTCGGGCGTGGCTGCCACCGCATCCACCAGGTTCGTCCGCCCGATGAAATCCGCGACGAAGCGTGTGCGCGGCTGCTGAAAGATCTCCTCGGCCGAGCCCACCTGGGCGACGCGCCCGCGATCGAGGACGGCGATGCGGTCGGAGATCACCATCGCCTCGGCCTGGTCGTGGGTGACGTAGAGCGTGGTGATGCCGAACGTCTCGTGCAGCCGGCGAATCTCGAAGCGCATCTCCTCGCGCAGGTTGGCGTCGAGGTTGGAGAGCGGCTCGTCGAGCAGCAGGATCTCCGGCTCGACGACGAGGGCGCGCGCCACCGCGACCCGCTGTTGCTGGCCACCCGAGAGCTGGGACGGATAGCGCGCCTGGAAGCCGTCGAGCTGGACGACGCGTAGCATCTCGCTCACGCGGCGATCGCGGTCCGTACGCGTCATTCCACGCTTGAATCGAAGTCCATAGCCGACGTTCTGGGCCACCGTGAGGTGCGGCCACAGCGCGTAGCTCTGGAAGATCATCGCCATGCGCCGTCGCTCCGGCGGCACGACCGCCGTCGCCGACGACAGGCAGCGCTCGCCGACCCAGATCTCCCCCGCCTCCGGGGTGAGGAACCCCGCGACCAGGCGGAGCGTGGTGGTCTTGCCGCACCCCGACGGGCCGAGCAGCGCCACCAGTTCTCGCGGCTTCACCTCGAGGACGAGGTTGTCCACGGCGGCGACGCCGCCGTACCGCTTGGTGAGCCCGCGCAGCGTCACTCCGGGCATGGCGCGCTCGTCAGTCCTTGGCGCCCAGGAAGTCCCGCCCGAGCGCGGTCTGCATCAGCAGCACGATGCCGAACGTCATCGCCAGCATGAAGAGACCAAGGACGGAGATGGCGGCGAATTGACCTTCTTCCTTCAGGTCGAAGATCACGACGGAGATGACCTTGGTGGCCGGTGTGAAGAGGATGATCGACGCGGACAGCTCTCGGATGACGCCGATGAAGACGAAGCACCACGTGGCGATGATCCCGCTTCGAGCGAGCGGCGCGGTGATCTCGCGCAGCACGCGCAGGCGGCCGGCGCCGAGGATGCGCCCGGCTTCTTCTAACTCGGGGTGAACGCCCTTGAACGTGGTGTCGGCCTGGGCGTAGCCCACCGGCAGCTCTTTCGTCAGGTAGGCGACGAACAGGATGGCGAGCGTGCCGTAGAGCACCAGGGGCGGGCGGGTGTAGGCGATGAAGAGGCCGACGGCCAGCACCACGCCGGGAATGACCACGGGCGCGACGGCGAGAAAGCCGAGAGCCTGATGGCCCGGCACGAGCCGTCGGTTCGTCACATAGGCGAGGAGCGCGGCCATGACCGCGCCGACGGTCGCCGTCACGATGCCGAGCTCGAGCGTGTTGATGATGGCGTCGCGCGTCGCGCTGTACTCGAAGAACGTGAAGGTGAAGTTGGCCAGCGTGAGGTTGTCCCACGAGAGCGGCTGGGCCCACGCCTTTGCGAACGCCGCCTTGGCGAGGATCGCGTAGGGGAGGACGATCGTGCACGCCAGCACCGCGAAGACGCCGGCCAGCGCCGCCCAGCGCCAGCGTCCGAGAGGAATCGGGCGCCGCGCTCCGGTCTTGCCACCCACGCCGGCGTAGCCCCGGCGGCCGAGCAGGCGCTTCTGGAGCTGGAGGAGCAGGGCCGTCGCCAGCAGGAGCGGAATCGAGAACGCGGCGGCCAGCTCGACTTTCGGAGGGTACTGGAAGAAGGTCCAGATCTGCGTCGTGATCGTGTGGAAGCCGGCCGGCAGGGCAAGGATGGCCGGCGAGCCGAAGAGCGCCAGCGCCTGGAGCACGGCGAGGATGAAGCCGCTGATGATCGCCGGAAGCGCCAGCGGTAACGTGATCGTCAGCGCCACGCGCAGGCGGCTCGCCCCCAGGATCGCGCCCGCCTCCTCCAGATCGGAGGCGATCAGCTCGAGCGTGTTGACGATCATGATGTAGACGTAGGGGAACGAGTAGAGCGTGACCACGAAGACGAGCCCGGACATCGTGAAGATGTTCATCAGCGGCTCGTCGCTACCCGTCAGCTCCCGGTAGACCTTGTTGAGGAGGCCGGCGTTGGGGCCGGCCAGCATCACCCACGCGAAGGCCCCGAGGAACGGCGGCGTCACGAACGACGCCATGATGAGCGCGCGGATGGTGCGCTTGCCGGGAAGATCGGTCCGTCCGGTGAGCCACGCCATCGGCACCCCGACGGCGAGCGAGGCCGTGCCGACCCAGAACGCGAGCACGATCGTGTTCCAGAGCGCCTTCTGGAGGTGGGGATCGCCGAAGACCTGGACGTAGTTGGCGAGCGTCGTGCCCTGCTCGCTGCTCACGCTGACCCAGGCGAGCCAGCCGAGCGGCAGGATCATGAGCAGGACGAGCGTGACCGCCGTCGTGATCCACACGGGGACCGAGCGGTCGAACGTGCTCCTGACGACCGAGCTAGGCACCGAAGAGCTCCACGAAGCGCTTCTTGACGTCTTCGGTGCGCCGGTCGATCTCGTCGGGATCGACGACGAGGACCTTCAGCTCCGAGAGCTTGGGACGATCGGCCGGGTAGACGACGTCGGGATGAGCGACGTAGAGGCCCTCGCCGTCGGCCAGGAGCTGCTGGATCTCGCGAGTGAAGATGAAGTCGGTGAAGAGCCGCGCCGCGCTGGGATGGGGCGCGAAGCTCGTGATGGCCGTAGGCGAGAAGATCAGCGGGACGCCGTCACGCGGGTACGCGGCCGCGATGGTGGTGCCCGGCTTGCGGCGCTCGGTGTAGAGCAGGCCGTAATCGGCGCCGTTGACGCCGGCCGCGCGCTCTCCCGAGAGCACGGTGCGTCCGGGATCGTGGATGGACTGCACGAGCATGACGCGGTTCTTCGCGAGCTGAGCCCAGAAGTCCCAGCCGTAGAGCTTCTCGAGCGCGATGATCTGGGTCACGACGGAGCCGGCATAACCCGGATGCGACATCACGAGACGGTTCTTCCATTTGGGTTCGAGCAGGTCTTTCCAGGTGTGCGGCACGTCGGCGCCGGCGACGTGCCTGGTGTTGTAGGGCACGACGATCGGAAACGCCCGCCAGCCCCACGCGTAGCCGTCGGGGTCGCGAAAACCGTCGGCGAAGCGTTCGGCGCCGGCCGGCGTGTAGCGCGCGAGCAGGTTCTTGCGCCGGAGCAGGACGTAGTGGCCGGTGTCCGAGGTGTTGACGACGTCGGCGTTCTTGATTCCGGCGGCCAGCTCCTGCATCACCCGTTGCAGGATCCGCTCGGATCCCGAGCGATGGACCTCGACCTTGACCCCGTAGGTCTGCTCGAACCGCGTCGCCAGCCGCTGGGCCGAGTCGAGCGCCAGCGCCGTGTGCCAGACCACCTTGCCTTCGCGCCGCGCCGCGGCCACCCGCGCGTCTTGCGCCGATGCCCCGCCGGCCGCCAGCAGCAGGGCGAGCAGGACGAGCGGCGCGACGCGCTTACGCGCCGAAGAACTCGACGAAGCGCTTCTTGATCTCTTCATTGCGCTTCTCCAGCTCCTCTGGATCGACGGCAAGCAGCTTGAGGTCCGTCATCTTCGGCTTGTCGGTCGGATACTTCACCTCGGGATGGCCGGTGTAGAGGCCCTCGCTGTCGGCCATGACCTGCTGGATCTCCCGGGTGAAGGTGAAGTCGGTGAAGAGCCTCGCCGCGTTCGGATGAGGCGCGGCGGCCATGATGGCCGTCGGCGAGACGACGAGCGGCACGCCCTCCTTCGGATACACGATTTCGATGGGCGAGCCCTTCTTCTTGAGCTGGTAGGCGCTGTACTCGCCACCGTTGGCCGCGACGGGACGCTCGCCGGACGCGACGACGGTCAATGGGTCCGCCGCCGACTGGGTGAGCATCACCTTGTTCTGGGCGAGCTGCTTGAAATAGTCCCAGCCGAAGAGATGCACGAGCGCGAGCACGTGGGTGGAGATGACGCCGCTGTAGCCGGGATGCGCGGTGACGAGCTTGCCCTTCCACTTCGGATCGAGCAGGTCCTTCCACGTCTTCGGCGCGTCGGCCGCGGTGACCGCCCTCGTGTTGTAGGTGATGACGTTCACGGTGGCGCGGAGCCCGAAGTAGTAGCCGTCCTTGTCCTTGAAGCCGGCCGGAAACTTGTCGATCCCCTGCGGCAGGTACCGGAGCAGGAGCTTCTTGTCCTTGAGGAGCACGAAGTGGCCGGCGTCCGAGGTGTGGACGACGTCGGCGTTCTTGATCCCCGCCTGCATTTCCTGCAGGACCTTCTGGAGGATCCGCTGGGAGCCGGTCCGGTTGACGTCGACGCGGATGCCGGGATACGCCGCCTCGAACAGCTTGGCGACCTTCTCGGCGCTCGGCAGGACCAACGAGGTGTACCAGACGATCTTGCCCTCTTTCTTCGCGGCCTCGACCAGTGTGGCGTCCTGCCCGATCGCCACACCCGCGCTGCCCAGGACCAGGAGCGTGGCCACCAGTGTCCCAATCGTGCGTGTCATGCTCGATGTTCTCCCTGGAGCGATCGCGTCAACGGTTCGAGCGTCCGGGCCGAGGCCAGGTGGCCCACCTCGGCGATGATCGTGTCGACCGCCGCGGGGGCCAGGGCCAGGGTCGCGTTGCCGCGGAATTTCGCCGTGAGCTCGGCGAGCGTCAAGGGGAAATCGGCGCCACCGCGCGGATGGTCCTGGCGCGCCTCCAGTCGCCGGCCGTCGCGCAGCCGCACGGCGACGTGTCCGACGAACTGCCGCGGATAGTCGATCGTCTCGTCGAGGTCGTAGCCGACCGTGGCGGCGACGCGGAGCACGCTCTCGTCGGCGACCGCGTCGTCGGTGAAGTCGGCGAGCCCGGCCCAGCCGCGGACGAACATCACCGCGAGCAGGTAGGGCAGGCTGAACTTCGCCGCGTAGCCGTTCGGCGGCCGGTGCTTGGCGTGGAGTGGCTCCCACAACCGTGGCAGTGGCCCGGCGGCGGTGCGGCATCGGACCTCGACGATGTCCTCGGGCGTGAAGGCGTGCTCGGTCCGAAGCTTCAGCGCGCAGTCCATATAGGGATGGGCGATGGAGCCGCACGGGTAGGGCTTGAAGGTGAGCCGCTCGAGCTCCCACGTCTTGCCGAGTGTTGCCATCAGGGCGTCGAGCCGCGCGGGATCGTGGCCGCCGGCAAACGCCGCGTAGAGTCCGTGCTCGCCTTCGAGGACCCGGGTGGGACCGGTGAACCCGTTGCGGGCGAGGAGCGCGGCGATCACGCCGCCGTGAGCGCCCCAGCCCGGATGCATCCGCTTCGTCCACGCGCCCTCGCTGAGGTACTCGATGATGCCGGCCGCCTGGCTGCCGCAGATTCCCAGCGCGTGCACGAGCTGATCCTCGTCGAGGCCGTAGAGCCGGCCGGACGCCACCGCCGCCGCGAAGCTCGACGTGAGCGAGGTGGGATGGAAGTGACGCGCGTGGAAGCGGCCGGGCACCGCGAGGCCGACGCGGCACATCACCTCGACGGCGGCGATCGTGGCTTCGAGCGCCGCGGCGCCCGAGGCACGCGCGGCCTCGGCGACGGCCAGCGCCGTCGGTACGGCGGCGCAGCCCGTGTGGACGATGGCGTCCTCGCGCGTGTCGTCGAAGTCGAGGCCGTGGGCGAGCGCGGCGTTCGCGAGCACCGCGCTCGGCGCACCGACTCTCGTGCCGCCGCCGATGATCGTGCTCTCGCCGGCGCCGCCCAGTGCGCGCGCCGTCGCGATCACCGAGCTGCCGAAATCGGTCGGCGCCGCGGCCAACGCGCAGCCGAGCGTGTCGAGAACGAGGAGTCCCGCGCGGGCGACGACCGGCGGAGGGACGTCGTCCAGGCGAAGGCCGAGGGCGAAGCGGGCCAGGCGTCGCGAGGCCGAGAGGTCGTCCACGGCTCCGCTCACTCGGGTGGCTTGCGCATGGACAGCGCGCGGATCGCGTCGAGGTCGCCCGCCCTCATGCGATCAGCCAGCGGGCCGCCGGCGCGCCAGGCCTGGCACGTGTCGATGAACCAGAGGTCGCGCTCGGCGCGCGGCAGCTCGTCCTCGTCGCGGAAGGCGGCGCCGGCGCCCTGCCGGATCGCCGGCCCCATGGCATGCACGAGCGCGGTGAGATGAGCGCAGCCGTGCTGCCGGCCGAAGCGCTCGTTCACCGCGCGCGTGAAGCCGTGCGCCACCGACACTCCCACGAGCTGCTGGAGCGGCGGCAGGGCGTCCCGGCAGATCGTGTACGGATGCGCGGTCATGTCGGGAATCGCCGCCGTGATGACGAGGCCGGGATGACGGACGCGCACGGTAAGCGACATGTCGTGGACGGCGCCGTCCTCACGGATCCCGAACCACATCGGTCGGGCCCCCGGTCGCTCGTCGAGCAGGCGTCCGGTCACCTCGAGCTCGTGGTCGCCGACCTGGTGCACTTCCACGCGGATGGTGCGGATCTGGATCGGTGGGCGATCGTGGCTCATCGCCCGCGCACCTCGGCGAGAATGCCCAGCATTGCGGCGTGGATGTTGCCGTTGCTGGCCACGATCGAGGGCTTGTCGAGATCGAGGGGCTTGCCCACGAGGTCGGTCACGCGGCCGCCCGCTTCCTCGATGAGAAGGCTCCCGGCGGCGACGTCCCAGGGACCGGTGGTCTGCTCCCAGTAGCCATCGAAGCGGCCGGCGGCGACCCACGCGCAGTAGAGCACGGCCGAGCCCAGGCGCCGGACCGCGCGCGAGCGGAGCGTGAAGGCGGTGAACTCGGCGAGGTTCGCGCGTGACTCGCGGATGTTGTACGGGAAGCCGGTCGCGAGCAGGCTCTCGTCGAGCGTGGCCGTGTCCGACACCGCGAGCGCGACGTCGTTGACCGTCGCGCCTCGCCCGCGCTCGGCCACGAACAGCTCGTCGCGGGTGGGATCGTAGACGACGCCGAGCACGACGCGGCGCTCGACCTCGAGCGCGATGGAGACCGCGTAGATCGGCAGCCCGTGCGCGTAGTTCGTCGTCCCGTCCAGGGGATCGACGATCCAGCGGCGTCCCGAGCGGCCGGCCATTCCTCCCGCCTCTTCGGAGAGGATGGCGTCGCTGGCGAACGCGCTGCGGAGACGATCGACGATCAGCGCTTCGCACTGCGCGTCCATCTCGGTCACCAGGTTGGTGGGACTACCCTTGTAGGCGATGCGCCGGACGCCGTCGAGCTCGCGTGTCAGGAGATGGCCGGCGGCGCGGGCCGCGTCCACCGCGACCCGCCGTTCGGGCGAATGCATCCTGGCGAAATCTATCACACGCTCGCTTGACAACCAACCAACGCTCCCCGAGCATGACGCTCATGTCGCCACTCTCGATCGTCGTCGTGGGTGCGGGCGGCGTCGGGGGATACTTCGGCGCTCGACTCGCGCTCGCCGGCGCGGCCGTCAGGTTCGTGGCGCGCGGCGCCCATCTCGCGGCGATCCGCCGTGACGGCCTGCGGGTCCGATCGATGACCGAGGGTGAGCGCGTCGTCAAGATCGACGCCGTGGAGACGCTGGCCGGCGGTGCCCCCGCCGACGCGGTGCTCTTCTGCGTGAAGTCGTACGACACCGAGAGCGCGGCGGCGGCGCTCTCGCCCGCGATCGGTCCTGAGACCGCCGTGGTGTCGCTTCAGAACGGCGTCGACAACGAGGAGAAGATCGACGCCGTGCTCGGCCGCTCCCACGCCGTCGGCGGCGCGGCGTACGTGTTCGCCGGGATCGAGGCGCCCGGTGTCATCGCGCATCGCTTCGGCGGCCGCATCGTCTTCGGCGAGCTCGACGGCCGGACGACGCCGCGTTGCGAACGGTTGCGGGACGCGCTCGGCGCCGCGTCGGTACCCGTCGAGATCTCGTCGGACATTCGGCGCGTGCTGTGGGAGAAGTATCTCTTCATCTGCGCCCAGGCCGGCCTCACCGCGCTCACCCGGTGTCCCGTCGGCGTCGTGCGCAGCATCCCGGAGACGTGGCAAATGTTCCGGACGATCCTCGAAGAGGTCGCGGCGCTCGGGCGCGCGTCGGGCGTGGCGCTCCCGGCGAACGTCGTGGAGACGCTGGTCAAGCAGGGCGAGGCGCTGCCGCCGGCGCTGATGGCTTCGCTCGGCAACGACCTGATGCAGGGGCGCCGGCTCGAGCTGGAGGCGTTGCACGGCCACGCTGTCCGGCTCGGCGAGCGACTCGGGATCGCCACACCCGCGGTGGCCGCCGTGTACGCGGCCCTCAAGCCGCACGTCGACGGCCGACCCCACGCCTCCCACGCCTAGCGTGGCCCCGGCCGGGCTCGGGCCGGCCGCCCGCGCTCTGAGCCGATACCTCTCGCGATATCGCGCGCGCTATGCGCTCGGCATCGCCTGCCTGCTCACCGCGACGGCATCGAGCCTCGCCATCCCGTGGACGGTCCAGCGCGCCATCGAGGCGCTCGAAGCCGATACGGCGGGAGCCGCGATCGGACGCTACGTCGGGCTCGTGCTGCTGCTCGCCGCCACCAACGGGATCGCGCGGCTCGGTTCGCGGTTTTCCATCATGGGCGGCGCTCAGCGAATCGAGCACGATCTGAGGAACGACCTCTACGCGGCGCTCCAGCGCTTTCCGCCCGCGGAGATCGCCCGCCGGACGACGGGCGACCTCATGACGCGCGCCACCAGCGATGCCGGCGCCGTGCGGAGCCTCGTCGGCTTCGGCGCGATCAGCTTCATCGGCACCATCGCGGCCTTCGTCGGCGCGCTCACCGCGATGGTGAGCGTCGATCCGTGGCTGACGCTGTGGGCGATGGCGCCGTACCCCATCCTGATCGTGATCGCCAAGCGCGCCAACGCCAGGATCCACGCCGAGACCGACGCGGCCCAGCACCAGCTCGGCGTGCTGTCGAGCACGGTCCAGGAGCATCTGGCCGGCATGTCCGTCGTTCGCGCCTACACGATGGAGGAGCACGCCGCGCGCGTCTTCGACGCCGCCAACGGCGAATACCTCGGGCGCAGCCTGCGGCTGGCGCGCACGATGGCCGCCTTCGTCCCGCTGACCGGCGTGATCACCGGGGTCGGCGCGCTGATCGTGCTCTGGCTGGGCGGACGCGAGGTCATCGCCGGCCGGCTCAGCCTGGGCGCGCTGGTCGCCTTCAACGGCTACCTTGCGTACCTGGCGTGGCCGACGCTTGCGCTGGGCTGGACGCTCGCTCTGCTGCGCCGCGGGCTCACGTCGATGGCGCGAGTGCAGGAGATCATCGACGGGGCACCGCCCCGGGAGGCGACGACCGACGGCGAGACGGCGCCGGGATCGGCGACGGCGCCACGGATCGGCTTCCAGAACCTCACGTTCGCCTACGACGACCGCGGCCCGGCGCTCCGCGACGTGACCTTCGAGATCCGGCCGGGAGAGACCGTGGCCGTCGTCGGGCCGACCGGCAGCGGGAAGTCGACGCTCGGCGCGCTGCTCGCGCGCTTGTGGGAGCCGCCGCCGGGCGCCGTGCTCCTCGACGGCCGTGACGTCAGGACGCTCCCGCTCCGCGCGTTGCGCGGGACGATGGGCTACGTTCCCCAGGAGGCGTTTTTGTTCTCGCGCTCTGTCTCCGACAACGTCAGTCTCGAGCGCGAAGCCCTCGACGCCGCCAGGGTGCGCGATGCGGCCGTCGCCTCCGGTGTTGCCGAGGAGATCGAGGGATTCCCCCGCGGGTGGCAGACCGTGGTCGGCGAGCGCGGGCTCACGCTCTCCGGCGGCCAGCGCCAGCGGGTGGCTCTGGCTCGCGCGCTCGCCGGGGATCCCTCGCTGATCGTCCTCGACGACGTCTTCGCCAGCGTGGACGCGGCCAAGGAGGACGAGATCCTCCGTCAGCTCAGGCCGCGGCTCGCCGGACGGACCGTGCTGCTGATGACCCATCGCCTCCACGCCGCCCAGGCGGCCGACCGCATCGTCGTGCTCGTCGACGGGCGCGTGGTCCAGCAGGGCACGCACGACGAGCTGCTCAGAGCCGACGGCGCGTACGCTCAGCTCTGGCGCATCCAGCAGCTCGAGGCGGAGATCGCCGGTGCGTGACGTCGAGCACGACGAGATCCTCGGTCGCGCCTTCGATCGACGGCTCGTCGGTCGCCTGACCAGGATCGCCAGGCCGCACCACCGGCTGATCGCTGCCGCCGGCGTGCTCTTCCCGCTGATCGCCGCGTTCGAGCTCGTGCAGCCGTTCCTCGTGAAGATCGCGATCGACGATCACATCCTGCGCGCCGACTGGGCCGGCCTCACCGGCGTGGCCGCGCTCTTCCTGGCGGCCCTGGCCGTGCTCGCGATCCTGAGGGCGGTGGAGTCGTACCTGATGAACCTGACCGGCCAGCGCGTGATGCACGACCTCCGCGCGACCATCTTTCGCCACCTGCTGCGCCTGGACGCCGCGTTCTACGACAGGTATGCCGTCGGGCGTTTGATGACTCGCGTGCTCAACGACGTGGAGGCCGTCAACGAGGCGTTCACGAGCGGGCTGTTCGCCGTCATCGGCGACATCGTCACGCTCGTGGCCGTCGTGGGCGCGATGCTGTGGCTCGACTGGCGCCTGGCCCTCGTCACGTTCTCACTGGTGCCGGTGCTGGCCGCCGTCGCCGCCTGGTTCAGGGTGCGGGCGCGCGACGCCTATCGCGAGGTGCGCCGGCGGCTCGCTCGCCTGAATGCCTTCCTCCAGGAGTCGATCCAGGGCATGGCGGTGATCCAGCTCTTCGCTCGCGAGGCCCACGAGCACCAGACGTTTCGCCGGCTCAACGCCGACTACCGGCGCATGCTCTTTCGCTCGACGATCTGGGAGGCGTCGCTCTATGCGTCGGTGGAGGCCCTCGGCTCCGCTGCGCTGGCCGTGCTGCTGTGGTACGGCGCGCGCCAGATCGCGGCGGAGGCGCTGACGTTCGGCACGCTGGTCGCGTTCATCCAGTACACGACCCGCTTCTTCCTGCCCATCCGAGATCTCGGCGCGAAATACACCGTGATGCAAGCGGCGATGGCCTCGGCCGAGCGCATCTTCGAGCTGCTCGACGTGGCCCCGGCGGTCCAGGCGCCGCCGGCGGCGGCCTCCAGCCCGGCGCCGACCAGCGCCGCCGCCGTGGAATTCCGCTCGGTGTGGTTCGCCTACGAGGACGAGCGCTGGGTCCTGCGCGACTGCCGCTTCGCGGTACAGCGCGGTGAGCACGTGGCGATCGTCGGTGCGACTGGCGAAGGCAAGACCACCTGCGCCCGCCTGCTGAACCGCTTCTACGACGTCGCGCGCGGCCGCGTCCTCGTCGAGGGGGTGGACGTCCGCGAGTGGGACCTGGCCGCACTGCGCCGCCACGTCGGCATCATCTTCCAGGACACGGTGCTGTTCACCGGCAGCGTCGAGAGCAACCTCCAGCTCGGCCTCGACGGCCGGGTGACGCGCCCCGATCTCGATCGCGCCATCGACGCGGCCCACTGCCGGCGTCTCGTCGAGACGTTGCCACGAGGCCTCGGCGAGGAATTGCTCGAGCGCGGCGCCAATCTCTCGCACGGCCAGCGTCAGCTCTTGGCCATCGCTCGGGCGCTCGTGTACAATCCGGCCGTTCTCGTCCTCGATGAAGCCACCTCGAGTGTGGACCCGGAATCCGAAGCGCTGATCCGCCGCGCGCTGGCGCGGCTCGTGGAGGGACGCACGACGATCACCATCGCCCACCGGCTGTCCACCGTGCAATCGGCTGACCGCATCCTCGTGTTGCACCGCGGGCGTGTTCACGAGGAAGGACGTCACGCCGATCTCCTGCGCGCGGGTGGGCTCTACGCGAGGCTGTGGGAGATCTCGGCGCGCACGCAGCCGGGGTGAGCTTCGCCCGGCGCGTGTGGCGCTTCGTGCGGCGGATCCCGCGAGGACGCGTGGTGACGTACGGACAGATCGCCGAGCGGCTCGGACGGCCGCGCGGCGCGCGGGCGGTGGGACACGCGATGCGCGAGTGCCCGCACGATCTGCCCTGGCACCGCGTCGTGAACGCGGCGGGTGGCATCAGCCCGCGGGCGCGGATGAGCGGCATGATCACGCAGCGGCTGCGGCTCGAGGCCGAGGGCATCAGGCTCCGGGGCGGCCGCGTGTCGCTGACGCGGTATCGGTGGGGCGCAGGCGGTTCGCGGCAGAGCGGTTCATTGCGGAACGGCTCATGGCTTGGAGACCGACGATGAAGCTCGCGTTGCACCTGTCCTACTCGGGCCCGCGCATCGAGCTCGATCTCCCCAAAGTGCTCGAGGCCGAGCGGCTGGGATACGACTCCGTGTGGACGGCCGAGGCCTACGGCTCGGACGCGGTGACGCCGGCCACCTGGATCGCCGCGCGGACCGAGCGTGTTGCGGTCGGCACCGCCATCATGCAGATCGCGGCGCGGACGCCGGCGATGACGGCGATGACCGCCATGACGCTCGATCAGCTCTCGGGTGGGCGCTTTCGCATGGGACTGGGCGTGTCGGGGCCTCAAGTCGTGGAAGGCTGGCACGGCGAGTCGTTCGGCAAGCCGCTCAGCCGGACGCGTGAATACGTGGCGCTCGTGCGGGCCATCCTGCGTCGCGAGAAGCCCGTGGAGTTCCGCGGCGAGTACTACCAGGTCCCGTACGCCGGCGCCGATGCCACCGGACTCGGCAAACCGCTGCGGTCGATTCTCCACGGCCGCGCCGACATCCCGATCTATCTCGCCGCGATCGGACCGAAGAACGTGGCGCTGGCCGCCGAGATCGCCGACGGCTGGATCCCGGTGTTCTTCTCGCCGCGCCGGATGGCGATGTACCGCGAGTGGCTGGATGCCGGGTTCCGCGCCGCCGGTGGCCGGGCCGCCAAGGCAGGCTTCGACATCATGCCGTCGACGAGCGTGGTCGTGGGCGACGACGTGAACGCGTGCCGCACTCGGGTCAAGTCGAACGTCGCGCTCTACGTCGGCGGGATGGGCGCGCGCGGCAAGAATTTCTACAACGAGCTGGCGCGCCGCTACGGCTACGAGGACGCCGCCACGACGATCCAGGATCTTTACCTGGCCGGCAAGAAGGCGGAGGCGGAAGCTGCCGTGCCGGACGCGCTCGTCGACGAGGTGGCGCTGTGCGGTCCGCGCGAGCGCATCCGTGAGCGCCTGGCCGAGTGGAAGAGCTCGGGGATCACGACGCTGATGCTTCGCGGCGACCTGACCGCCGTTCGAACGATGGCCGAGCTGGCGCCGTAGTGCGAGCCGAACGACCCGAGCGGGCTGGGCCCCGCCCGTCGTGAGGCGAGCCGAGGAATCCGGAACGCGAGCCGAGCGACCCGAGCGGGCTGGGCCCCGCCCGTCGTGAGCGAGCTCAGGAATTCGGAATGCGAGCCGAATCGGGAGGCCGACTGTGAAGCTTAAAGATCGCGTGGCGATCATCACTGGCGCTGGCTCGGGCATCGGGGCGGCGTCCGCCCTGGCCATGGCGGCCGAGGGCGCGCGTGTCGTCGTCGCCGACGTGAACGAGACCGCGGCGAAGGCCATCGTGGAGAAGATCGAACGCCAGGGCGGCCAGGGCCTCGCCCTGCACGTCGACGTGGCTCGCGCGGCGGACAACAAGGCGCTCGTCGAGCGAGCGGTGGCGACGTTCGGCCGGCTCGACGTGTTCTACGCCAATGCCGGCGTGCCGCAGTGGAAGAGCGACATCGAGGAGGTCGAGGAGCAGGTCTTCGATCGGATCTTCGACGTCAACGTCAAGGGCGTCTGGCTGGGCGCCAGGTACGCGCTGCCGGTGATGAAGCGGCAACGCCGCGGCGTGTTCCTCATCACCTCGTCCACGTCCGCCATCAGGCCGCGACCGGGCGGCCAGACGTACGCGGCGTCCAAGGGTGCCGTCGTCACGCTGGCGAAGGCGCTGGCGCTCGAGGCCGCCCCGCATGGCGTTCGGGTCGTGGCGATCGCCCCCGTCGCCACCCACACGCCGATGCTGCCCACGTTCATGAACAAGCAGGCGGTCGACGCGGAAGGCCTCGCGCGGTACGAGGCGACGGTGCCGCTCGGCCGGCTCAATCAGCCCGAGGATATCGCGCGCACCGCGGTCTTCCTGGCGTCCGACGACGCGGCGATGATCACCGGTTCCTGTGTCGAGGTCGACGGCGGCCGGTGCATCTAGCAGGATGAAAGTCATTCCGCTCGCGGCCGAGTCCATGGGGGTTCGCTCCATGGCGACGTTCGTGGAGGTGGATGGCGTCGGCATCCTGATCGATCCCGGGGCCACGCTGGCGCCGTCGCGCTTCAACCTGCCGCCCGCCGACGAGGAGTGGGAGGAGCTCAGGCGCGCCAACGATCGCATCTCCGCCTATGCGACGCGGGCGGCCCTCGTCTTCGTGAGCCACTACCACGAGGATCACTTCCGGAGTGATCCGGCGACGTACACCGGGCGACGGGTCTTGCTCAAGGACGCGCGCCGGATGATCCAGGGCGCTCAGGCCAAGCGCGCGCTCGAGCTTGGCGTCGCGCTGGCGCCCTGTGCTTCGATCACGAGTGCCGACGGGACCGTCCACCGGGAAGCGAACTTCACGCTCGAGGTCTCGACACCGCTGCCCCACGGCGTGGAGGGGACGACGCTCGGATCGGTGCTGGCGCTGACGGTGGTCGATCACGCCCAGCGGGAACGCTTCGTGTTCGCGTCGGACGTGCAGGGGCCGCTGTCGTCGGTGGCCGGCGCGTATCTGATCCGCCAGCGGCCGACGCTCGTCTACCTGTCGGGGCCACCGTCGTACGTCGAGCACGAGCTCGGCGCCGGCGTCATCGATCGTGGCATCGCCAACCTGGCCGGGCTGATCGAGGCCACCGGCTGCCGCGTCATCATGGACCACCACGCGCTCCGTGATTCGCGATGGGCCGAGCGCTTCGCGCGACTCTTCGAGACCGGCCGCGTGGTGACGGCTGCCGGCTTCATCGGCCACGGCACGACCGTGCTGGAGACGCGACGCCGCGAGCTCTGGAGCCGTGCGCGGCGGCCGGCGGCGAAGGTGGGTGCCGTGCCGATGAGGCCACAATGGGAGAGGAAGAGGAAGACCGCCAAAGGAGGGTACCGGGAGTGATGACAGAAGCGAAGACGCTCGACGTCGGCGACTCCGCGCCCGATTTCACGCTGAAAACGATCGGGCTGAAGGAGGTCAGCCTCCACGACTACAAAGGTAAGAACGTCGTCCTGCTCTTTTATCCGCTCGACTGGACACCGGGCTGAAGCACCTGCATGCCCGCCTTCGACAAGCGCATCCGCGACTTCGAGGCGGCCAATACCCAGGTGTTGGGTATCAGCACCGACAGCCCCTTCAGCCACGAGAACTGGGCGAAGTCCGTGAACATCAGCCACTATCCGCTCCTGTCCGACATCCAGCGCTCGGTCGTCAAGGAGTACGGCGTCTACTGGGCCGACTGGAACGCCAACAGCCGGGCGACGTTCGTCGTGGACAAGCAGGGCAAGGTCCGGTTCGTCGAACGCTATGGCAAGGGCCAGCTCCCCGATCCCGAGAAGATTCTCGCCGAGGTCAAGAAACTCGGGTAAGACACGCGGGGTGAGGCAACCCGCTCTGATCGATCAGGTCGGAGGGGGCCGCGATGGCCCCCTCCGAGACTTCTCATTGGCGCGATCTGCGGCCGGCGTCTTCTTCTCGCGCGTCGTCAGCGCGACGCCGACGAGAACCAGCGCGCCGCCGGCGACGTCCCACCCGGTCAGTCCTTCCTTGAGGAGCGTGGTCGCCAGCACGACGCCGACGACCGGCTGGAAGTTCATGAAGACGGCCGAGCGGCTCGGCCCGACCACGCTCACGGCGCGGTACCACCACACGTGAGCGACGGCGCCGACCAGGCCCTGATAGAGGATCACCGTCCACGCCGTGACCGAGCTGAGCCGGGGCTTCGGGAAGAGCGGCGCGGTGACGATCGACGTCACGATGATGAGCAGCGTGCCCATCACGTAGGCGCCCGTCGTGGCCAGCGCGGGAGAGGTGCGCGTCAGGACCTTCTTGCCGTACAAGGTGTAGGCGCTCCAGCCGCAGAGCCCGATCAGGTTGATGAAGTCGCCCGCGCGCAACTCCTCGGGCCTGAGAGCGGCCAGGCGGCCGTCCGTGATGACGAGCAACACACCGAAGCCGGAGAGCACGACGCCGGCCCACTGGCGTCGCGCGAGCCGCTCGCCGAGGTAGAGCCACGCGCCCAGGCCGACAATCACGGGCGTGGCGGCCTGCAGGATGACGGCGTTGGACGCGGTGGTGTAGTAGATCGCGAGATAGCTCACCTGCGTGGAGCCCCAGATGCCGAAGGCGCCGAGGAGCAGGAAGTCGCGCAACGTCGCCGGCGTGAGCCCGCGCAGCGTCTCGGGGCGGGCTCGCAACAACAGGGCGATGAGGAACGTCGACGCCACCGTGCAGCGGATGGCGGCCAGCATGATCGGCGGGATGTCACGAAGCGCCAGCTTCGCCGTGACCGGGTAGCTGCCCCAGAGCATCGCCATGACGAGGAGCGCCACGTAGGCGCGCGTTTGACTGGCTCCGGGCACGGGCCTATCATAGCCGCCGCCTGATGCCCGACCACATCCTCGAATCGCGGGTGTGGCTTCCGAAGCCGCGCGTCGAGGTGTTCGCGTTCTTCGCCGATCCCGCCAACCTGGCCCGCATCACGCCGCCGTGGCTCGGCTTCCGGCTGCTGACCGAGCGTCCGGTGATGGCGCCCTATGCCGTCCTGGACTACCGGGTGAGGTGGCTGGGCCTCCCCGTGTCGTGGCGGACGATGATCCGCGAGTACGATCCACCGGCGCGGTTCGTCGACGTGCAGGTCCGCGGGCCGTACGACCGCTGGGAGCACCGCCACCTGTTCCTCGAAGAGCGAGCGGGAACGTGGGTGGAGGACCGCGTGACGTATCGTCTGCCGCTGGGGCCCCTCGGGAGATTGGTCCACGCCCTGATCGTCGAGCGTCAGCTCGCCGCCATCTGGGCGTACCGTCGGCAGCGTTTGAGCGTCCTGGTGGCGCCCGTGTCCGACGCGATTCCATGAGTCGCCGTCATTCCATGAGTCACCAATGACGAACGGTCGACGAGGTTCCGGCGCGCGCGTCGCCCCGCCGCGTGACGAGCTCGGCGCTCACATGTCCATCGCCGGCGGGCTCCATCGCGCGCTCGAGCGTGGTGCCGAGCTCGCGTGCGGCTCCGTCCAGATCTTCCTGAAGAACCAGCGCCAGTGGGCAGCCAAGCCCATGTCCGACGAGGACGTCCGTGCGTTCGCCGCCGCGCGGCGGGCCACCCGCACGGCCGCCGTCTTCGCTCACGCCAGCTACCTGATCAATCTGGGCGCGCCGGACGACGCGGCCTGGCGCCAGGCGGTGGACGTCTTCACCGACGAGCTGGAGCGCGGCGAGGCCCTCGGGCTCCGCTGTGTCGTGATCCATCCCGGCTCGCACATGGGCCGGGGCGTCGAGCTCGGTCTGGCCCGCGTGACCTCAGCGCTCGACGAGGCGACCCGGCGCACCGCCGGCTATCGGATTCGAATCGCGCTCGAGAACACGGCCGGCGCAGGCAACGCGCTGGGCCGGACGTTCGGCGAGCTCGGGGAGCTGATGCGGCGCGCGGCGCGACCGGAGCGGCTCGGCATCTGCATCGACACCTGCCACCTCTTCGCGGCCGGCTACGATCTCCGGCGCGCGACCGGATGGGAGGCGGCCGTCGAGGAGTGTTCGAAGTCCGTCGGGCTCTCGCGGGTCCTGGCCTTCCACCTGAACGACGCGCGGGCGCCCCTGGGCTCGGGCCTGGACCGGCACGAGCACATTGGCGTCGGCTTCCTGGGCCTGGGCGCGTTCCGATGCCTGCTCAACGACCGTCGCTTCGCGCGCGTCCCCAAGGTCCTCGAGACGCCCAAGGAGCCCGAGCCGGAGGCCGACCGGCGAAATCTTGCGAGGCTGCGCGGCCTGAGACGCACGCCGCGCTCGCGAGCGCGCGCGGGACCGGCGGGACGACTCAGCGGGACGACGTGACGCCCACGCGACGGCAGAGCGCCCGCACCGGGCAGCGCGAGCAGTGCGGAGAGATCGGCGTGCACAGGTTCTGACCGAAGCCCACCAGCAGATCGTTGTAGTCGATCCAGAACCGTCGCGGCAGCTTCGCTCGCAGCGCCATCTCGGTCTCCTCGGGCGAGCGCGTGCGCACGTAGCCGAGCCGGTTGGAGATGCGATGGACGTGGGTGTCCACGCAGATGCCGGGCTTGTTGTAGCCCATCGTGACGACCAGGTTAGCGGTCTTGCGGCCCACGCCGTTGAGCGTGAGCAACGCGTCGATGTCGTCGGGCACGCGCCCGGCGAAGTGCTCGAGCAGATCGCGGGCGATCCCCAGGACCACGCGGGCCTTCGTTCGGTAGAACCCGACCGGATAGATCGCGCGCTCGATCACGCGCGGGCTGAGGGTGAGCAGGTCCTTCGGCGTGTCGGCCAGGGCGAAGAGCCGCTGGGCCGCGGGCCCGGTCGTGGTGTCCTGGGTGCGCAGCGAGAGGATGCAGGCGATCAGCACGCGGAAGGGATCACCGGTGTCGTCGGCCACCACGGCCAGCGCCGTCCGTGTCCACGCGCGCCGGGTACGCCGCAGGCGACGGATCACCGCCGCGATGTCTACTTCCGGTCGCGCAGCTCGTCGAGTCGTGTGCGGGCGCGTGGTCGGTCCCTCGCGGTCCAGTCGGCGACGTTGGTCGGCGCGGTTTCGTTCGCGACGCGCTCGAGCTCGCGCCGGGCCTCGGCGATGCGCCCGTCCGCGACGAGCAGCTTGGCCAGGTCGAGCCGCAAGACGGTGAAGTGAGGGTCGACCTCGATTCCCTTCCGGAAGTACTCCTCCGCCTTCTTGCGGTCGCCGCCGAGCATCCCGGGCAGCTCGAAGAACAGGTTGCCGGCGAGCGCGAGGCCGCGCACCGAGCGCGGGTTGATCGCGAGGATCGTATCCAGCTCCTCGCGAATCGTCGGCACGAGGAAGGCGGACCGCATCATGCCTTTGATCTGGCCCCAGCGGCCCAGGTTGAGCGCGTACCAGACGTGGGCCTCTTCGCTGCGCGGCGCCAGCTCGATGGCCAGCTTGCCGAGGTCACGACCGCGACCGAACGCCGCGAGCTTCTCGTCGTCGGTCGTCGCGCGCACTTCGCCCGCGAGGAAATAGATGCGCGAGAGCAGGGTGACCGCATCGGCCGGGCGCTCGCGGGTGATCGCGTCCTCGAGCAGATCGCGCGCCTCGTCGATGCGATGCGGGTCCTCGTGATAGGTCGCGATCAGCGCACGCGGGCGCTCCACGGGAGGCTGAGCGAACGCGACGGCGGGAGCGACCAGCAGCAGGACGGCGAGGGCGATCGACATCCGGCCGGACTCTAGCTCCCGCCTCTTCCCGGTGTCAATCGAAGGAAGCGCCCCAAGGCCTGCACCCGCTCGTCCAGGGCGTCGGGCGACTCGTGGGCCAGCGCGTCGCGGGCCGCGATCAGCAACCAGGCCAGGAGCGGGCGTGAAAGGTCGTCGCGGAGCGCGCCGCGGCGCGCTTCGTGCTCGAGGATCTCGTGCATCGCCAGCCGCGCCTGCTCGTGCGCCCACGCCGCGGCGAGCGCCTTCGTCTTGTCGCCGCGGCTCGTCGCGCTCGGGCGCTTGGCCATCGGGCCGGCGCCCGACGCGAGCCGTTCGAGCGCGGCGTCGAGCAGACGAGACGGCGGCGCCGTCGTGATCAGTGCGGTGAGGTCGCGCGCCAGGGTCAACAGCCGCGCCTCGCCCGCGCCGAGCCGCGCCGGCGGTGGCGCCATGCGGCGCTTCGTCCGGCGCTTGGTTTGGCGCTTCGTCCGACTTTGGGTCCGGCTCTTCGTCCGGCGATCCTGATGACGTCGTTTCGCCACGATGGTGAAGATAACAAAGGCGTCGCTGACCGAGGCTTCTGCTGGCAACCTGCTTGCACCCTCCGGCACTGAACGAACGACACGCTTCACAAGGGGAGGACGCAAATGTTTGCACGCACTCTCATCGTCGCAGGCGGGCTCGTGCTCGCGCTCGTCGGCGCCGCCGCCGCGCAGACCGTCGTCACCGGCACCGTGACGCGCATCGACCAGCCGGCCTCCGTCATCGTGCTCCAGGATGGACGGATGGTCCGCGTCCCGGGCGGGACCGTGCTGATCAATGGGCAGCCAATGGCGATTTCGACCATTCAGCCCGGCACCCTGGTCGCGATCCAGAACGGTCAGGCCGTGACGTACCAGAACGGCGTGTACGTCCCGGCGGACCCGAGGAGAGTCCCGTACGAAGTCAGCGGTCGCGTGACGCTCATCGACTCCGTCGAGAACGTGCTCGTGCTCGACGGCCTGCGGCCCATCGCATTGACGCCTGACATGCAAGTGTTCCAGGACGGCCGCCAGGTCGCGGTCGACAGCGTCCGCCCCGACGGGTACGTGACGATCGCGTCGGTTAGCCCGATCCCCTTCAGTGGTCGGAATCGCGACCGGGTCGTTGCCGCGACGCCCGCGCCCACCACGACGGTGGTGACCCCGGCACCCACGACCGTCGTGACCCCGGCGCCGAGCGCGCCCATCTCCTACACCGGGACGGTCTCCCGGATCGACTCGACGACGATCGTCCTGAGTGATGGCCGGCGAATTCCCACGACGCAGCAGACCGTGGTGCTCGTCGACGATCGCGCGGTCATGATCTCCAAGCTCGAGCCCGGCACCCAGGTCGTGATCTATCCGAACGGTCAGCAGGCAGCCGTCGCTGGGAGCCAGTCGGTGGTCACGACGCCCGAGACTCGCGTGATCACCACGCCCGCCCTGAGGACTTCCTCCGACAAGGAAGAAGGCCGGCAGGGTTGGTCGCCCTGCCGGCCTTTCGCTATTCGTAGCGCAGGGCTTCGATCGGATCGAGCCGGGCGGCTTTGCGGGCGGGATAGAACCCGAAGAAGATGCCGATGAGGGCGGCGAAGCCGAAGGCGAGCACGATGGCCTCCATCGAGACGAGCGTGCGCCACTCGGCGAGATAGCTGATGGCTCGTGAGCCGCCCAGGCCGAAGACGATGCCGATGATGCCGCCGATCAGCGACAGCGTGATGGCCTCGACGAGGAACTGGAGCAGGATGTCGCGCCCGCGCGCGCCCACCGCCATGCGCAGCCCGATCTCGCGCGTCCGCTCGGTCACCGACACCAGCATGATGTTCATGATGCCGATCCCGCCCACCAGGAGCGAGACCGAAGCGATCGCCGCCAGCAGATACGTCATGACCTTGGACGACTCTTCCTGCGTCTGGAGGACCTCGGACAGGTTCCGGAGCCAGAAGTCGTCGTCCTGGTACGGCTGCAGGCGATGACGCTGGCGGAGGACCCCGCGGATCTGCTGCTCGGCGTCGGCCATGTCCTCATCGGCGCGCACCTTGATCGAGATCGCCTGGACCGACCGCGGGTTGGCCTGGCTGACTCCGAGCACCTTCTTCTTGGCCGTCGAGAGCGGGATCATGATCAGGTCGTCCTGATCCTGGCCCCACGAGCTCTGGCCCTTCCGTGACAGCAGGCCGATCACGGTGAAGGGGACCTTCTTGATCCGGATGACCTGGCCGAGCGGATCGGCATCACCGAACAGGTTGAACGCGGTCGTCTGTCCGAGCAGGGCGACCTTCGACGCCCCGTCGTTGTCCTCGGGGTTGAACGATCGCCCCGTCGTCACCGGCCAGTCCCGCGCCTCCAGGTAGTCGCCCGTCACGCCCTGGATCACGGTCGACCAGTTCAGGTTGCCGTAGACGACTTGCGTCGTGCCGCGGGTGGACGGTGCGGCCACCTGCACCGCCGGGACCTCGCGGGCGATGGAGCTCGCGTCGTCCTCGGTGATCGTGAGCTGACTGCCCTGGCCGAGCCGGATGCCGCTCGAGGTGATGCTGCCCGACATCACGATGATGAGGTTCGAGCCGAGGCTCTGGATCTGCTCGGCGACGCGGGCCTGGGCGCCGGCGCCCACGCTGACCATGGCGATCACCGCGCCCACGCCGATGATGATGCCGAGCATGGTGAGCGCGCTCCGCAGCTTGTTCACGCGCAGCGCCCGGAGCGCGATGCGGGCCGACTGGACGATCGTCACGTCACGACCTCCTCCTCGGCGGGCAGCGTCGTCAGCGCCTCGGCGGCATCGCGCGGCTCGGCCACCCGCTCGTCGCGCAGCAGCCGGCCGTCGCGGAAGGTCATCACGCGCTTGGCGTAGCCGGCGATGTCGGGCTCGTGCGTGACGAGCACCACCGTGATGCCCTCGCGGTTCAGGCGTTGCAGGAGCGCGAGGATCTCGACGCTGGTCCGCGTGTCGAGGTTGCCGGTGGGCTCGTCGGCGAGGACCACGGCGGGGTCGTTGACGAGGGCGCGCGCGATCGCCACCCGTTGCTGCTGGCCGCCGGAGAGCTGGCTCGGATGATGGGAGGCGCGATCGGCGAGCCCGACCGCGGCCAGCCGGTCCAGCGCGCGCTCACGACGCGCCCGCGCGGGAAGACCACCGTAGAGCAGGGGCAGCTCGACGTTCTCGAGCGCCGTCGTCCGGGGCAGGAGGTTGAACTGCTGGAACACGAACCCGACCTTCGTGTTGCGGATTCCCGCCAACTCGTCCTTCGAGAGCCCGCTGACGTCGACGCCGTCGAGCAGGTAGTTCCCCGCCGTCGGCGTGTCGAGGCAGCCGAGGAGATTCATGAACGTCGATTTGCCCGATCCCGACGGTCCCATGACGGCGACGAACTCGCCGGCGCCGACGGACAGCGACACACCTCGTAGCGCGTGAACGGTGTAGGGCCCGAGGTGGTAGTCCTTGACCAGGTCCTCGGTGAGGATGAGGCTCACGTCAGAGCCTGAGGCGCGGGGCTCCGCCGCCACCGGGCGCCGAAGGCCGGTTGGGCTGATTCGTGCCTCCGAGCGCGCCGGCGATGATCTCCTGGCCTTCGTGAAGATCACCGCTCACGACTTCCGTGGACGTGCCGTCCGTGATGCCGAGCCGCACGGCCACCGCCTTGGGCTTGCCGTCGGGGCCGATGACCCACACGCGACCGGCCGTCGCGCCGCGACCGCCGCCCTCACCGCCGGAGAATTCGTCGTACTTCGTCTGCTGCTCCGGCGTGAGGATCTCGCGGATGCGCGCCCGCATCGCGTCGCGCAGCCGCTGGGCCTTAGCCTGGCGCTCTTGCTCGGGCAGGCCGGCGCTCCTGAGCGCGATCATCTGCTGGCGCATGTCATCGAGGATCGGGTCGGTCTTCGCCTGCTGCTCGGGCGTCAGGTCGAGGGCCTTCACGAGCCGCTCTCGCATCTGCTGGCCGCCACCCTGACCGCTTCCCTGGCTTTCGCCACCGCCTTGCCCTCCGCTGCCCCGACCGGCGGTGGGCACCACGTCGGCGCCTTCGCCCGGGGGACGGAACCGCAGCGACGCATTGGCGACCTTCAGCACGTTGGGCTTTTCGGCCACGACCAGCTTCACGTTGGCGGTCATTCCCGGAAGGAGCTTGCCCTCGGGATTTCACGTTGGCGGTCATTCCCGGAAGGAGCTTGCCCTCGGGATTGGAGACGGCGACGACGACCGTATAGGTGACGACGTTCTGAACGATCTGTGCAGCCTTGCGGATCTGCGTCACCTGGCCGCGGAACGTCTCGTTCGGGAAGGCGTCGACGGAGAACGTGGCCAGGTTGTCGAGACGGACGCGGCCGATGTCGGCCTCGTCCACGCTGGTCTCCACCTGCATGCGCGTGAGGTCCTGGGCGATGGTGAAGAGCACCGGTGCCTGGAGGCTGGCTGCGACCGTCTGCCCCACGTCCACCTGACGTGAGACAACGATCCCGTTCACGGGTGCGGTGATCCGGGTGTGGTCGAGATCGACCTGGGCTTGCGCCAGCGCCGCCTGCTTCTGCTCCACCGTGGCCTGGCTTGCCACCAGCTGCGCCTGGGCGACGCGGAACTGTGCTTCGGCCGAACCGATGCCGGCGGCGAGCGAGTCCTCCTTGGCCCTGGCGGCGTCCAGCGCGGCGACCGCGGAGTCGTAGCCGGCCTGGGAGCTATCGAGATCGCTGTTGGCGATCAGCTCGCGCTTGAAGAGCGCCGACTTGCGGTCGAAGTCGCGCTTGGTGTCCACGACGGCCACCTGGGCC
>WNFT01001374.1_pt1 | contig 26555 bp, 23 predicted proteins | sample 5400191 | NCBI WGS metagenome assembly WNFT01 (sample SAMN13153359, study PRJNA577476) | soil metagenome | isolation source: 80 cm saprolite under Madrone tree | place: USA:California | collected 2016-06-14 | reverse complement strand
TGCTAACCCCGAGGTAAACTCGCCTCGTACCTTTGGCGAAACTGGAACCAGCCGCCACGATCACACTATTACATCATCGCAGCCCCAATCGGCGGCCCCACTGCGCTCAGCAAATACGCCCATCATCTGAAACATCGCCTTGCCGGCAGGCGTCGTGGTGTCGAGCCCCTGTTGGCGCAGGAATAGATCGATCTTCAATGCGTGCAGCTCGGACAGGAAACCGACCAAGTCCTGCAGGCTGCGGCCCAGTCGGTCCACCGACCAGGCCATGACCATGTCGAATTCCCGTCGCGCGGCGTCGCGGCATAGCCTGTCGAACGCCGGCCGTTTGTCGCGGCCCCTGGTGCCGCTGATACCATGATCCTTGTAAACCTTGACGATCTCACAGCCCATGCGGCCGGCGATCTCGCGCAGCTCCCGCTCTTGGTTGGCCGTGGTCTGTTCGATGGTGCTGACGCGAAGGTAGACAACCGCTCGGCGCATGGCTCTAAACTCTTCTAGGTTGCAGGGGCAGAGTACCATAGTTCGTATGAACAATCGGCTGTTTTAGCATACAGCAAAAACCATCTCGGAAAGGGCAGGTTTTGTTGCGATCATGAAGCGTGTTTTCGTGAGGGTTTTTCCATACGCCCCTTAATCCTCCCCGCTGTTGCGCAACCGCCACAGGATCGACCGCCCGACGCCGCTGCCGCGACCGACCCGGACACAGTAGCGTTCCGCAGCACCTCGAATAGCTCGGCGACCCGCACTGACAGGACGGAGCCTCCACCCCGCGAGGGGGTAAAGGGGTGCGCAAGAGTCGGCCTTCCTGGGCAACCTCGAATGCGATCAATTGCCCGGCCTTTCCCCTCACGGTAAATTGAACTCGAGGAATTCCACTGTTGGGCCCTGAATGGGCCCCAAGGGCCCTATCGCGCAACAGCACACGGCCTGACCATATGCGGCGCTGGTTCCTCAGCTATCACTCGCCGGATTTGGCTTTGGCCGAGCGGCTGGAGGCTGCGCTGCGGCGGCGCGATGGGGACGTACAGGTCTTCTTTGCGCACAAGACACTGCGGGCGGGCGGCTATTGGCAGCCGGCGCTCGCGGAGGCGATCGCGCAGGCCTCGGCCTTCGTGCTGGTGGTTGGCGAGAAGGGGCTCGGTCCCTGGCAGGTGGTCGAGTATTACGAGGCGCTGGACAAGCGGGTGAAGTCGCCCGACTTCCCCGTCGTGCTCGTGCTGCTCGAGGGTCAGTCCGCACCGGGTCTGCCGTTCCTGCGTCAGCTGCACTGGATCATTGCGGCCGATCCCGCTTCCGAGCAGGCGGTCGCCCGGCTCGCCGAGGCGGCGTCCGGCGGCGGCGCGCGGCCTGGCGAACTGTGGCGCTACACCTCGCCCTACCGCGGCCTTGCCGCGATGACCGAGGCGGACAGTGACTTTTTCTTCGGCCGTGAGCGCGAAGCGGTTGAAGTGCTCGCCACCGTCGCTGCTGACCCCGACCGGCTGCCGGTGCTGCTCGGCAACTCCGGCGTCGGCAAATCCTCGCTCGCTCAGGCCGGCGTGCTCGCGGCTTTGAAGCGTCAAGCCTGGCCTGAAGGCGCGAGCGCCAGCGGCGCATGGCCGAGCGCTTTCCGCGAGAGCCGCCATTGGTGCTTTCTGACGATGAAGCCCGGCACCGAGCCGCTCAAGGCGCTGGTCGCGTCGTTCCTCGATACGTGGCAGCTCGGCGCCACCGATCCCGTGCGGATCAAGCAGCAGCATGGATGGATCGAGCTTTTGCTCGACGGCAAGGCCAGTCTGCGCGACCTGCTCGATGCCACCGAGCGCCGCTATGACGAGCTCAACCAGCCGAGGCCTCCCGCCTTTTTCCTCTATGTCGACCAGGGCGAGGAGCTTTACGTGCGTGCCGACGAGCAACAACGTCGCCGCTTCTCGTCGCTTCTCGCGCAGCAGCTTGCCGATCCGCGCCTGGTGGCGCTGGCAAGCATGCGTTCCGATTTCCTCGGCGCACTGCAGAACGACGAGCCGCTCTATGCGGTGCATCACAAGATCGACGTAGCGCCGCTGCGCGAAGCGGAGCTGCGCGAGGTCGTGAGCCGTCCGGCCGAGCTGCTGTCCGCGCGCTTCGAGACCGCCGAGCTTGCTGCTGATATCGCCCGCCGGGCGGCCGAAGAATCGGCCAAGGATGCGGGTGCCTTGCCGCTCCTGTCCTACTTGCTCGACGACATGTGGACGCAGATGGTCAAGCGCGGCGACGGCGTGCTGCGCCTGCCGGCACAAGCAATGGAGCTCGGCGGGGTGCTCGCGGAGCGCGCCAACGGCTTTCTGGCGTGCCATCCCAAGGCGGAGGAGGCGCTGCGGCGAATGCTGACGCTCAAGCTTGCCACCGTGCGCGAGGACGGCGAGCCGACGCGGCGGCTGGCGCGGCGCTCGGAATTCAGCGACGAGGAGTGGCGGCTGATCAGCGAGCTTGCCGATCATCCGCATCGCCTGCTGGTGACGGCGACGCCGGAGGGCGGCGAGACTTATGCCGAGGTAGCGCACGAGGCGATCTTCCGGCGCTGGGACAAGCTGCGCGAATGGATGGCCAACGAGCGCGAGTTCCTGGTCTGGAAGAGTGCGCTTGAAGCCGATCGCCGCAGCTGGGAGCAGGCCTCCGAGGGCTCACGCGACGACGCACTGCTGATGGGCCTTTCGCTCGCGCAGGCGCAGAGCTGGCTCGCCAAGCGCGCGGAGGACCTGCCGAAGGCCGATCGCGAGTTCATCGGCCTGAGCCTCAAGCGCGAGGAGCGGGAGTGGCGTCAGAAGGAGTCGCTGCGACGGCGCGTGCTCATGACCGCGGTCGGTGCACTGGTGGTCGTGACCCTGTTTGCAATTCTTTCATTTTTTGAATGGCGCGAGGCGCTCAAACAGGAGCAGGCCGCCGAGCAAGAGCGCGTTCGGACCGTGTCCGCGGTCGAAACGATTTTCTTTACCTTCGCTTCCACTGGAGAAGGCAAGGGTGACCGCGCGATCGCAGGTTTGGACCGGGACATAACGCAGGATCCGTCGGATGTGGCCGCCTATCTGTCGCGCGGCATCATGTATTACGTCACCAAGCAGGACAGCGATCGCGCCGCTGCTGACTTCGACCAGGTGGTCCGACTCAACCCAAAAATGATCTTGGCCTACCTGTTCCGCGCCGAAGTTTACTCTGGAAGGGGCAACTACGATCAAGCTATTGTAAACCACGATGAGGTCATAAAGCTCGACCCGAAGAATGCCTTTGCTTACGCCGGCCGGGGAAGCGCCTACTATAGCAAGAATGATTACGACCGTGCCCTCGCAGATTTCGACCAAGCGATAGGACTCGATCCCAGGTATCCGGCTGTCTATAACGCCCGGGGAAAGATCTATTACGACAGGAATGCATTCGATCGGGCCATCGCCGACTATGACCAGGCGATCAAGCTCGATCCGAGAAATGCGCTTGCTTATTATAATCGGGGCGAAGCTTACTACGCCAGAACGGACTACGATGAGGCGATCGCAGACTATGGCGAAGCGATCAGACTCTTTCCCAAATATGTGCTCGCCTATACCAGCCGCGGCAACGCCTACAGCCAGAAGCAGGATTACGATCGTGCCATCGCGGACTACAGCGAGGCGATCGCGCTCGATCCGAAGTATGCCGCCGCCTACGGCGGACGGGGTTGGGCTTACTACGGTAAGAAGGCCTACGATTCCGGTCTTGCAGACTATAGCGAAGCGATTGCGCTCGATCCGAACTATGTCGACGCGTACAACAATCGCGGCCTCGCCTACTATGCCAAGGGCGACTACGACCGCGCCATCCAGGATTTCGACGCGGCGACAAAGCTCAATCCCGACTACGTGTTCCCCTACAACAACCGCGGTCTCGTATACACTGCCAAGGGCAGCTACGATCGCGCCATCAAGGAGTTAGACGCGGCGATAACGCTGGCTCCCGATTATGCGCAGGCCTATGGCAATCGTGGTATCGCGTACGACAGCAAAGGCGACTACGAGCGGGCCATCCGTGACTACGACGAAGCGATAAGGCTCGACCCAGAGAACGCCACCTTCTGGAATGAGCGCTGCTTCGAGCGTGCGATCATCGGCCGGTTGGAAGAGGCGCTCGCGGACTGCAACGAGTCGATCAGGTTGGAGCCAGACGCGGCCGAGACGTTGGATAGCCGCGGTCTCGTCTATCTGAAACTCGGCCAACTCGATAACGCCATCGCCGATTACGATGCGGCACTTCGGCTCGATGCGAAACTCGCAGGCTCGCTACACGGGCGCGGCATGGCGCGCCTCAAGAAGGGGGATGCTGCTGGTGGGAATGCAGACATCACCGCCGCCAAGGCCATCAATCCGGATGTCGCCAAGGACTTCGCGCGTTACGGTGTCCAATAGTTCAAAATCTCTGCGATCCAGGTTGGCGGACTAGCGCGTCAAAACCGCACGGGCGCACTAGAGATCCGTAAGAAGGTGCTCGGTGGGCAATTTGTTGAGTCGGGTCGGGCGTGACATGGGAACAGCAGAACGCCGACCCGGCCACGATCCCATCAAATACGGGCACGGATACGATCCCGCGCGCTCGTTCCGCCTCATCAGCCCTGCACCGGCGTGAGCCGGTTGAAGCGCTCCTTCTGCTCGTCGCTGAGCGAGCTGTAGAACCGCTCGAGCGCAGGCTGCACAAATTCCACCGCGCGCCTCATTGTGTCGAGGCGCTGCTCCATCGCGGCGAGGCGCCCGGGTATGGTGAGCGGCTGCCCGGTCGGGCAATCCGACTGCAACAGGTTGACCGCTTGCGCCGTGGCATCCTGCAGCTCTTGCAGCGCGTCGCGCTGCGCGTCGTCGGGCCGCACCAGCCGCTCGATGCGCTCGATCGGCAGGCTGGCGATGCCGGAGGCGCGCTGGTTGCACAACTGCGCCAGGTTCTGCTGCGCCTGCTGCCGGTACTGCTCGTCCGGGCCGAGCGCGTTTAGGCGCGCCCTCTGCTCGTCGCTGAGCGACTGGTAGAACTTTTCGAACGCGGGCCGCACCGTGCGTACTGCGTCCAGCATCGCGCTCAGCCGCGTGTGCATCGCCCCGATGCGGCCGGTCGGCGTCGACGGCAGGTCGGTCGGGCATGCCGCCTTGAGAGTGCCGATCGCCTTGGCGCTCGCGGCGCGCACGTCGTCGAGGAGCGCGCGCTGCGCACCGTCGGGCTCCACGGTCTGCGCGATCTGCTCGACCGGCCAGTCGGTCAGTCCGGCGACCTGGCTGCTGCAGAGATCGGTGCCGACGCGACGTACGCTGCCGCCGATGGCAGGCACTTGCACCCCGCCGCCGGAAGGCTGCTCGACCGCGGCATAGGCGCTGCCGTAGTCGTAGGCGTAGCGGCCGAAGATTCCCTGGTAAACGTCGTCGTAGGCGTACGGCCAAAACGTGTCGTATCCGTAAGGATAGAAGGTGTAGTCGAGGAAATCGTTGTAGGCGTAAGGCCAGAACAGCGGGCCGATCCAGCCGATCACGATGGGGAATAAGAAGTGGTGATGGCGCCAGTGGTGCCAATGGCGCCCGGCGAAGGCGCCCTGGAATTCTCTGTGCCCGAGCGCCATTCCGCGGAGGCCGGCGACTCGGTTGGCGAAAACCCGGTTCGTCAACGCACGCGCGGCGAACGGCCGGTCGGCGGTCGGCGCGAGCACCGTCTGGTTCGGACCGCGCAGGTTCGGCACGGCGCTCGCGAAGGCGCTCGCTGCGGCGCGGTCGCGCAACGGCTGCGTCGGATTGCGGCCGACGGGCCCGCCGGGCTGCGTCGGCGTGGCGAGATTGCGCGGCGGCACGTAGCGCACCGATGGGCGCGCGGATTGCTCGGGTGTGGGACTCGTGATCTGCGGCATAACGTGCGGCGTCGCCACATGCGGGGTGACGTAGGGCGTCGTTGTTTGCGGCGCCGTGACAATGTGGGGAGCACGCGGGGCCGTGATCTGCGGCGCAACCTGTGGCGGCCGCATGGCACGACCTCCCATGTCACCCACCCGACCCAATTTTTCAAAGTGGTGCAGTCCGTTTCCCGCCGCAAGACCCGGCGCCCGCCCACCGTGAAAAATCACATTGATGACTGTTTGTTCAGAACTCCGTTGGGCGGCCCACGCACGTCGGCTTGGCCCCGAAAGCGACCATCGCAAATCAAAATGCGATCGGTCGCGATGTGCTTGCCATTGCGGACTCATGCACCGCAACACAAACGAGGTGCATGGGGTTGGAACGATTTACTCGATCACCTCGTCGGCACGGGCGCGCAGCGTCGGCGGCACTTCGAGTCCGAGCGCCTTCGCGGACGCTTGATTCCCTCCGTCGGTACAACACGGTTTTGCCGAAAGCCAGTAACGAGGAATGATGAGGCCGCCCACTAAGGTGCCCTATCGCGGCGCGTCGCCTGCACTCAACGATCTCATCCCCGGCCGCGTGGACTGTTATTTCGGCAGCGGCGCACTGCTTGAAAACATGCGGTCGGGCCAGGTGCGCGGGCTTGCGGTTACCGGGGCAAAAAGGGATCCGGCGGCACGAACATGAACAATGAAAACCTGGAAACGAGGGAGACTGCTGCAAAATCCGCAATCGGATCGTAGGTGAGCGAGCGATAAAGACTGCGGTTGACTGCAAGGGATGCCGTGGCAAACAACACCGTGTAGCCGTCGGGATCGGACCGCGCGACCACAACGACGACAACCTGTACATGCTCAAGACGCGCCTCGAGCTGCTCGGCGACTTCGAGGTTCTCGCAGCGGAGGAGAGCATGGCCGCTCGCGGCGCGGGCGCATCAGAAAGCAATGCCGCTGTCGCGGGCATGACGTGCTGAGGCCCGCGCCTATGTCCCCCTTCACTCAACGATCGAAAACGGGATACGATCAACGGCGCGATCCATAAGAGCTTCTTCCTAAGAGGCCGACCCACGAGCAAGCTGTGGCAAGCGAGGAGGACGAGATTGGCAAGTAAGCCGCCGAGGGGCCGCAAGCCTCCAAGCAAGGAGCCCGGGAAGCCCGACCAGGAGCGCCCGAGGCACAGGCCTGAAGGCCGGGAGCACGAGGTCCACAAGGAAATTCTCGAGCGCCGCATGAGAGGCGGAGCGGAGCCGACGCCAGACGCCTACAGGGACGCGCTGGAGCAATGGAAAAAGCTGCCGGGGTCGAAGGTCAGCCCGCCGACCGATGTGGGCCCGCCCGCCGACGAGCATCAACCGGAGCCGACTGATCGGGGAACCTCCAAACCCGGCACGAAGGAATAACCCGACACGGGAATAAATCAGGGGGCAGCCATGAGCTTGACGGGTACGGTGTGGGCTCCCATCGGTCCGAGCCCGATCGCGCAAGGCGGCTCTCCGGTAAACGGTCTTGTTTCGGCCATCGCCGTCAATCCAGCAAACGCGAATGTCATCTACATCGGAACGGCCGGCGGCGGCGCGTGGCGCAGCGATGACGGCGGCGCGACCTGGTTCCCACTGTTCGACCGGCAACTGTCGCTTGCGGTCGGCGAGCCCGGGGCGCTGGCGATTGATCCGAACAACACGGATGTCGTCTATCTCGGAACGAGCGCGCGCGTGGCGGCCCAGCCGCAGGCGGGTCTGTTCAAGTCCTCCGATGGCGGCCGGAGCTGGATACGGCTCGGTTCGGGCTATCCCGCAGGCAACACGGGCAACGCCATTCAGTTCGTCAACCAGTGGATCAATGTCATTCTCGTCGACCCGGCCGACGGCAACACTCTTTACCTCGCATCGACCAGCGGCTGCTTCCGGTCGGTCGACGGCGGGCTCAACTGGAGCGTGGGCGCCAACGCCTTTGGCGACGCCCGCTCTCTCGTGCTGGACAGCTCCACGCCGGCAGGATCGCGCATTCTCTATGCGGGTATCGCTCGACGCGGCGTGTTCCGCTCGAACGACGGCGGCCAGAACTGGACGGAGATCCTGAGCGGGGCGACGCCCGCTGTGGCGGCGACGGTGGGCCCGGCGCCCGCGGGCTTCGGCAAGGTCATCATAGCCATCGCGCCGCCGGTCTCGCCCCCGAAACCCGGCGGCGTGCAGGTGCTCTACGCCACGCTCCAGGGGACTGGCGGCGCGCCCGATCCGGTTGGCGTCTTCTTGAGCACGGACCAGGGAGCCACCTGGACACGGCGGACCGCCACCGGCATGCCGACAGGCACGCAGGGCGGATACAGCTTCCATATGGCGGTGGACCCGGGCTCGCCAGGGGACGGCGCAGGCGACATCATCTATTTCGGTGCGGTGGGGCATGCGCGGTCCACCGACTCGGGGAATAGCTTTACGGGACTGGCCGGTTTGCATGCCGACAATCATTCATGGGCGTTTTTTCCGCAGCCCAGCCCGGCTCCCTCGATCGTGTTCTGCGGCAACGACGGCGGCCTCTATAGATCCACCAATGCGGGCGCCAACTGGACATCGCTCAGTGGCGGCGGCCTGCAAACGGGGCTGTTCTACAACCTGGACATCCGCCCGGACGCAACGGGAAGCAACAGCGTCGGGGCGCTTCAGGACAACGGGACCCAGACGCGAGTCGGGGCGGTCGGCCAAGGTTGGGTAGCTGCCCAGGGCGGAGACGGCTGGGATGTCGTATATGACGGGACGATCGCCGGGCGGGCGTATTGCACGAGCGGCTTCTGGTCTCCGGCGCCCTGCACGCGGATCTGGCGCTCGACGAACGACGGCGCGACCTTCCCGACCGAGATCACGCCATGGGGCACGGCGACCGACGCGGGCTGCTACCTGGGGCCCCTTGCCACTGACCCCAGCACCGGGGGCATCCTCTACGCCAGTGGCAGTCAGAACCTCTGGCAAAGCAGGAATGGCGGCAACACCTGGCGCATCCTGTCGCCCTTTGCTGGTACCGGTAATGTCGCTGTTGCCAGGACCAACGGCAACAACGTTGCCAGCGGCGTCGGCAGCCAGGTATTCGTCTCGACGAACGCGCTGGCCGCCACGGTGGGTCCTCCCTCGGGTGTGACCTTTGCCAATATCACGCGCAACCTGCCGTCGCGAAACGTGGCGCGGGTAGCGTTCGACCCGAATGATCCGAGCATGATTTACGTAGTGCTCGGCGGGTTCAGTGGCGGTGGGCACGTCTTTCGGACCAGCATCGGCGCCACGGCATGGACCGACATCTCCCCGGCCCTCAATGTGCCGTTCAACGCCATCGCGCTCGATGGCACCGACACCCCGACCGCAATCTACGCAGGCACCGATTTCGGCGTCATCCGTTCCGTGGACGGCGGCGCCTCCTGGTCCGTCCTGGACGACATTCACTTTCCTCGCGTGCCCGTGTTCGACCTGGCGCTCAGGAACGGAATCCTGCGGGCGGCCACCTATGGGCGGGGAGCTTTCGAGTTCGTCAGGCCGCAAGGGCCCTCGATCGCGGTCAACCTGGAAAACGACCTGGAGTTCGGGACTGTCTGCCAGGGGCCGCAGTTTCTCGCGCTGGAGATCTTCAACGTCGGCAAGAGCGATCTGGTGATCACCAGCGTGCAGCGCCTAATGGGATCGACCGGTTTCTCGGTCCTTGCCACGCCCGGGACGCCGGTGGTGATCGCGGCGGGCGAGCACCTCGATTTCACGGTGAGGTATAGCCCGACAATCGCCGGAACGCTGGAGACAGCCACGATCCGGATCGTGAGCAATGATCCGGACGCGCCAGTAGTGGATTTGTCAGCCACGGGCCGTCGCGGCACTCCCAGGATGACGACGGTGGTCGGGGACAACGGCAATTTGGGTAATGTGTGTGTCGGAGCGTTCGTCGATCGCGAGCTGACGATCAACAACAGCGGCTCTTGTCCCTTGTCCGTGCTGAGCGTCACGTCGTCCTCGGCGGATTTCCTGGTGCCTGCGGTCGTCTCCTATCCGCTCGTAATCGGCGCGGGCAACTCGATTTCCTTGCCGATCCGCTTCCAGCCGACGAGCTTTGGCGCGAAGGCGGGCACGATCACGGTCACGAGCGACGATCCGACGGGCGCGAAGAGCGTCGCTGTTTCCGGCACCGTGCCCTCCGGGAAGCTCGCCGTCACGGGATCGACCTGCATCGGCGGCGTGAAGGCCTGTTGCCTCGGGGAGCGCACCATCTCGATATGCAATGTGGGCGATTGCGATCTGCACGTCACGAGCGTCGCCTTCAAGCGCCCGAGCAAGCACTGGAAGCTGATCAACAACCCCTTCCCCGCGACCCTGCATCCTGGCTCCTGCCTGAGCGTCCTGATCCGGTACAAGGCGACGGAGAAATGCCCGAGGGCTTGCGAGCTGATCATCACGAGCGACGATCCGGTCACACCCGTGAAGACTCTCGACGTTATGGCCTATACGGTCTGGAACGTCTGCGGCTGCAGGAAATGTTGCGAGGATTGCCGCAAAGGATGCTGCGACAAGCACCACCATTATGAATGTACCGCGCAAAGCATCGACGGCTGCTGCGATGAGGAAGGCGGCAGGGATGAGGAAAGTCACGATCATGAAGATGACGACGAAGGCTGAGGCGACATGAGTTTCGGCCTGCCGCCGACGACGCAGGAGGGACGAGAATGAATGAGATCTTTCCAGTAATAGCTGGCGTGGTGATTGGTCTGCTCATCCCGCGCTTCATGACGCCGCGCTGGGGCGCCTGCGTCCTGGCCTTTCTGAGCATCGTCTGCGGCGCGTTCGCGTCCTGGATCAGCGGGGAGCTTGAGATCAGCTGGGCATACATCTTGATCGACATCGCGCAGGTAGCGGTTGCCGGCTTGCTCGTTTGGATTCTTGTCCTGCGGTGGCGTCGCCGAATTTCCTCGAAGCCACGGACGTCTGGTGTCGATGCCCGGTAAACAGGCGCGTGACCCAGCCGTTGCGGCTGTGGAGCAGGGCGCTGGCGACACACAACGTCTTGAGCGATCTGGGTTGCGTCGCATACAAGACAGCGGCGAGGCAGACAGAGGCCAGATAATCGCGCCAGCCTATCGTAGCGGATTGCGACACGCCTGAAGTCCTTCAACCTGTTGAACGCGCTCTCGATGCGCCAACGCAGCTTATAGATACGCTTGCTGAAGCTGAACGGTTGTTTCCTGTTGCAGCGATTTGGTATGACAGGCTTGGTTCCGCCCTCGTGCAGGTCTTCGCGCAGCTCGGCGCTGTCGTAGGCTTTGTCGCCGAGCATCCGTTTCGACTGCTTCACTCTGCGAACGAGGCGCTCTGCGACTGGGCAATCGTGTGCGTCACCTCCGGTCAACAAGATGGCGATAAGGCGCGCTTTAACATCTGCGAGTGCGTGAATCTTCGTGTTGCGCCCTACGCGCGAGCGGCCAACAGCCGCGGGTTCATCACGCTCTTCGGCGGGGCACCCGCGTGGCAGGTCATGGCGCGCGCGCAGCAGCAGGCCGTGCCGGTGATCGGCTTTCCTCGACCTGAGATCACCCGAGGCACTGACGGACCGCCTGCGCGGATTTCGGCAGGGCCTTAGAGAGAGCTGCTACGTGGAAGGCGACAACGTGACAGTCGTCCGATCCACGACGAAGGCTACGACTGTTTATTGTGCTGCGGCAGGGGATCAGGGTTGGTCGGCACGCTCGACCCTATACAGGATAGCGACCCTTCGAGACGGAATACCGGCTTTCCGGCCTATCGCACCAGGTGGGGGTCGATGTATCGCGAACGCGAATTAACACGCGAGTCATGCGCAATTTTCGGTTGGGAACATTGTTGCCAACGCAGGAATGCGTGATCACATTCTAGCCCTGGTAAGCCAAAACGGTCTTTCGATCGCGCCACACGCACATGCCCAAGTTCCTTCGCATCGGAGTCCATCAGTTAAACGTCTCCGGATACACTTCAAAGGCGTGGTGGGTTCGCCGGGTTGGCTCGACGGTTTTCCTGAAGTGGGGCGCCGTTGAGGTTCATGGCGTGGGAGATAAGCGTAAGATTTACTGGACGATTCCACCACGGGAGAAAACTATTCGTTGCGGCACGCTGCAGCGTGCCAAAGACTATGTAAAAAACGCAATCGCGCGGCGACGCAGCCATCGCTATGAACCGCTGTCTGGAGATATTGCGATCCGGCGCCGACCTGCCAATCGTGGTGCCGAGCTCGAACAAGCGCTCGCCACAATCCTGTTTGTCGATATCGTCCGGTCCACCGAAAAAGCCGCGCGGCTGGGCGATTCGCGTTGGACACAGGTGATGAATCACTACTACGCCGCCGTCCGTAGAGAGCTGAAGACTTTGCGCGGAAAAGAGGTCGTGACGACGGGGGACGGACTGCTCGCGACATTCGACACGCCGGCGACCGGGATCCGTTGCGCGACCGCAATCCGCGAGGCAGTGCGCACGCTGGGGCTTGAGATCAGGGTGGGGCTGCACGCAGGCGAATACAAAGTGAGCGGGGCTGAAGTGTTTGGTCTCGCGTTTCACATCGGGGCGCGCGTCGCCGCGAAAGCGCGTGCCGGCGAAATCCTGGTCTCGAGCGCGGTCAAGGACCTGATGTCGCAGTCTGGAATCCGCTTCAAGGATCGAGGCGTTCACCAACTCAGAGGTGTGCCGGAGCGGTGGCGCCTGTACCGGGTCGATCATTAAGCGTCTCCCGCAAAGGTGGAAACCGGTTTTGCGAAAACGACACGCTCAAACAAAAGATAGAGCGGAATGAAACCATATGGTCGTCTCAGCAGACGGCGACCGGAGCAGAGACTGCCGCAGTAGTCTGACGTCCCGGCGGCGGGGATAACTCGACCTTCCGCGCACGGCATGTTGCTGCATCTGCTCACGGCCGGTTTTGGCACATGTGCGACATCGCAAGAGCGCTGATCGACGTCCGCTTTCAGGGGTAATCCGGCCATTGAGCAGACGTCGCCGAATGACCGAGTCTGACCCATCAGCGACATGGCTAGATTTCGCAAGGCACGTTATGGAACGCGCGTCCCTATTCAGGCTTGATGCTGGTGAACTTGATCACCTTGGCCAACGTTCGTCGGCAACTCAAATTCGAAAATCGAGCCTTTATCGATTCCCCGCGTCACCCAAATACGACCGCTATGGCTTGTGACAATAGAATGGCAGATGGAAAGGCCAATTCCCATACCACGCTCTTTGGTCGTAAACATCGGGTTGAAAATATGATCGTGATCGGATGGATCGATGCCCGTGCCAGTATCCTCGACGGCCACGTGAACAAAATTTGGTTTGTTAACGCAGGATCGTATGCTCAATATTCGCGGCGCTACCGATTGCATCGCCTCAATGGCGTTCATGACCAAGTTTAAAACGACTTGCTGCAATTGAACTCCGTCACCTTCCAAGGCCGGGAGTGATTCATCGAGCTCTGTGCGCAGCTCTACTCCATGCTTCTGCAACTCGTAACGCACAATAGCAAGAACCGTGAAGATCAGCTCGTTAACATCGATTAGATTTCTCGCCTGCGTTTCCTTTTTGAACATTCCGCGAAGGCTTGCGATGATTTCACATGCACGGTGACCGTCGTTTTCGATTTGATCCAGCGCGTCTCGCGCCTCTTCTATGCTTGGCTCTCTCAATGCAAGCAAGCGTCGGGCGGCACTTGCTGACATTACAATTCCGGCTAGTGGCTGACTGATCTCATGAGTAATGGACGCTGAAAGGATCCCCGCTGTCGCTACGCGATTCATGTGGGTCAGCTCAGCCATTGTCCGCTGCAATTCGGCCGTCCTTTCCATCACCTTCATCTCAAGTTCGTCGCGGGCTTTGCGCACTTCTTCCTCAGCCCGGCGCCGTTCATGAACTAGGTTCGTGCTGAGGAAGGCTGTCGCTGCATGATTCGCAGCCACTGTGAGCAGCATCCTGTCAGTTTCGGTGGGGAAGTCGCTACGCTCACAGCCGACGGCTACCAGACCAGCGTACGCGTTGAACCCAATAGGAATAACAATACCGCGAAGCGTTATCAGTCTGTCATCAAGATCAACGACATTTGGAATGATCGGCTTACGCAAAGACTTATCGAGAGTAAAAAGTTGGGTGTGCAGCCAGTCTAAAAATTCCCTGGTGGCGCATCCGCTCGTGACGTCGATCGTCACCCCTCCGGTGGGATCAAGCAAGCGTACGAACGCAAAATCAAAACCCAACGACCCCGCCAGGATGTCAGCCAGTCCGGAGGCAATCGTGCGCGGTTCGATCCCGATCCACCCCGCCGGGATGGTCGAAAGTGCGACTAAATCCCGAAGCGCTGCTCGCAGCCGGAGATTCTCGTCAGCCATCACTATCAGTGTGCTTGGATCGCGCTGCTCCGAGCCGATTTTCTCTCTCGCAGTTCAAGGAGGAACTGGTCTGGAGGAACAAAGAACGGGTTCTCCTGGAGTACCCCTCCGACAATCACGGCGGGGTGAACCCGCAACATGTCCATCATCAAGCTAGCACTGAAGTTCGTCAGATCGTAGGTGCAGATTACCGGATCGTTGTATTTGCCAACCGTGTGGTTGACGCGCGTCTCGTATTCCAACCAGGTAACTTCGCCTGCTTTGTCCACCAGGGACGGTTCCACTTTCGACACAAATCTGATGAGCGGATTACCGGCTGCCGCCCCTGATCCGAGCATCTCGTCGAGCAAGGTGAGCATCCCATCCTGATCGAAGTGATCGTCGCGCAGGTAAGCGTCCTGCCAGCGCCGCAGCTCCAGCTGACCGGTTGCCATCGCCTGGTCCACGTCTATGCCAGCTTCGGCGAGCCGCTTCAGATGATCCTCCCGCAGTTCGGGATCCACGATATGAAAAGCCTTCTCGCCCCGCTCGAACCCCTCTTTGATGAACGAGCGAAGCACCCTGTGCTGCTCGTCGAAGCCATTGAAGAAAGCGCAAATGTGCGTCTGTTTGCCGAGCACGCCATCAGCTACGTGGATGGGACATTCATTGCCTCGCATGATGGACCTCCGCGAGAAAATAGATTTCCACCTCCAACCCATTTCACGAGCGCCAATTCTACTTGGCCGAGGAGTTTGAATCCAGCCCCCTATTTTGCGCTTAACTTGCGCAGTCACTCGCTCGTCATGGGATGACTTGGTTGGGGTCTTGAGGTTCTGCATGATGGCGGCGAGATGGAATTCATCACGTGCACCTTCGAAGCCGTGGTGAAACTTCAGATGAAGCAAAACGATGCGGCATCCCACGCACCAGAGCTGGGTGATGGGTGCTGAGCTGATCGCAACCGCTTGTGACCGATGCTGTCGAAAAGTCGGTTTTCCCGTGCCGGGGTGCTCTCTACTTGCCGGTGCCGGTTTGACGATTAGGATCAAGGGCTGCGGAGGTTTTTCGCGACCGGATGGCAGCTTCTGGCACTTCCGCGACATAGCAAGATCGCGGATGAACTTCCGCTTTCGGAGGAAGAGCGGTCGTGCAGCGGACATTACCGGGATGACCGAGTCTGACCCAGCCTGTGTGAAAACTCATACAATTGCGAAATGTAGGAAATACAATTCTCCAACAAGGTATCGAACATCGTGCGCGCAGCACGATTCGACTCCATGGTGCGCAATTTCTTCGAGATGTTTCTACGTGCGCGGCGGACGCTGGAGTTTTCGCACAGCCAAGACCCGAACCGGTCATAGGCCAAGTAGAAATCCCGCAGCGCAGCGAGACTTGATCCTCGCCAACACGGTATGCTGTCACGAAGTGCCTGGCTGGGGCAGCAGATGCAACTCGATCGATTGAAGCGGCGCGATTTCATCACGCTCATCGGCGGCGCGGCGGCTGCGTGGCCGCTCGTGGCGAGTGCGCAGCAGCAGACGGGTAAGATCCCGCGGGTTGGCTTTCTCCTGAATGTCCAGAGCGAGCTCGTCGTGGCGTTATTCGAGGGGCTAAAAGACGCTGGCTACATCGACGGTCAGAACATGGTCGTTGAGACCCGCTTCTCTGGGACAATGCTCGACCGGATCACCGATTTGGCCAACGAACTAGCAGCTCTCAACTGCGATGTCATCTTTGCGGCCGGGCCTTATGCGATCCAGGCTCTAATCAAAGCGACGAGCGCGACACCTACACCTATCGTCGCGATCGATCTGGAAGGCGATCCCATCGCAAATGGCTGGGCCAGTAGCATCGGCCGTCCCGGCGGCAACGTGACCGGGTTTTTCCTCGATCTTCCGGAGTTGGGAGGCAAACAGATCGAACTCCTCAAAGAAGCTGTGCCGACACTTTCGAGGGTGGCATTGCTTTGGGATGTAACGGTAGGGCTCACCCAGTTTCGTGTCACGGAGGCGGCTGCCCATACAGCGGGAGTTTCGCCACTGTCTCTCCCGATCCAGCGCCTGGAGGATTTCAAGGAAGCCTTCGATCATGCCGCGCGCGAGCAAGCCCATGCCGTGGTCGTGCTCTCTTCGCCGCTCATCTTTGGGCAGCGGTTGCAGATCGCTGACCTGGCCTTGAAGACTCGCCTGCCGACGATCAGCCTTTTCACTCTTTTCCCACGGTCTGGCGGGCTGATGGCGTACGGCCCAAACTTCCCTGAGATGTGGAAGCGCGCGGCGACTTACGTGGATCGGATTCTCAAGGGGGCCCAGGCAGGCGATATGCCCATCGAGCGACCGAGTAGGTTCGAGCTCGTTATCAATCTTAAGACCGCCAGAGCGCTCGGCCTCGACGTTCCTTGGTTTCTCCAGCAGCGCGCCGACGAGGTGATTGAATGACGCGGCGCGAGTTCATCACGCTGCTGGGCGGTGCGGCGGTTGCATGGCCGCTCGCTGCGCGCGCACAGCAGCCGGCAACGCAGCGCCGCATAGCGATTTTCCATCCGGCAATCCCGATTACCCTCCTTACCGAAACGGGTGGGGGGAGCGCATGGCGCGCGTTTTTCGGCGAGCTACGCCGCTTGGGTTACATCGAAGAAGAAAATCTGATCATCGAGCGCTATTCCGCCGAGGGGCATCACGAGCGTTATGCCGATTTGGCCCGGGAGATCGTGAGCCGCAACCCGGATGTAATCGTCACCGGAACTAACCCCGTCGTGATCGCCTTCAAGGCGGCAACCAGCACAATACCGGTTGTTGCTTTCATGCTGGATCCGCTGCACGCGGGGCTGGTCACCAGCCTGGCCCGACCCGGCGGCAACCTCACCGGCATCACGCTTGATGCCGGAATCGAGATCTGGGGCAAGCGCCTGGAGATGCTAAAAGAAGCGATCCCTTCGACAGCCAAGGCCGCATTTCTGGGGATGCGCGACGGGTGGGAAGGTTCTTCTGGGCAAGTCTTGCGGGACGCCGCCGGCCGATTGGGAATTTCGCTGGTTTTCACGCTCCCGCAGCAGGGCACTCGCTCGGAGATTGAGCGCGTCTTCGCTGCGATGGAGCAGCAACGGCCGGACGTGGTGTTGGTCAGCGGGGAAGGAGACCTTTACGCTCACCGCCAGCTGATCGTCGAGCTCGCGGAGAAGAACCGCTTGCCGGCGATGTGTCCGTACCGCGATTACGTCGAGGCCGGTGGGCTGATGGCTTATGCGGTTGATCTCGCGGAGCTGCTCAGGCGCATGGCCGATGACGTGCACCAAATCCTCAAAGGGGCCAAACCGGGCGACATCCCAATTTATCAGGCCACCAAGTTCGAGCTCTTGATCAACCTGAAGACGGCAAAAGCGCTGGGCCTCACCTTACCGTCGGCGCTGCTCGCCGGCGCCGCCGAGATTATCGAATAGCGATGCTTTGCTGCGGTGCATGAGTCCGCAATTGGCACGTAACTGCGATTTAGGATGTCTGCTGTCACGGTGAGTATTGGGGGGAGAGCGGACGTGCCGCAGACATCGCAGAAGGGGCGCTCATGACCCGAAGCGCTCCTCGCGTCGGCATGATGTCTGACCGGGCATCACCGAACACGACGAGTGGGACACCGATCGCGACGAGCGCAGTCGAACGAGCTATTGGAAACCCGCAATCACTTTGACGACAGGGCGCAATTCGTGCGCTCCCCGATAGATCATATCGAGCGCGACGTAGAGAATCACGGCCAAGCCGACATAAGCGATCCAGCGGTGCTTCTGCAGCAGGCGAGCAATGACGCTCGCTGCGAGGCCCATCAATGCAACCGACAATATAAGGCCGAATATCAGAACGACCGGATGCTCCCGCGCAGCGCCCGCGACAGCGAGAACATTGTCGAGCGACATCGATAGGTCAGCGACGATGATCTGCCCGGCAGCCTGGCCGAAAGTTTTGCGGGGGATGTGCGCGGCAATCGTTCCGTTGGCATGGATATCATAGCCTATGAATGCTTCGGCGGCCTCCCGCCCTTCTTCGACCGGTGTGCGTAGCTCTCGCCACATCTTCCAGCACACCCAGAGGAGGAGAAGGCCTCCGGCGAATAGAAGGCCGACGAGTCTGAGAAGCTGTGTGGTTATACCGGCAAATCCGATGCGCAGCACCGTGGCAGCGACGATGCCGACCAGGATCGCCTTTGTGCGTTGCTCGCGCGGCAAACCGGCTGCAGCCAAGCCAATGACGACGGCGTTGTCCCCTGCCAGAACCAGGTCGATGATGATGACCTGAACAAGCGCCGTAACAGCTTCTGTGGTCAGTAATTCAATCATGCCGCGGGGTTCCTCTTTCCCGGAGGTGAACGAGTGCCCCGCATGTCCCCTTAAGCGATCCGCGGTCGTTGAGCTGCCAGAGGGTCCGCCTATGTGTTCGTTCTATTGGGCCGTCGTTAAGTGACCGAACAGTTGCACCACGTGCTCCGGTTCGCTGAGCATTCCGGCGGCAATCCAGATCAACGTGAATATGCCCGCCACGTCCCAGAGCGTTATTCCATCCGCATGCCGATCGGCTCCGGAGTGATACGCGAATAGGGTGACGATGCCCGCGGCGATGAACGACATGAGACCAAGCGCGGGTAGGAGCAGTGGGGACGGAACCCACCAGACCAGCAGAACACCGGCTGCTGCCGTAGTCGCGACCACAACAGCAAGATCTAGGTGCGGTGCCAGCTCATGATGGGCAGGCCCGTACGTGGAGCTGCGCTCGGATTTCCAGAGAGTCATGGGACCTCCATCGCGGAGTGCACCAATGCCCGCCCACTCATGGCGGGCCGCATGATGTCCATGCCCCGCAGCCGAGGTTGCGCCGTTACGGCGCAACTCCCGTCACGGGAGCGGAGCGCGTCCTGCCTCCTAAGTTAGAAAGTCTCAACGGGAGGGAGTACCCGCAACGATCGGGTGGTAGTTCTACGGGTGGATGCGTCCGAGACTGATGGCTTGCCGCACCAGCACCGCGACGCTTTCGGCCTGCATCTTCTCCATGATTTCAGCGCGATAGCTTTCGACTGTACGCACGCTGATATTCAGCTTGGCGGCGATGGCGTGACTGGTGAAGCCTTCGACGACGAGGTCGAAGATTTCGACTTGTCGAGGTGTAAGCCGCGCAAAATTCCTACCAATGGCCTCTTGCGACTTCTGCAAATGCTGCTGCTCGAGCATCCGTGCAAATGCCCGGTTGATCGCTGCGACGAGTTGGGCATCGTCCACCGGTTTTTCGATAAAGTCTTCCGCCCCGGCCTTGATCCCTGCCACCGCCATCGGCACATCGGCGTGACCGGAAATGAGGACGACCGGAAGCGCGATCTTTCGACGACCAAGTTCGCGGACGAGTTCTATGCCATCTGTCCCGGGCATGCGTACGTCGGCTACCACGCAGCCCGAAGGTAATTGATCAATCGCTTGAAGAAACCCGTCAGCCGAGTTGTAGGTCTCGACGGCGAATCCGAACACACTGAGCATCTCGCCAAGCGCATGTCGGACCAACTCTTGATCGTCTATGAGAAAGATCGTCGGGCCAGGCATCATTACGTCACTTGCGATTGAGCGAGCGGCAGCGAAAAGCGGAACTCCGTCGCGCCCGCCTCCCGGGAGTGGAGCCAGAGGTGACCACCATGCGATTCGACTATCGAGACGCAGATTGGCAGGCCAAGCCCGAGGCCAGCCTCTTTCGATGTTGCGAGAGGTTCGAATAGTCGGTCGGCCAGTTCCCGGTCGACCCCGGGACCGTTGTCCGAGACACCGATCTCGACATGTTGGGGTGCGTCGAACTGATATACGGCGATCCGGATGCGTCCGTCAGCTTTATGCGCTCCTGCGATCGACTCGATTGCATTTCGAACTAGATTGAGCACCACCTGCTCCAATTGCGTGCGATCGCCATGGACGGCAGGCAGATCACCGGGAGCATCAAGTTCAATCCGGACTTGGTTCGCTGCAGCTTCCGCTCGTACCAGCATCAAAGCCTCCTCCAGCATACTTCGCATGTCGATGGTGCTGACATGTGGGCGGCCGCGGCGAAGAAAATCCCGCATACGGCGCACCACGCCCCCGGCATGATCAATTTGCGCAATCATGGTCGTCAGATTGGTATCGGCCCTCGTCAAATCGCCGCCGGGCGAACGCAGGATGTGCTGTGCGGATCGTGCGAGAGCGCGAGCAGCCGTCATCGGCTGGTTAATCTCGTGGATGAGCGCCGATGCCATCCCGCTCACCAAATTGAACCGTGCTGCCTGGGCCGCTTCTGATTCCTTCTCCCTGAGCCGCATTTCAGCCTCACGGACGAGACGATCAGAATTCTGCCGCTCGCTGACGACAACCCCGACGATCAGGCCGGTCGCCGTCAGAATGAACATCAGAGTTTGGAACTCTGTGAACGTCCGGGCATCGTACCCGTGAATGTGCAGTAGCCCGACGAGAGCAATCTGGGAAAAGGCCAGACTAACGCATGCTCCATCGAGCCCGTAGCGAACCCCGGCGACGACGACCGGCACAAAGAGCAAATAGAAGAACTTGAAGCCATCTGCGCCCTCAGTTCCGACGATAATCCAGAGCGCAATGGTCATGAACAAAACGTACAACAAAATCTCGGGTACGAGCGTGTGCGAAAATCGAATTGGCGATCTGCCGGGATTCAAGACGAGACGTAGCATCAGCGGTGTTATTACGGCGATTCCAATGGCGTCCCCGACGAGAAGCGGCACGAACGTGATGAGGACATCGCTTAAATCGATATCTGCTTCCATCAGCAAGAGCATCGAAAGCATGAGCGCGACGAGGATTGCACCAGAAATCCCCGCAAAGAGCAGGACGAGCACATCCGATAAATGATTGAGACCTATGTCGATCCGGAAGTGCTTTCGCAGGACCGCCGCGACCGAGCCGTAGCCCACCGCAATGATCGTGGCGATACTCAGAATGATCGGCAATTCCAGCTTGCTCTTAAGCACTAGAATTTCTGCGAGGATCACCCCAGCGAACAGCACGATGCCATAGCTGCTGCCGCCGAATACCATCAGCGCGAATACGACACCCAGCCCGGGATTCCAGGGCGTGATCGGCACGCCTTTATATTCGTGAATGAAGCTAACCCATTCGAAGATGACGTAAGTAGCGAGAAAAATCCCCGCCCTGATCCCGTTCGGCAGGTCGATGCCAAATGCCGCGGGCGTCACTGCTCCGAGCGACTGTCGGACTCTCCGTATCAATCCTTCGGTGTGGCCGTTCTGCTTCACAAATGGCGGCTCCTGGGCTCGAACATCCGGCGCAATCACCCCAAACGCCATCATTCAGATGTCTATGATCAGGATCGCGCCGCCGGGTGTAACATCGCTGCAATGGTCGTGCTTGGCGGAATGCAGGAATCGTGGCTGCAGCCTTGCTCTCCCGCATAAACGCGATGACGCTTTACTACGGCGCGACAATTCTCACAGCAATCACCAATAATGCCGCATCGACCTGTCTAGGTTCATTCGTAGACGGTTTATCTTTGCAGGCCGAAGACGCTTTGGTTGGGGCGAGATTGCGGAGGATGGTGGGCTGCTCGCCTATGGACCGCGAATTCGCCTCTGTTACCGGCAGGTCGTCAGCCTTTTCGACAAGGTCCTGCGCGGCACGAAGCCGGCCGACCTGCCGATCGAACAACCGACCAAGTTCGGGCTGCTCGTCAACCTGAGGACAGCAAACGCCATCGGCATGACGATTTTGCCAACGCTCCTGCTGTGTGCCGACGAGGTGATCGAATGAATCGGCGTGATGTCGCCTTTTGGCTTTTCGGACATGTCACGACGTCCGACTTGAGTCCGAAAAGCGATCCAAAGCGGACATTGCTCAGGCCCCGCCCACCTTTATGAGTAGACGTAAATGGTGATTGTGCTCGTGCGCGCCGCTTTTGCCTCGCGATAAACGTTATTCTCGTTAGCGCGGGGCGTCCATTTTCAAGATGATGGAACGGATTCGTTGCATTCGAGCGCGCGAGCAGTCTCGCGGAAATCTTTGGATTTAAGACTTTTTGGCCATGGAACTGTTCGTTCACCCTTCGAAACGATATCGCCTTTACTTCGATGAAACAGGCCACGGCGATTTGCGGGCCGCTGAGAAAGATCCGAATCAACGCTATCTCAGCCTCACCGGCTTGGTTATTCGACAAGACCGGCACGATTCTGACACAACCAAACAACTGAATACATTGAAAACTGACGTTTTTGGCAAGGAGAATGTAATTCTGCACCGTCGGGAAATTATCGACGCCAAAGGGGACTTTGCGGTTCTGAGGGATGGCGAAGTTAGAGCCAAATTCAACGCCGATTTTGCTGCACTGGTAGGCCGCCTTTCGAGGCCAGCTTTTACCGTTTCGATCGACAAACAAGAGCACCTAAAAAAATACAAAGTCTGGCAATTCAATCCCTACCATTACGCTCTGACGTGTCTCCTAGAACGCTTCGTCTTGTGGCTGCATTATTCCGGCAACATAGGCGACGTAATGGGTGAAGCACGCGGCCCCAAACATGATGCCCAGCTGCGGCGAGCCTTTCGCTTCTTCTATAAGAATGGCACCGAAGTGAGGACGGAGGTCATTCAAAAAAGATTGATTTCACGCGAATTACAGTTGCGGCCGAAGCAAGCAAATATAGCCGCATTGCAGATTGCGGACTTGCTGGCCCATCCTGCACACCGCGCTTACAAGTTCGAGAAATTGGGTGTAGCGCAGCCAGACGATTACGGAACGGTACTCGCCCGCATCCTGCGGGCGAAAACCTATAATCGAAGTTGGTTGGGCCGCATCGAGGGCTACGGGAGAAAGTGGCTTCCCTAAAACGAACCCGGGGGCCTATAGCCCCCGGCGATCGCAAAGCGATCTCCCTTCGACCGCAGCCGAATTGCACTTTATATAGCCGATTCTTCATTGTGAATCAAGTGCTTACCTAACCCATTGATTTCAGACTCCTTTTACGCGCGACACTGATTAGCGCTAAAATAATCACCGTCGGGGTACCGACATTGACGGGGTTTGAAACCTCTAATGTGATGTGTGGCGAGGTCATGATGAAGAGACCTCGACGGATGTAGGATCGAGCAACGGCGCATCGGACGGCGCAAGACTCCATGCCGCGAAGCGCGCGACATCATCAGCCCGCGCCAGCTCACGACGGCAGCCCGGCGGAATCCAGAACACCCGCGTCGATCCAGAAGCGCCGTTCAGCCACACGAACCACGCGTAACTGGTCGCCGTCGAGGCGTCGGGGTCCCATCGCCCCTTCACCATAGGCACGCGCTCAACGAAAGGCGCATAGAGCGCAGGCGGGCAGTCGCGGAACAGCGTTTCGTATCGGCCGATGCTCTCGATCCAAGTCGTCCGCGCGAGCATGGCGACGCCTTCACTCGCGAGATCGCGCGCGCGCAATGTGAACTCGCACGCCGCCACAAACGGCGGATTTGTGATGATCCATTCCGGCCGCGCGAGAGGCTCATCATTCACAAAGTCGACCGGCGCCTGGCCATAGCCGTAATCGAAAACATCGGACGCGATGACCTGACCGCTAGCGAACTCGGTGACGATTTCGGCCATATGGCCTTCGCCGCACGCCGGCTCCCACACGCTCGCGATCGTCTCGACGCCGAGCGCTGGCAGCACATAGCGAAACAACGTGCGCGTCGCCCAAGGCGGCGTCGGGAAGTAGTCGAGCGCGTCGGGCGGATCGCGGCGACGCGCCATGACTGACGTAAAGCCCGCCGTGGCGAACAGCGATGTTGACCCTCGATAAGTCTTGTTCTCAGTATTCATTTTTCATGGATTCCGAAGCCTTCGCCTAAGGCTTTTAAGAGCGCGAGCGCGATCTCGACCGGCACTTTTTCGAGATTGCGAACCGAGAGAATGCCGGCGGCGTTGCGCTCAAAAAAATCTTCGATTCGCGCTAGCCCGCGGCGGTCCAGCTCTTCGATTACTTGGCTGATCGGCACCCGGGCCGCCAGGGCTGCCGTCTCGCGCTCGCGACGCAACACATCGATCCGATCTTTCACGCGGTGTCTCAATCGATGATGATTTGCACGATGACGCTGGAACCCAGCGAGCACATACGCCTCGGCAGGTTCAGTCCCTTCGACCACCAAGCGCGCAAATTTCTCGTGCTTCCAATTTCTCAATGGCCGCGAACTGCGCGGTGTTGCCGGCTTCCCGGCCAATAGCGAGTCTGCATCGCTGTTTTTTTCTATATTCCATTCAGTCATTTCGAGTCCTAACGATTCCTGAATGTTGCCTATTTGCAACGGTAGAGGTTGACTTGCTGCCGGGTACGTAAGCGGCACGCTACCTGTTGCCGGGTACGTAAGCGGCACGCTACCTGCTGCCGGGTACGTAAGTGGCACGCTTCGCACGATGGCGTCGCACCGCCCGAACTCGCTGTGATTCACTGCTGCCGACTTCCCGTCCAATATTGCGTCTGCGTCGCTATTTTTTTGCATGTGTCGAGTCGTAGCGATTCACCGCTGCCAATCCTCAGTCGAAAAGCGATTCGACGCCGCCCCAATTCAACACCGCGCTTTGTCGCAAGCCTCATTTTGCCACAGCGCGGAATCGCTGTGGATTTGGGCCGCGGAATCAAATTAAAACGACTAGCTGCTACCCATCTCCGCTCCATCTTGCAGACTTGCTTCCTCGGCTGACCTCTTGCGGTCTCTCCACGCGACGAAAGCTTTCTTTTTTATGTATTGTGCCTGCTTGTGCGTAATTTCTTGCACCCTTACGAGGCGCCGGGGACCACGCCCCACGGCGCTGAAGCCATCCCCACCATTCCTTATCGATCACGGTTACAATGTTCGGTAGGTTCATCGTGGCCGATAGCCGACGCCTCTTGACGCGAACCATGCATAATAGCTCTGCCTCGCGGACGGCACCGACTGCCGTGCGACGGCAAGCGCCAGCACGGCGGGCTATCTCAGAGTTGGTGAGGCTGCAGGAACCCTTGGCCGCGACTTCATTCGCTACGATGTTAAGGCAAGCCAGCTGGCCCGTCGTAAACCGGGCAGCGAGCCGAGGCGGCATCGGCCCCGCGGCGGCAAGGCGACGCTGTCGGCTGCGATCGACTGCGCGCGCACCACTGCGTTGATGTGGAACAGGAACCGCAACCGCAAGATCGCCGCACGTCTTGCCCCGCAAGGCATGACGCTGCGCCTCAATATCAGCTAGGCGACTATCACGCTCGGCCTCGTCCATTCGGCCGGCGACGACCTCTCGCCAGATGTGCCGCACGCCACCATCAAGGCGCAGGCGCTCATTTTCTAATTGGCTCAGGGCGGCGCTCATCGCACGCCCCCTTGCGCCGTCGATATCGCGGCACTGGCCTGCCTGAGAGTCTTGAAGCTACCGAACAGGGCGCCGTTCGGCAGGATCACACTGAACTTGTCGCCGTTGCGAACTATGCTCCCGAGACGGATTCTGCCGTCATAGACAGAAAGCCAGCGATCAGACTCTTGCGTCGATGGGCATCGTTTGCTAGAAATTTTGCGCGAAAGTGATTTGGAATTTCTGCGATCCGCCCCGCGCTCGGCGCCCACCGACGCGGGGCTTCGCTTTTTGTCCAGCGGGCCGTCAGGAACCTTGCGAGAACGTTTTGCCCGCCGTTTGCCCAATTCGATCGGGCACGTGGGCACGGTTCGCGGCTTGTTCAGGCCAATCGAGGCAAGAACGTCATCGCTGGAATGCAGCGAGTGCGCCGATTTTTCGGCATTTTCATTGTGTGTGATTGGAGCGGGCGAAGGGATTCGAACCCTCGACCCCGACCTTGGCAAGGTCGTGCTCTACCCCTGAGCTACACCCGCATCCGAATTCCGGTCGCCCTAGCGGCCGGATGATCGAGCACCTATGCCAAAAGGGCGGAGACTTTGCAACCATCCCTCACCGTTACTCCCGCATCGTGCCCTCTTGTGGCAAGCACGTCCGCGGTCCATGAAGCGCGCGGGCGATTATGGACCCGCCTGCACGTCCATACCGCGCGCCACGGCGCCCTCCACGTCACGATCCCCACCATCCGCTCCGCGAGCGCTCTCCCATGGCTGCCACTCCTTCCGAGCTCTTCGCCTTTCTCGACCGGCTAAGCATCGCGCACGTGACGGTCACGCATCCACCGCTGTTCACCGTCGAGCAATCACGCGAATTGCGCGGCACCATTCCAGGCGGCCACACCAAAAACCTGTTTCTCAAAGACAGGAAGGGTGCGCTTTTTCTGGTCACGACGCTCGAGGATGCGATGATCGAGCTCAGATCGCTGCACCGACGACTCTGTGCCTCCGGCCGGTTTTCGTTCGCATCT
>WNFT01000792.1_pt1 | contig 26565 bp, 25 predicted proteins | sample 5400191 | NCBI WGS metagenome assembly WNFT01 (sample SAMN13153359, study PRJNA577476) | soil metagenome | isolation source: 80 cm saprolite under Madrone tree | place: USA:California | collected 2016-06-14 | reverse complement strand
CCATCTGCGGCGCCCAGGCGGTGCTGCTCGCGCACCATGGCGCGCTGGCGGTGGGCGACACCCTGGCCCGCGCCTGGGAGCGCATGGAGACGCTCGAGCAGGTGGCGCGGGTGGCCCTGGTGGCGCGGAGCCTGGGCCGCGAGCTGGAGCTACCGGGGCAGGACGTTCGGCGTCTGGAGGCGGCCCGCACCGCGGCCGGATACCCGCCGCCGGTCTGTGTCGACTGCCCGGCCTGCGGGACCTCGGTGCCGGTGGCCGTGGGCGATCAGGTGGTGCTCACCCGCGCCGAGCTTGCCCGGGTGGTGGCGGAAGCGGTGGAGCGTTTCTCGGGGACGCGATCCTGAGGCCGGACCTTGACTCGGGCGGCCGGGCGGTACAGAGTCGGCCTGGCTGGAGGCAACATGGGTGAAGCGCTGGGGATGATCGAGACGCGGGGGCTGGTGGCCATGATCGAGGCCGCCGACGCCATGGTGAAGGCGGCCAAGGTGACCCTCGTGGGCTACGAGAAGATCGGCTCGGGATACGTGACCGCCCTCGTGCGGGGCGACGTGGCCGCGGTCAAGGCGGCGACCGACGCGGGCGCGGCGGCCGCCCGCCGGGTGGGCGAGCTGGTCTCCGTTCACGTGATCCCGCGCCCGCACGCGAACCTGGAGGACGTGCTCCCCATCGGCAAGGCCGCCAAATAGTCCGTGAGGAGAGATGGCTTCGGCAGCGGTCGGCGAGCTCGACAATGAATGGCGGAGCCGGTCGTGCCACGGCGTTCCCCTCCCCGACGTGGGGAGGGATGGGGTGGGGGGTCGATGAATGATCCTGGCCCGCGTGGTCGGCACCGTGGTCGCAACCCGGAAGGACGAGAAGCTCCTGGGGGCGAAGCTGCTCGTGGTGCGCGCCCAGGACCCGCACGGCAAGGACGAGGCCGGCTACCTGGTGGCGGTGGATACGGTGGACGCGGGAATCCGCGACCGGGTGCTGATCGTCTCCGGCTCCTCGGCCCGCATGGCGAGCGGCCTCAAGGACTGCCCGGTGGACGCCGCCATCGTGGGAGTGGTCGACACGGTCGAGGTCAAGGAATAGGCCCGTGCTCCTGGCGAAGGTCGTGGGTACCGTGGTGGCCACCCGCAAGGACGAGGGCCTCCTCGGGACCAAGCTCCTCGTGATCCAGCCCTTGAAGACCGACCACACCCCCGCCGGCCAGGCGCTCGTGGCCGTCGATTCCGTGGGAGCGGGCACGGGCGAGGAGGTCTTCTACGTGAAGGGCCGGGAGGCCTCGTTTCCGTTCCTCCCCGCCGAGGTGCCGGCCGACGCCACGATCATCGGGATCGTGGACCACTGGAGCCTGGCCTGATGGTGATCGGGCGGGTGGTCGGGAGCCTGGTCTCGACCCAGAAGAACGCGAAGCTCGAAGGGACGAAGCTCCTGCTCGTCCAGCCCCTCGACCTCTCGGGTCACGCCCTGGGGGGCGCGGTGCTCGCCATCGACTCCGTCGACGCCGGGGTGGGCGATCGCGTGCTGCTCGTGCAGGAAGGCAAGGCGGCGCAGCAGGCCCTGGACCGCGGCACCGCGGCGGTGGACGCGGCGGTGGTGGGGGTCGTCGATTCCGTGAGCCTCGTGGATTGACGCGATGGACGACGAGCGCATCCGGCAGCTCACGGAGGATGTGCTGGCCGACCTGAGCCGGCCGGCGGAGACGGACGCTCCCGGCGTAGCCGGCCTCGAGTCGCGGGTGGCCGCGCTCGAGGCGACCGTGCGCGACCTGCGGGGAAGACGGGGCCCCGCCCACCCGAGCCTCACCATCCTCGACCTGCCCAGCGGCTCCCCTCGGTGCCTGATGGAGCCGGACAAGCCCTGCGTGCAGAGCGGCGCATGCCGGACCTTCGGTCACTAGACGACCGGACGCCCCCGCCCGCGGGCACCACGCCCCGCACCGTCCTCCACGTGGACATGGACGCTTTCTACGCCGCGGTGGAGCAGCGCGACCGCCCCGAGCTGCGCGGCAAGCCGGTGATCGTGGGGGCGAACCCGCTGGGCGGCCGGGGGCGCGGCGTCGTCTCCACCGCCTCCTACGAGGCGCGCCGGTTCGGGGTGGGGAGCGCCATGCCCATCTCCCAGGCCTACCGGCTCTGCCCGAAGGGCGCTTACCTCCCGGTGGACATGGAGAAGTACGGCCGCGAATCCGAGCGGATCATGAAGATCCTGCGCCGCTTCACCGACCGGGTGGAGCCGGTCTCGATCGACGAGGCGTTCCTCGACGTGAGCGGGAGCGGACGCGCGTTCGGCTCCGGGGAGGAGATCGCACGGCGCCTCAAGGAGGCGATCCGGCGCGAGATCCAGCTCACCGCATCGGTGGGAGTCGCCACCTCGAAGCTCGTGGCCAAGGTGGCCTCCGACATGCACAAGCCCGACGGCCTGGTGGTGGTCCCGCCCGGCACCGAGGCCGCGTTCCTCGCCCCCCTTCCCGTGCGCCGGCTCTGGGGGGTGGGACCGAAGATGGAGGAGCTGCTGGCGCGGCTCGGGGTGCAGACCATCGGGGACCTGGTGGCGGTGGACGCGAAGCGCCTGGGGCGCCGCCTCGGCACCCACGGCCACGATCTGCTCGTGCTCGCGAAGGGCCTGGACGAGCGGGAGGTGGTGTCGGAGTCCGCGGAGGCCCGGAGCCTCGGCCAGGAGCATACCTACGACCAGGACACGGACGACCCGGAGCGCCTGCGGCGGACGCTCCTCGAGCTGGCGGACGGCGTGGCCCGCCGGCTCCGCCGGCATGGCCTGAAGAGCCGCACGGTGACCCTCAAGTACCGTGACGAGGCCTTCCGCACCCTGACCCGCGCGGAGACCCTCGCCTCACCCACTGACTCCGGCAACGAGCTCTTCGCGGTGGTCTGGCGCCTGTTCGAGGGCGTGCACGGGCCGCGCAAAGTGCGGCTGCTCGGACTCTACGCCTCGGGCCTCGGAGGCGGGAGCGCCCAGCTCGACCTCTTCACGGCCCCGCCCTCACCGGCGGACCAGGTCCGCGACCGGGTGAGCGAGCGCTTCGGCGAAGGGGCGATCACCCGGGCGAGCCTGCTGGGGCACCGCGAGCGGCGGGAGTGAGTCAGGTCGTCTGCCTCGTCGCGACGCCGGGGTCGGGCAGGGGCTTGGCGTTCGGGGGGATGAGCGCGTCGGGCAGCGGCGCGTCGAGAAAGCGCAGACCGAGGCGCAGCTGGGAGTCGCCGCCGCCCGTGGGGGCGGAAACGTAGGTGACCTCGGCCCGGGTCTTGTGGCCGCCCGTCTCGAAGGTCAGGACCTCGCCCTTCTCCACGGCCATCCGGCTGCGCACGAGGGCACCGCCTCGCGCGATCACCTCGGTGAAGGTCTCCTCCGCCTGCGGGTTCGGCGTCTTCCAGGTCGCCAAGCGCCCGATCCGCACCTCGAGCCTCGCCTCGAAGCGCTGGAACTCGCGGCGCTCGCCCGCCTCGTTGCGGGCCGCGGCCTCCTGGTAGGTCTCGAGGTCGGCGGGCTTGCCGAGGACCCTCCACTCGCTGATGGGGAGCACGACCCCCCCGCCCTGGCGCCCGCCCGGGCAAGGCGAGCCGGCGGACTCGCCGAAGACGACCCAGCTCCCGCCCCGGCACGAGCAGCTCCGGCCGTGCAGCTCCACGCGCATGTCGGCGGCTCCCGGCGCCTGGGTGCTCACGAATCCTGTCCCACGAGCTGGCCGATCACCCGGGCGACCTCGGCGAGCGGCTTGGGCTTGTGGATGAACGCGTCCACCCCGCGCGTGCGCGCCTCCTTCTCCGCGGCCGGCGAGCCGTAGGCGGTGAGGATCACGACCCGGGTGTGCGGGCAGTGCTCGCGCACGTAGGCCGCGATGGCGAGTCCGTCGTCCGTCCCCTGGGCCGTGAGCCGCAGGTCCGCGATCACGCAGGCGTAGGCGTCCTGGGACAGGAGGGCCTCCGCCTCCGCGAGCTGGCGGGCGCAGGAGACCTCGTAGCCGCGGCGCCGGAAGTATTCCCCCACGGCCATCAGGATGGCGCGTTCGTCGTCCACCACCAGCAGGCGTTGCTTCATGCCCTTCCTCGAGCAACTCCCGGGCCAGGGAGAGCGCTCTGACCCTGCGGCCGGAAGCCACAGCTTGACGGGAGTTTAGCCGAGTCGCCCTGAAGCGCAGTCAAGCCGCTCTTCCAGGATCTGGACCGGGATCGTCCATATCCTGGAGCCTCGGGAGGGCTGCGCCCTCGCCCATCCTGGAACGGAGCGTGCGCTCCAGGAACGCGTTCTCGAGGGCGAGTCCGGCCTGGTTCAGGAACACCTCCAAGGTGTCCAGGCCGTGCACCTCCGCCCCCGTGTCGGGGTTGTCCCCGAGGAGGAGCGCGATCGTCTCGCGGTGGGCGAGGAGCGGCATCAGGGCCACCGCCTTCGCGGCGAAGCGTCCGAGCCTCTGGTCGAGGCGTGACCACTCCTCTTCCCGGAGGGGGCCGACGAAGCTGCTCCCGGTGGCCACGACCTGCTCGAACACCGACGGGGCGGTGAGAGGGATGACGAGCTCGCGGGCGAGAAGTGCTATCTCCTCTCCTCCCATCGCGGGGCCGAAGCCGGAGAGTCCGCGGAGCTCCTCGCCCTTGACCACGAAGAGCACCGCGCGCTCGAAGACCTCCCGGGCCACCTTCATGACGAGGGTCGAAACCTGGAAGGCGTCGCGGGGGCCCCGGAGCTCCTCGAGCCGGCGCTGCAGGGCCGCCACCTCGTCCCAGTTCTCGATCCGGCGCGGCAGCGCCACCGAGACCGGCGGGGGCGCGGACTGCGGGGCCTCCGCGATCTCCTCGAGGCGCGGGAGCACGCCCTCGAGCATGCGCCCGGCGAAGGCCTGCAGGTCGGCCTCGAACTGCGCGGGGTCGAGGCGCGAGAGGCCGGGCTTGAAGACGAAGCGGGTCACCCCGAGCTTGCGGGCCCGCGCGTGCAGGCCGCGGTTCATGCGGTCGGTCATGAGCAGGACGGGCGGATGGAGATCGGCCTGCTGGAGCCGCTTCACCGCCTCCAGCCCGCCGTCGAAGGAGGACGAGTCCGAGGTCGGCATCCCCCGGTCGGCCACCAGGACGAAGGGCAGGCCCACGTCCGCCAGGCCCCGCGCCTTGCGGGCCGCGGAGAGCGGGTCCTCGGCCTCCACCACCTGGCAGCCGCCGCGGACGAAGGCGTCGGCGAGCACACGGCGCACGTCCTCCTCGTCCTCGAGGAGGAGGATGATCCGGTGGCGGTCGGGGGCCTCGGGAGCGGCGGGAGCCGCGGGCGCTGTCGCCGCCTCGACACCCGCGGGCACGGGAAGGGGCCTCAGCTCCTCGTCGGGATCGACCACGATCTCTTCGTCTTCTGCCTCGGCGGGCGGCTGGGCCGCGACCCGCTCGAGGACCGCCGCCTCGGGCTCGACGAAGGCGGACTCCACCGCGGCCACCGAGTCGCGCCGGTCCTCGTCGATCCCCTTGGCCAGGTCGAGGAGCAGCTCCTGCGGATTGATCCCCTCGGCCAGGGTTTCGAGGGAGAGATCGCGCCCGCCGATGACCCGCGCGGGCTCCGCAGTGAGCTCGAAGCAGAAGGACCCCTCGCGCAGGCGGCTGAGGCGCTCCAGGGCGACCTCGATCCGCTGGCGGACGAGCGCGTTGCGCTTCGCTTCGGGGAGCGCGGCCGCGTCGAGCGGTCGGCCATCCCAGGTGTACGACGAGACGATGAGGCCGCGCTGGAAGACGAGGGCCGCCGCACCAGCCTCCGCCTGCACGGTCAGGAAGCCGGTCTTCTGGCTGAAGGCCACGATCTGGAGGATGTCGAGGAGGGGGAGATCCTCCAGATTCCCCTGAAGACTCACGGCGCAGGGCGGTGCAACAGCCGCGCCAGAGCTGGGCCGCCGCACAACATCCATGAAGTGAGGGGATTGCCGAGGGGACCTCCACGACAGGATCCCGCATCCGTCCAGGAAGTGGATGGCGCTTCTAAGGCGCCGGACGGTTTCAAGCCGTGCCTCTCATGGGCGAGGCGACCAGCATAGCGGGGTCGAGCCTCGGCCGCCAGACCTCATGGCGATCCAGTATTGTGGATCGTCGTTCAATGCCTTGGAAGAATACGTCCCACAACCCTGTCCACGGAACAGGCGACCGAGCCTGAGGGAGGTGCCTTTCTGCTGACTTTACAAGCTCTTAACGGCACCGGGCGAGCGCCCGCATGACCCTGGCGGCGGATGGTACGAAGCATGCTCTAGCACACTCAACTTGGAAGCCCTAGTCCCTCCGCATTTTTTGCTTCGGTGCGTTCCCAAGCACCGGATTCTCCAGGAAGTCGCACGTGTCTTCTCCGGCCAGGCCGGAACAGAAAAGGGGGTCGTGATGCGGTTACTCAAGGGGCTGCTGGTGCTGTCCCTCCTTCTCGCTCCCGTGGGCGTCGCCTTCACCCAGGAGCGCACCGGTGAGATCCAGGGCGTGGTGTCCGACGAGCAGGGAGCGGCCATTCCGGGCGCGACCGTGACCGCGGAGAGCAAGAGCATCCCCAAGCCCCTCCAGGCGATCACCGACGCCCAGGGCCGGTTCCGGTTCTTCAACGTTCCCGTCGGCACCTACGTCATGACGGTCGGCCTGACGGGCTTCAGCACGCACAAGCAGACGGTGGAAGTGAAGCTGGGGTCGCAGCTCACGGCGAACGCGAAGCTGAGCGTCGGCCAGGTGACCGAGATCATCGAGGTCACGGGGACCACCCTCTCGATCGACCCCACCTCCAGCCGGTCGGCTACGAACATCACCTCCGAGCAGATCGAGAACCTGGCCAAGGTCGGCCGGGGCTTCAACTCGCTGCTCGCCATGGCGCCCGGCGTCTTCCTGGAGCCCAAGAACGGCAGCGCCGGCGTGGGCGGCGTGCAGGTGGGCGGGTCCAGCGGCTCCGAGAACGGGTTCTACATCGACGGCACCGAGGTCAGCGACCTCCGCCGCGGCTCGCTCCGTGAAGGCAACAACATCCCGTTCGAGTTCATCCAGGAGGTGCAGGTCAAGGCGGGAGGCTTCGAGGCCGAGTTCGGCGGGGCCACGGGCGGGGTCGTGAACGTGGCCACCAAGAGCGGCACGAACGCCTTCCACGGAAGCCTGGGGACCTCCTATACCGGCGACGGGCTGAACGGGACGGACCGCGGCTTCTACCAGCGCTCGGTGGCGGACGCGAACGTGTCGGAGTTCTTCCAGCCTCGCGAGGACAAGTACAGCATCTGGTCGCCGAGCTTCACCCTCGGGGGGCCGATCCTGAAAGACCGCCTGCACTTCTTCGCCGCGTACTCCCCCGACAGGGAGAGCAGCACGCGGAACATACCCTACGCCTCGGGCAGCCGCTCCTTCGACATGGACCGCACGCAGCACTACTCGCTGGGCCGGATCGACTACACCCCCAGCAGCAAGCTGCAGATCAACGCCAGCTACATCTGGTCGCCGGCCAAGCGCCAGGGCGCGCTGCCGAACCGGGACGAGCGGATACCGGCCCCCACCAACGACCAGTCGATCCAGGGCGGGTACCTGCCGGCCCAGCAGGTCGCCGCCGGCTTCAGCTGGACGCCGACTTCCAACCTGGTCGTGAGCGGCCGCTACGGCTACAAGTACCAGAACGACAAGGACGGCAACTACGGCCTGTCCCAGGCGCCCTACGTGGTGTATCAGACCGCGTCTCCGGCCGGGGTCCCCACCCCGGGTGGCACCGGCTTCAGGAACGTGTCGAACACCTTTGGCATCGCTCAGGACATCACGACCCGCCACAACGGCTACTTCGACCTGACCTACGTGGCGACGCTCGGCGGCCAGCAGCACACGTTCAAGGCCGGATACGCGCTCAACCGCGTGGGCAACGACGTGCTGAACGACTACACGAACGGCCAGTTCGACATCTATTGGGGCGATGCCTACTCGCGCGGCTCCGTGCAGGGCCAGCGCGGGACGTACGGCTATTACATCTGGAACGACGGCGTCAAGAACGTGGGCCAGGTCCACAGCCGCAACCAGGGCCTCTACGTCCAGGACACCTGGCGAGCCGGCAGCCGCCTGACCTTGAACCTGGGGGTCCGCCTCGAGAACGAGTTCCTGCCCCCCTACAAGGCCGAGGTCAACGGGATCAAGGTCGCGAACCCGGTCTCGTTCGGATGGGGAGACAAGGTCGCCCCTCGCCTGGGCGCGGCCTGGGACATCCGGGGTGACGGCCGGTGGAAGGCGAGCGCGAGCTTCGGCATCTTCTACGACACCCTCAAGTACGAGCTGGCCCGCGGCTCCTTCGGCAGCGACTACTGGTGGAGCCACGTCTACCGGCTCAACGACCCGAACGTGCTGAACCTCGGCTTCGCCAACCCGGGCGCGCTCGGCTCCGAGATTATCGCCTTCGACAACCGGACCATCCCCATCAACGCGCAGGGCGAGCTGGAGGGGATCGACCCCGGCATCCAGCCGGTCAAGGGCAACGAGCTGTCCTTTGCGGTCGACCATCAGTTCACCTCGAAGCTCATCGGCGGCGTCCGCTACACCCGTCGGCGCATGCTTCGCGGGATCGAGGACATCGGCGTCCTGGACGCGCAGGACAACGAGGTCTACCTGATCGGCAACCCGGGCTTCGGCCAGACCCGGGACAAGAACTCGGTCTACGGGGGCACCACTCCCAACGGAACGTTCCTGGTCCCGCAGGCCGTCCGCAACTACGACGCGGTGGAGGTCCGCAGCCAGGGCGAGCTCGGAAACTTCAACTTCCTCGCCTCCTACACCTGGAGCCGCTTGTACGGCAACTACTCCGGCTCCGCGAACTCCGACGAGTCGGGCCGCCAGGATCCCGGGGTGTCCCGTGCCTTCGACCTGCCGTATTACTACTTCGACGCGAGCGGCGACCAGACGCCGAAGAACGGGTTGCTCGGCACGGACCGGACGCACGCCTTCAAGGCGTTCCTGTACTACCGGCTGAAGTCGGGTCTCGGCACCACGATACTCGGCCTGAACCAGGTCGTGCTCTCCGGCACCCCCGACACCACCTCGGTCATCTACCTCTCGGCCCCGACCTTCCCGTTCGGACGGGGCGACCTCGGCCGGACGCCCGCCTACCGCCAGACCGATCTCACCCTGAGCCACTCGTTCAAGCTGACCAAGGGGACGAGCCTGCGGTTCGAGGCCAACGTCCGGAACCTCTTCGATGCGGACGCGGTCATCTCGCGGGTCACCCAGATCAACCGGTCGGGCGCCATCAGCGCCGCGAAGCTGCCGCTCTCGCAGTTCTTCGCCGGATACAACGTGTTCGACTACATCGGGGCCGCCAACCCGTCGGTGCCGCTGAACCCGATCTACAACCAGGCGGGAGCGAGCTATAGAGCGGGCGGGGGTCCCGGACAGAGCCGCGCCATCGGCCTGATCGCCGACCGCAGCTCGTTCTCGGCCCGCTTCCCCAACTTCGGCGCGTTCCAGGACTTCCGTACCATCCGCCTTGGGGTGACGTTGACGTTCTAGTCGTCGAGCAGAGACGTTCCCAGAGAGACGTTCCACGAGGCCGGTCCTTCGGGGCCGGCCTCGTTCTTTTATCGACCCCTTCTCAAGCGGCGGCCGCTCCCGCCAGGCGGGTGGCGATCGTGATCTCTCCTTTGAGCGTCCTCGCCACCGGGCACTTCTCGGCGATCTCGATGAGGCGCGTCTTCTGGTCGCCCGTCAGCTCGCCCTCGAAGAGGATCGACCGCTCGATGCGGTAGCCGCCCCCCTCGCTCCGCCCGCTCAGGCGGACGTCGACCGCGCAGAGCGGCCAGCCCTTGCGGTCGGCGTAGAGCTTGACCGTCATCGACGTGCACGCGCCGAGGGCCGCCAGCAGGATTTCGTGGGGCCCGGGCCCGGTGTCGTCGCCGCCCGCCTCCCGCTCTTCATCGGCCGCGATCGCGTGCGGCCCGATCGTGATCTTCTGCCCGAACTTCCCGGCCGCGGTCTGCACCCGGACTTCTCTCATGCGCTCTCCTCTCGAGGTCCCCGTCAGGCGAGGTCGAACACGAGCAGCTCGGCGTCCGCCGAGCCCTCGAGCTCGACGCCTGCTTCGTCGCTCAGGGCGGCGCCGTCCCCGGCCTTGAGCGGGTGGCCGTTGACCTTCGCGGCGCCGCGGGCGGCCTGGACCCAGGCGTGCCGGCCCGCGGCGAGCGCGTGCCTCCGCCGCTCTCCTTCCGCGAGCCTGGTCACGTAGAGGGCCGCGTCCTGGTGGACGCGCAGGCTCCCCGCGCGCCCGTCCTTCGAGGCGAGGAGGACCAGGCCCTTGCCCGCCGCCGCGGGCTCGAAGGGCTTCTGGCCGTAGGTGGGCTCGAGGCCGCGCGTGTCGGGGACGATCCAGATCTGCAGGAAGTGCAGGGGGTCGGACGCGGAGGCGTTGCGCTCGCTGTGGGTCACCCCCGTGCCCGCTCGCATGAACTGGACCTCCCCCGGGCGGATGACTCCCCCGCCTCCCGAGCTGTCCTTGTGCTCGAGGCCGCCCTCCAGGACGTAGGAGAGGATCTCCATGTCGCGGTGGCCATGGGTGCCGAAGCCCGCGCCCGGGATCACGAAGTCCTCGTTGATCACGCGCAGGGAGCGGAATCCCAGGTGGTCTGGGTCGTGATAGTCGTTGAACGAGAAGGTGTGGTAGCTGTCGAGCCAGCCGATCCTCGTGCGGCCGCGCTCGGCTCCGGGTCTCAAGGCGATCATGAAGGGCTCCGCGGTCGGCTGATCAGGTTTGCGAGAAGGCGATAGGCGCCCGGCGTCCCCGCGGGAAGCTGACGGAAGAGGGCGAGGCCCACGTAGGTCCAGGTGCCCCGGCCGACCCTCGCCTCGACCAGCAGACCCTTCTGCTCGCCCGGGTTCTTGGGAAAGGGGTCGGTCCCGGCCAGGAGCTGGACGTAGCGCGGGTCGCGCGCGTCCAGGAGCTGCATTCCGCGCTCCTGCACCCAGCCTTCCCAGTCCCGCGGTCCGATCCGGTTGGGGCTCGTGAAGAGCGGGCTCCGCGGCACGAGCGTCTCGAGGGGCGCCGTCTCGTCGGAGATCCGGTTGGAGGTGACGGAGGCCGGATAGGGAGCGAACGGGCTGTCGGGGGCGAGGCCGTTGAAGCTGGCCCGGTTGTAGAGCACCATCAGGTTGCCCCCCGCCTCCACCCAGCGCATCAGCCGCGGGTGGTACGAGCGTAGGTCGTTGCGCGTCTCGTAGGCCCGGATGCCGGTCACGATGGTCGAGTAGCGCGAGAGGTCCGCGTAGGCGAGGTCGTCGGGGCCGAGGAGGGCCAGCGGCACGCCGAGCTGGCGGATCGCGTCCGCCACCGAGTCGCCGGGTCCCATCACGTAGCCGATCGCCACCCCGGGCGCGGTGCGCACGTCCAGGGCGAGGAGGCGGGCGGCGGCGAGGCGAACCAGGTGGCGCCGCTCCGTGTGGTGGTAGGCCACCACCTGGAGGCCTTCCCGGAACTCGCGGCCGCCCTGGGCCACGATGGCCTGCACCGAGGCCTCCCCTTCCTTCACGACGGCCGGAGGGGTCAAGAAGAAGCGGGCCGCGATCTCCTCTCCCTCGTAGCGGAAATGCAGGGGCGCTTCCCGGGGCGTCCCCGACCAGCCCGGGGGCACCTCGAGGCGGGCCGAAGCCGAGGCCTCACCCTTCGCGTTGTTGGTCACCACCACCCGGAACTCGAGCGGCTTCCGGGGCGGGCTCAAGGGAACGACCGCGACTTCCGGAGTCAGCCGGACGGAGAGCGCGGGCACGACCTGAACGACGTGCTCCTTCTCGCCCCCCACGAACGGACCCTCGTAGCGATAGATCGCGGGCGCCCGCTGGGTCGAGGTGACGCTGCGGGCCGTGTAGCGCAGGGTGCCGACGACACTCGGGGGGCTCCAGGGCAGGGTCTCGTCCGCCGGAACCTCGAGGTCGAACCGGCCGGAACGCGGCCCGTGCTTCCAATAGGGTTGGGAGAGGCGCGCGCTCGCGCCCACCGTCACCGTGAACTTGCGGACCAGGCGGCCCGCGGGCGGAAGGACCTCGCGCTCGGCGCCGGGGGAGGCGACCGTCCAGCCGTCGGGAACCGACAGGGTCAAGTCCTCGACGGTCGCGCTTCCCGCGGACTGGTTCCAGACGCGTGCGGTCGCCGTGAAGGCCTGGCCGGGAACGACCTGGCCGTCGTCCACCATCACCTCGAAGGCGACGCCCTGGGCGAGCCCGAGGGCCGCGAACAGCTCGCCCTCCTTGGCGGTCAAGCGCTCGGAGAGCTCGTCGCGCACGGCGGGCGGCAGCGTGCTGCTCTGCACCCGAGCCCGCAGCCTCCGCGCGACGGTGCCGCTCTCGTCGAGGGCGGGGATCGCCTTGTCGAGGGCGGCGGGGTCGAACGAGGTCCGCGCCGCCTCCAGGCCCCCCTGGAGCGCCTGCAGGTCGGCCGCGAGGGACGGGAGCGCGCCCTCGTGTCCCGCCGCGAAGCGCCGCCAGCCGTGAACCGAGAGGTCGACGCCCTCGAGGATGTCGGCCTCGGGGCCCGCGACCCTGGGCTCGCTGTCGATCAGGTAGTACACCCCTTCGGCCGGCCCGGGGTCGGCCTTGAGCTGGCCGGCCCCCTGCGAGCGGTGGAAAGCGCGGGCCAGGCTCCCGAACTCCTGCCAGGTGAGGCCGAGCAGCGGGTCCGGCACCCCCGTGGGAACGCGGACCGGGGTCCCTTCGATCCTCTCGCCGAAGCCGCCCGTCCCGCCCTGGTAGATCTTGCGGGCCTGCCAGGGGCGCAGGCCCGCCTGGATCTGCTCGGGGAAGCGCGCGGAGTCGGCGGCCACCCGGAACGCCTCGCGCGCCAGACGCGCCGCCGCCTGGTGGTGCTGGCCGCCCCCCGGGGCCTCGAGGGGGAGGGTGAGGATCACGTCGGGCCGGAACGACCGCACGACCCGCACCACGTCGCCCAGGGTCTCCTCGCGCCCCCACCTCTCGAACGTCTCCTCCACGCTGAACGAGAAGCCGAAGTCCGAGGCCCGGCCGAAGTACTGCTCCACGCCGTCGTAGCGGTGGACGGCGAGGAGCTCCTCGGTGCGCAGCACGGCGAGGGCGTCGAAGAGCTCGGGACCGATGTAGTTCTGGCCGCCGTCGCCCCGGGTCAGGGTCAAGAGCGCGGTGCGCACACCCAACCCGCGGGCGAGGCGGACGAGGACGCCGTTGTGCTCGTCGTCGGGGTGGGCCGTCACGTACAGCACGCGAGCCCCGACCGGGAGGCGGCGCAGGGCGAGGCCGAGACCGGCGGCCCCGCGCTCGTGGGGGAGGGACGCGATCTGCGCGCCCCCCGGGCCGGCGAGGGCCCAGAGAGTGGCGGCGACGAGGACGATCACGATCCGGCACGGGCGGCGGGGCATCAGGGTCCTCCCGCGTCCGATTCTAGCTTGCCCATCATTCATTGACCCCCCCTCCTAACCTCCCCCACGTAGGGGGGAGGAACCGCTAATGCACATCCGGCTCCGCGTCATTCATCGGCCCCGCCTTGGATTGACGCCTGCCGAGATCAGGGCGTAGGCTCCGCGGAATGAAGCCCTTCGGCCAGCATCCCGACGGCAAGGCGTTCCCGAAAGCCGTGAGCGCACTCGGGGAGCAGGTGGAGGCGGATGGGGGCCGCGTGCTCGCGGTCTATCAGGAGCCGGTGGGCGACCACTGGCAGCTCTTCTGCCTCCTGCCCATGAAGCAGGTGGAGCCCACCCCCTACCAGCGCGACCTCTCGCCCACCCACGCCAAGCGCCTGACCGACGTGGTCAAGAAGATCGACCGGTTCGTGGACCCGATCGTGGCGGTCTCGCCCCGGCCGGGCGTCTACTGGACGCCCAACGGCCACCATCGACGCAGCGCCCTGGACAAGCTGAAGGCGGAGTTCGTACCCGCCATCCTGATCCCCGAGGCCGACGTGGCCTTCGAGATCCTGGCCCTGAACACGGAAAAGGCCCACAACCTGAAGGAGAAGTCCCTCGAGGTCATCCGGATGTACAAGGGCCTCGCGGAGGAGCGGCCGAAGACCACCGAGGAAGACTTCGCCTTCCAGTTCGAGGCGCCGCATTTCATCACCCTGGGGCTGCTCTACGAGGAGAACCGGCGCTTCGCGGGCGGCGCCTTCGCCCCGATCCTGAAGCGCGTGGACAAGTTCCTCAAGGGCAAGCTGCCCGACACCCTGCTGACGCGGCAGGAGCGGGCCGGCAAGGTGCGCGAAGCCGACGCCGCCCTGGCGGTTGCCCTGGCCGCCCTCAAGAAGCGCGGCATCAACCACCCCTACGTCAAGAACTACGTCCTCGCGCGCACGAGCCCGCTCACCCGGGCGCGCAAGACCATGCCCTCATTCGACCAGACGTTCGACAAGCTCACCGCCGCCATCCGGGGCTTCGACCCGGCCAAGGTGCGCTACGAGGACATCCAGCGGGCGGCGGTGTTCGCGGCTCCCGCGGGGGACTAGCGGTTCTAGCGGCCGCGGCCGAGGTTGAGGACGAGCCGCAGCTTCAAGGTGACGCGGGTGGCTCCGGCCGGGAGGTCGACCTCGATCGGGACCTGGACCTCGGCCTCGTCCGGGCCGACGTCCACCTGGACCTCGACGGGAAGAACAGAAGGCGAGGGGGTGGCCACCGCCCGGGGCACGCGGGCGGCGGGAACGGGGGTCGGCCGCGAAGGCGCGGGGGCCGGGTTCGGCCGCGAGCTTGCGGGCGCCGGGGCCGGCGTGGCCCGCGGGGCCCGGGCGGGAGGCGCGGCCGGCGGGTCGAGGCTCACCGGGAACGGGTCGCTTTCGAGGGCGAGCTCCTCGATGTCCCCTTCCTCCTCGGCGATCTCCTCCAGGTCCACGTCGAACTCGTCATTACCCGGGGTCGCGATGCGCCGTCGCAGCTCCTCGGCCTCGGAGCGGCTGGTGACCAGCGTCCCCTTCGGGTCCGCCTTCACGCGGACGGGAGCGGCCACCGGAAGCTCCTCCTCCTCGATCACCTCCTCGAGCACGGGGTCGGTGTGGTGGGCCTCGTAGCTCTCCAGCAGGTCGTCCGCGCCGTCCAATGGCGGCCGGGCCGCGACGGGGGGGTTAGTCGGGGCCACCCGAGGCGGCGCCGGGGCGCGCGCGGGCACCGCCGCTTTCGGGGAGGACGAAGGGGGATGGGAAGCGGGCGGGGTGAGGCCCGGGTTCGTCCCCGCTTTTTCCGGCTCCCCGTACTTGGCGGAGAGGGACTTGAAGACCATCTTGGTGACGCCCTTGAGGGTGTCCTCGACTCCGATGCCCTTGACGGCCACCGCCTCGAAGAACGGGTAGTTCCGCGGGTTGAGGCGCTCGTTCAGGATCTCGATGGGCAGCGCGTTCGGCAGGTCGCGCTTGTTGTACTGGAGGACGATCGGGACCTCGTTGGGGTCGATCTCGTTGGCCCGCAGGTTCTCCCGCAGGTTCTCGAAGCTCTCGAGGTTGGCCTCCACCACCGCTTCCTGGGAGTCGCACACGAAGACCACGCAATCCGCCCCCTTGAGCACCATGCGGCGGGTCGCGTTGTAGAAGACCTGGCCGGGCACGGTGTAGAGCTGGATGCGGGTGCGCATCCCGCGGATGGTCCCGATCTCGATGGGCAGGAAGTCGAAGAAGAGCGTGCGGTCGGTCTCGGTGGCCAGGGAGAGCATCTTGCCCTTGTTCTTGATGGGCAGCTTCTCGTGGATCCACTGCAGGTTGGTGGTCTTCCCGCAGAGCCCCGCGCCGTAGTAGACGACCTTGGCCGTGAGCTCCTTGGTCGAGTAGTTGAAGAGAACCATGCAGTTCCAGGCATTTTAGGGCCGCCTCGGAGGCGAATCAACCGCGCTCCGTAATCGCGTGCGCGCTGCCCGTTTCGGCGGCTCCATGCCTCGGGCTAGAATGGCGTCGTTCCAGCCCAATGAGGCCCTGAAAATGCTTTTTCCCGCGCTCCTCCTGACCCTCGCCCAGGCGGCCCCGCCCCAGGGCGCGGCGACGCAACCTGCCCCCGCGACCCCGAAGCCCGAGCCCACCGGACCGGTGGTGGAGCTCGTGACGTCGCTGGGCTCGATCAAGATCGCGCTCGACGCCGAGAAGGCACCGATCACGGTCGAGAACTTCCTCAAGTACGTCCGCGGCGGCTTCTACGACGGGACGGTCTTCCACCGGGTCATGCCCAACTTCATGATCCAGGGAGGCGGGATGACTCCCGACCTCAAGGAGAAGGCCACCCGTCCCGCCATCCGGAACGAAGCCAGGAACGGCCTCCGCAACTCCCGGGGGACGATCGCCATGGCCCGCACGAACGACCCCAACAGCGCCACCTCCCAGTTCTTCATCAACGTCAAGGACAACCACCGCCTCGACTTCGGCATCGGGGGCGCCGGCTACGCGGTCTTCGGCATGGTGGTCGAGGGGATGGACGTGGTGGACAAGATCATGGGAGTGCCCACCACCGCCAAGACCGCCTCCGGCACCGCGCACGAGAACGTCCCCGTGAGCCCGGTGCTGATCAAGACCGCCCGCGAGGTGAAAGCGGCGGCCAAGCCCGCCGCGCCCAAGCCCTAAAGACGCGGAGCAGTACGAGAAGGAGCATTTCCCTCCCCCTACGTGGGGAGGGACAGGGTGGGGGGTCGATGAATGAACGAGCACACCGGGCGGGACCGCTAGGTGCCGCTCTCGCGCTCGCCGTCACCGCCGTCTCGCCCATGGACGCCGACGACTGGAAGGCGCCGGACGCCGAGCGCACGCGGGCGAGCCCGGTGGCCGCCCCCCCGGCGGCCCTCCAGAAGGGCCGGGCCCTCTACCAGAAGCACTGCGCCTCCTGCCACGGCGACAAGGGCAGGGGAGACGGCCCGGCCGCTCCGTTCAACGCCGAGAAGCCCCCGGACCTGACGGACCCCGAGCGGCAGCAGGCCCTCACGGACGGGGAGATCCTCTGGAAGATCACCACCGGCCGGAAGCTGGAGGACGAGGTCCTGATGCCCGCCATGGCCGAGAAGATCCCGGCCGAAGAGGACCGCTGGAAGCTGGTGGCCTTCGTGCGGACGCTCAGAGCTCGCTGAAGCCCTTGATCAGCTCGTCCGCCTTGGCGGGGTCCAGCTTCAGCACGGAGGAGTCGCCCGGCCGGCGCGCGTAGACGGCCCCCTCCTTCTTCCCCAGCTCGACGGAGGCCTCGCCCTTGCCCGCCCCCATGCGCAGGACGAGCTTGAAGGCCGGCGCGTCGAGCCCGTAGGCCGTTGCCTCCTTCGGCTGGTCGATGAACTCCTGGACCTCCACCCCCCCGAGCCGGAAGAGCGCGTCCTCGACCTTGTTGGTGTCGAGGTCCTTGGCTTCGGGAGCGGTGCGCTTCCACTGCGCCTTGTCGAGGCCGTCCTTGTCCTTGGTGGTGCTCTTGGCGCAGGTCTTCCTGGCCGACCCCGAGAGGGCGTCGAAGCCCTGGACCTCGTAGGTCGCCACCTCGAGCAGGCGCTTGGCGCGCAGCTCCTTCATCCCCTTGGCCAGGTCGTCGACGAGGGCGCCGGGGATCACCGCCACCAGGGACGCGCCGGAGACGCGGGCGTGGAACTTCTTGTCCTTGGCCTCCCCGGCCGGGCCGCCGATCTCGAGGGTCTTCGAGGTGCCGTCGCTCAGGCCGATGGTGACCCTGCGCGCCGGCTTGACGAGGCCGAAGGGCTTCACCTCCTGGGCGGCCTCCGCCGCGACGGATTCCATGCGAAGGCTCTCGAGGTTGCCCAGGAGGCTGTCCACCGACCAGCGGCCGGCCCGGGTGACGAGGGGTTTGCTGAAGGCCCACTCGTCCTTGTCGGCGCGGGCGAGGGCATAGCTGCCCTCCGGACCGGCGATCTCGAGCGACTTCACGTTCTCGCGCTTCACGTGGAGGAGATCGCGGTCGCGCAGATCGAAGGGCTTCTTCTCGAAGGAGCCCACCGTCCAGGCCGCCACCGAGAAGACGCGGCTCGAGGCGGGGACCTTCGCGTAGACCCCGCTGCCGTCGGCCAGCTTCGCCCCCACCAGCAGCTTCACCGGCTGGGCGGAGCCCTGGGCCAGCGCCTCCACCGAGAGCTTCGGCTTGTCGAGGCCGAAGTCCCCGAGGTTGGTGGCGTTGTCCGCCACCACCTCTTCGATCTCCAGCGACTCCAGGGACGAGATCATCGTGTCCACCGCCGCCGCGTCGGCGGAGACCGCGGAGGGGGCGGTCATCTTCCAGCCCGTGCCCTCGCGCACCAGCTTGATGGCCTCGCCCTGCGCGGGGGCGATCGTCAGCTCCCCGACCTTCGCCTTGTCGAGGGTGAAGACCTTCTCCTTCGGCTTGGCGTCGCCCCCCTCGGGCTTCTTCCACTCGACGAGGTAGATGTAGGCCCCGAGGCCGGCCAGGACGAGGACGGCCGCGTACGTCTTCCAGAACTCCGGGAGCTTCACGGGCTACCGCCTCCGCCACCAGGTGACGACCCCCATCACCACGAAGAGGCCGGGGATCAGCACCTGGGCAAGGAGCCACACGTTCCGCTGCTGCTGCTGGCTCAGGAACATCCGTTGATCGTCGGGCTCCTTGGCCCGGATGGAGATGAGGTCCACGTCCTCCGCGAGCCAGGCCACGGTGTTGAGGAAGAAGTCCTGGTTCCCCTGGAAGCCGAGGAGGGAGTTGCTCGCGAAGTCCGCGTCGCCCACGACGACCACGCGGCCCTCGGGGGCCTTCGGGGCCTCGCCCTCCGCTCCGGGCGAGGGGGAAGGGGAAGGAGACGGAGTGGGCGCCGGGGAGGGCCCACGGATCGTGGCCACCGCGGCCAGGGAGATGGGGCCGCGGCGGTCCTTCTTCTCGTCGAAGACGATCCGGCCCTTGAGGGTGAGGTCCGACTCGGCCCAGGACTGGGGCGACGTCTGGACGAGGTTCTGGGCGGTCACCCCCTCCACCGTGCCCTTGCCCGCCTCCATGCTCCGCGCCATGTGGAAGAGGGTCATGAGGCGGAAGTCCTTGGTGATGACATGGAAGGGATAGTCGGTGGCGAGGGGGGTCAGCTCCCCGGCCCCGAAGATCTGGCCCATCCCCGACACGTCCACCACCACGTCCTTCGCGGTCTCGATGTTCCACTCCTTGACCAGCGCGTCCAGGTGGGAAAACGACTCCTTGGTCTCGGGCTCGATCATCACCAGGGCCTTGCCCCCGCCCTTGACGTAGACGCGGATCGCGTCCACCGCCTCGGGCAGGAAATCCTTCTCCGGGCCCGGCACCATCAGCACCGTGCATTCCGCGGGCACTTTCTTCTCCCGCAGCAGGATCACGTCCTTCGTCTCGTACTGGTTCTTGGTGAGGGCGCCCTTGGCCCCGGAGAGGCCCCGCTCGCCGCTGTCCGCGGAGGAGCTCTCCCCCTCGCCGGTGGCGAAGCAGACCGTCTTCTTCCCCTCGCGGGTGATCTTGATGAGCGCGTTGGTCACGTCCTGCTCCGAGTCGTTGGAGACCTTCTCGCGCTTGTCGCCCCGCTCCACCACCAGGATGGGCCAGGGCCCGCGCAGGTCGTAGGCCTGGGCCCGGCCCGGGCTCTGCACGGGGTCCACGAACTCGACCTTGAGCCGCGAGGACAGGACCTGGTAGTCCTTGAGCCGGTCCTGGCCCCGCGCCATGTCCCGCTGGCGCTGGAAATAGGTGATCTTCACGTCGTCCTTGAGGCCGCCCACCACCTTCCGGGTCTGGTCGGAGAGGCTGTAGCGCTGGCCTTTCGTGAGGTCCCAGCGCTTGGGGTTGCGCTTGGCCACGTAGTTGACCGCCCCCAGGATGACGAGAACGGCCAGCACCAGCACGAACGTGTTGCCGCCGTACTTCATCTGGCGCCGGCCGATCCGGCCGAACACGTCTTCCCAGCGCAGGGCGAGATGCAGCCCGATGAGAACCGCCCCCCCGGCGAACCAGGGCCAGAACCCGCCGCGCAGGACCCGGCCCCAGCGTTCCCAGGCGGTCGCGGCCACGATCACCAGGAAGCCGAGGGGAGCGAGAAAGTCGACCGCCTTCTTGAAGAGGTTGCTCATGGGTGTCTCAGGCCCTCCACCGCTGGCTCTCCACCGACTGGTGGGCCAGGAAGAGGCCGCAGGCTATGAAGCTCAGGTAGAACACCACGTCCTTCAGGTCGAGCACTCCCTTGACCATGTCCTCCATGTGGGTCGTCACCCCCAGGTAGGCCACCGCCTGGGCCACCGGCCCCGCCGTGGGGTCGTCCGCCCAGCCGAGGGTCCAGATCCCGAGGAAGAGGCAGAAGGACAGGATGCCGGCCACGATCTGGTTGCGGGTCAGGGTGGACACGAAGGTGCCGAGGGCGAGGAAGCAGGCGCCGAGCAGGAACACCGCGAGGGCCCCGGTGACGATCGGCTTCCACTCCGGCGGGTTCGACGCGTAGAGGAAGATGAGCCCGAGGTTGAGCAGGCCGGAGAGGATCATGAGCGCGTAGAGTCCGCACGCGGCCAGGAACTTGCCGACCACGATCTGCAGGTCGGTCAGGGGAGCGGTGGAGAGAAGCTCGATCGTCCCCTGCCGCTTCTCCTCCGCGAACAGGCGCATGGTCAGCATGGGGGCCACGAACAGCGCCACCACCGCCATGTTGTGGAAGACCGGGCGGATCAGGTACTCGTTGAGCGACAGCTTCATCCCTCCGCCGAACTCCATCCCCTGCTGGGAAGCCCGCATCGACTGTTCGAGGAAGAACGTGAAGCCGACGTAGAAGAATCGTCCGAACAGCCAGGTCCAGACGACGAGGAGAACGTAGGCGATGGGGCTGCCGAAATAGTGGCGCCACTCCTTCTCGATGATGGCGGCGACGTTCCGGATGGCGGTCACGCGGTTACCTCCGTTGAAGCCGGGGCGGCCGAGGGTTCCTCGGCCCGATCGGTGGTCGTGAGGTGCAGGAAGATCTCCTCCAGGCTCATCCCCACCTGCTGGAGAGCGAGGAGGGCGAAGCCCTTGGTCACGATGGCCCGGGCGAGGTCGGCCCGGACGTCCCGGCCCGCCTCCGCCTCGACCTCCAGGGTGAGCAGGCCGTCGTGGTGGGCCTTCGCCTTCACCTGCAGGACGCCCGGCAGGGTCCGGAGGGCCTCGACCACCGAAGCCTCGTCGCCCCGCACCTCGAGGCGCAGCGCTCCCGCCCCGCGCAGGCGGCGGGTGAGGTTCTCGGGGGTGTCCTCGGCCACCACCCGGCCCTTGTTGATGATCACCACCCGCCCGCAGGTCATCTCCACCTCGGGCAGGATGTGGGTGGAGAGCACGATCGTGTGCTCGCCGCCCAGGCCCTTGATCAGCTCGCGGGTCTCGATGATCTGCTTGGGGTCGAGGCCCGCGGTGGGCTCGTCGAGAATGAGCACGTCCGGGTTGTTGAGGATGGCCTGGGCGAGGCCCACCCGCTGGCGGTAGCCCTTCGAGAGCTTGCCGATGAGGGTGTCGCGCACGTCGCCCACGCGGGTCTTCCCGATCACGTCGTCGATCTTCCCGCGGCGATCCTTGGCGGCGACCCCCTTGATCTTGGCGCAGAAGCCGAGGAAGTCCAGGACCGTCATGTCCGGGTAGAGGGGCGGGGTCTCCGGGATGTAGCCGACCCGCCGCTTGACCTCGAGGGGAGCCTGGAACACGTCGTAGCCCGCCACCCGCGCCGTCCCGTCGGTGGGCGGCAGGTAGCAGGTGAGGATGCGCATCGTCGTGGTCTTCCCGGCCCCGTTCGGGCCCAGGAAGCCCAGGATCTCCCCCTTCTCGACCCGGAAGGAGACCCCGTCGACCGCCGTATGGCGGCCGTACCTCTTGGTGAGGTTCTCGACCTCGATCATGAATGATCTCCGTTAGCTCGCTGGAACAAGGCGCGAAAACTCGGAGGGTGTGAACCCCGCACCCGTTGCGCTGAAGCGCCACGAGGCCTGTCTTGGCCTCCGCTCCGAGGAAACGTATGATAGCCAGCACGGTTTTCCGGTGTCAAACCCCCGGACGAAGGCCTCGCGCACCGAACTCCTTCACCGGCTCGCGGACCAGGTCCTGGAGGCCCCGGACCTCGAGGCCCTCACCCGCCTCCTGACCCAGGCCCTGCCGGCCGCGGTGGAGGTGACGGGGGGCACGCTCCTCCTCTGGGACCGCAAGCTCGAATGTGTAGAGGCGCTCTCCATCGCAGAAGGTGAGACGAGGCTCCGGGTCTGGCGGTCGGAGGCGGGAAGCGTCCCCACCCCCGAGACCCATTACCTGATCTCGGACGGGGACCTCCTCGAGACCGCGGGCGGGAAGGGGGAGGGGACGCTCGTCCCCCTCATCGCCCGGAGCGGCCTCATGGGGACGCTGGTGCTCGGCCGCCCGCGCCGCCGCCACAAGACCCCGTTCAGCCAGTCCGCCACGCGCCTGGTCTCGGTCATCGCGAGCCGCGCGGCCCTCGCCCTGGAGAACCAGCTCTACCAGAAGGAGCTCATCACCACCGAGCGGATGGCCGCCCTGGGCACCATGGCGGGGATGCTCGCCCACGACTTCCGCGGACCCATGACGGTGATCCGCGGCTACGCGGAGACCCTGCTGGAGACGGGCTTGTCGACGGAGGAGGTGCGGCTCCGGGCCGACCTGATCGTGCAGAGCGTGGATCGGCTCGAGCGCATGACCACGGAGACCCTGGACTTCGCCCGGGGCGGAGGCACCCTGGCCCGACGCAACGTGTTCCTGCCGACCCTCCTCCAGGAGCTGGCGGCGGGAGTTGCCCAGGAGCTGCCGGGGCTCGAGGTCGTGCGCGACTTCGACGTGCCCGCGAGCACCTCGGCCGCCCTGGACGTGGACAAGCTGCGCCGGGCGATCGGCAACATCGCGGCCAACGCCCGGGACGCCATGGGGGGCCGGGGGCGCTTCCACCTCGGGGCCCGGATCGCGGTGAGCGACGGCGCGGCCCGCCTCGTGCTCACCCTGGCCGACGAAGGGCCCGGGGTGGCGGAGGAGGTCCGCGACCGCCTGTTCCAGCCCTTCGCCACCTTCGGCAAGAAGAAAGGGACGGGGCTGGGCCTCGCGGTGGCCCGCCGCTTCGTCGAGGATCACGGGGGGACGATCGAGCTCCTGCCGAGCGCGCCCCCGCAGGGGGGGGCGCGTTTCCGCATCGCCCTGCCCCTCGTCGCGCGCGAGGCGGGGGCCGAGAAGGGGGCGGTTTAGAATCGCTTCATGCGCCTTCGCCCCGCCGCCGTCCTCGGGCTCGCGGTCGTCCTCGCGGCCACCCTCGCCGCCTGCAAGAGCCACGACCCGAAGGCCGAGCTCGAGATCAACGAGCTCGAGACCTACTGGATCCTGGACTCGCCCCGGGGAGGGACCCAGTACATGGCCCCCGCCATGCGGTTCCGGGTCCGCAACCGGAGCCCGGAGCCGATCCGCTCCATCCAGGCCACCGCGAACTTCCACCGGGTCGGAGAGGAGGAGAGCTGGGGCTCCGCCTGGGAGCAGGTCACTCCCGCCAGCAAGCCGCTCGAGCCGGGGAAGGACGTGCTGGTGGTCCTCCGCTCCGACGGACGCTACACCTCCCCCGGCACCGCGGAATCCATGTTCGCCCACAAGCTCTTCAAGGACGCGCGGGGCGAGGTCTTCCTGCGGGTCGGCTCCTCGGGCTGGGTGAAGATGGCGGAAGCGCCGATCGAGCGGCGCGTCGGCTCGAAGACGGTGGAGCAGCTCGACCGGTGAACCCGCGCCGCCTCAGCTTTCTCCACCTCTCCGGCCCGCGCCGGGGCGCGGTCGACCCTCTGCCCCTGCCGGCCCACATCGGCTCCGAGGCGGGGAGCCCGGTGCGCGTCCCCGGGGTGGCTCCACGCCACGCCTCCGTCTTCGAGCGCGACGGGGAGCTGGTGCTGCAGGACGGCGGCTCGGGCAGCGGCACCCTCCTCGAGGGCGAGCTCGTGCAGGAGGCGGTCCTGCGCGACGGGGACGTGCTGGAGCTGGGCGCGGGCGGCCCCAAGCTCCGCCTGCGCGACGAAGACGCCCCGCGGGTTCCCCTCGTGAAGGCCCTGGCCTGGGCGCGCCCCGAGGGCGCCCCCGACCGGCTCTCCGACCTGCCTGGCTTCGCGCGCGTGCTGCTGCGCGAGACCGCCGCCCGCACGACCCTCGCGTTCCGGGCCACCCTGGCCGGGGTGCTGGCCCTCGGCCTTCTGGTCTTCGCCTGGACGCAGTGGCAGTCTCACCGGGTGAGGGTCGAGCTGACGCGCTTGCGGGAGGCCCTCCAGGCCGCGGAGAGCGAGCGCCAGGGCTTCTACGCCCGCATCGAGGAGGAGCGGCGGAGAGCCGAGGCCGACCGCTCGGTCCTCGAGGCCCGCCTGGAGGAGCTGCGGGGACGGGAGGAACAGCTCAGCCGGCAGCTCGCGGAGGCCGCGGCGGGCGAGGTGCACGCGGTCCGCCAGGATCTCGCGCAGACCCGCGACCGCCTGACCAACCTCGAGGGCGAGCGGGCCGCAGGAGAGCGCGTCATCCGCGAGTACGGCCCGGGGGTCTGCCTGATCCAGGGGGCTTTCGCCTTCTACGACAAGGACGCGCGCCCCCTCCGCTATCGGCTGGAGGAGGGCAACCTCGTCCGGGACGACGAGGGCAACCCCCTGCTCGATCCCACGGGCACGGGCGCGGTGCACCTCGTCGAGTACTTCGGAACCGGCTTCCTGGTGGAGCGCACGGGGCTCGTCCTCACGAACCGCCACGTGGCCGAGCCCTGGTGGAACGACGGGACGGCCGACGCCCTGATCGCCCGAGGCTTCAAGCCCCGCTTCACGCTCTTCCGCGCGTTCTTCCCCCGGGAGGCGGAGCCCTTCGAGCTGGACGTGGTGCGCCACGCGGCGGCCACCGACCTCTCGCTCCTCCATCTCGAGCTGCGCGGGCGGCGCATCCCGGCCCTCCCCCTCGACCGTACGGGACGAGGCGCCATCGCCGGCCAGCCCGTGGTGGTGGTGGGTTACCCCGCGGGGCTGGAGGCGCTGCTCGCCAAGACCGACGGCAAGGTCGTGAAGGAGGTCCTGACCGCGGCCGGCACCTCCTCGGAGCGCATCACCGAGGTGCTCGCCCGGAAGGGCCTGATCCGTCCCTCCACCACCCAGGGCCACATCGGGGACGTCACGAAGAGCGACATCGTCTTCGACGCCCCCACCACGCAGGGAGGGAGCGGCGGACCGGTGCTCAACAAGGAAGGAGTGGTGATCGGGGTCGAGTACGCGGTGCTCTCTAAGTTCGGGGGCAACTCGTTCGGTGTCCCCATCGGTTACGCTGTCGACCTCATGAAAGGAACCGGGAAGAGAGACCGATGAGCTCGTCTGATCAGTCATCGACCCCCCACCCTGACCCTCCCCACGTAGGGGGAGGGGAACGCTGGTTTCAGACTGCGCTGCTCCTCCTACTGATCGCAGCCGCCTTCCGCCTGCCGGGGCTCTTCTACCCGTCCGAGGAGTACTTCGACGAGGTCTACCACGCGAAGACCGCGAAGCAGTACCTCGAGGGCCAGCCTCCCACGGAATGGGTCCACCCGCCCACCGCCAAGCTCCTCATCGCGGTGGGGGTGTGGGCCTTCGGCTATGAGCCATGGGCCTGGCGCCTCGCCCCCGCGATCGCGGGGACCTTCCTCGCCCCCGTCTTCTTCCTGTTCGCGCGGCGGGTCCTTCCCACCGAGCGGGCGGCCCTCCTCGCCTCCGTGCTCCTCCTCGCGGACGGCGTGTACCTGGTGCAGAGCCGGATCGCCATGACCAACATCTTCGCGGTGCTCTTCCAGGTCTCGGCCGCGCTCGCGGTCCTGCGGGCCGCCCTCGCCGAGCGCCTTCCCTTCCTCGAGATGTGGCTTGCCGGCGTCCTGCTCGGCCTCGCCCTCTCCACCCGCTGGACGAGCCTCTGGGCCTGGGGCTTCCTCGGCCTGGTGCTGGTGGTCGTCCGGAAGCGCCGGCTCTTCGCCCTGCGCGAGCTGGCGCTCGTGGCCATCGCCTTCCTCGCCCTGCCCGCGGCGATCTACTTCCTGAGCTACGTCCCCTGGATGCTCCAGCACCATTCGGCCAAGGAAGTGGTCACCGTCCAGCGCGACATCTGGAACTACCACGCGCACCTGAACGCCACCCATCCCTACTTCAGCCGCTGGTGGACCTGGCCCTGGCTCTATCGGCCGACCTGGTATTTCTTCCGATACGAGGAAGGCTGGACGCGCGGGATCCTCGCCCTCGGAAACCCGGTCCTGTGGTGGGCGAGCGTCCCCGTCACCGCGTGGGCCCTCGTGACGGGGATCCGCGAGCGCGACCCCCACCGGATCTTCTCGGGAGCGGGCTTCTGCTTTCTCTACCTGCCCTGGGGGATCTCGCCGCGCACCCTGAACTACGGCCACTACCTCTTCGAGGCCATCCCGTACGCTTGCCTCAGCCTGGGGATGCTGCTGGACCGCTACTGGCCAACGGGGCTCCCCAAGCTCTACCTCGGGATCGTGATCGGCCTCTTCCTGCTCTTCCTGCCCTTCTACACCGCCATCCCGGTTCCCACCGCCTGGTGGCACGCGCGCCTCTTCGGCGGGCCGGGGCTCTGGACCTGGTTCCCCAGCTGGATCTGAGGGCCGAGGAGCGCCTTCTCACCGCGGCCGTGCTCTTCCTGGCCACCTATGTGGTAGTGGCCCTGGGACGCCTGCCCGGTTTGCGCCTCGACCGGACGGG
>WNFT01008297.1_pt1 | contig 26586 bp, 24 predicted proteins | sample 5400191 | NCBI WGS metagenome assembly WNFT01 (sample SAMN13153359, study PRJNA577476) | soil metagenome | isolation source: 80 cm saprolite under Madrone tree | place: USA:California | collected 2016-06-14 | reverse complement strand
ACGCCTTCTGCGCCGTGAAGACGGCCTTGAGGTTCGCCTTCGCTTCGCTCTGCTTCGACCGCGCCTGGAACTTGATGAAGTTCGGGATCGCGATCGCCGCGAGGATGCCGATGATCGCAACGACGATCATCAGCTCAATCAGCGTAAAGCCTTTCTGGACGAGCTTCTTCATTGGGGGTCTCCATGGAAGAAACGACGGGACGAAGTTAGAGCAAGCCCCGGGCCAGGCAAGGAAAAGGCGTCCTTCTACAGAGTTCGCCGCGGTGGCGCCGGGTGGGTAGGGACAGGATCTGTCCCAGGGTGACAGGATTTGTCAGCCCACCCTCGACCACTTCCTGCGCGCGACGGAGGCACCGGCGAGCGCCGCGGCGGCCGCGACCGCCAGCGCGGCTCCGGGCCAGAATCCGACGGGAACGAAACGCAGCTCCACGGTGGTGGCAGCGGCCGGCAGGACCACGCCGACCGCGGCGAGGTCCACCTCCGCGACCGGAACGCGACGGCCGTCGATCGCCGCGCGCCATCCAGGATCGAAGTGCTCGCCGACGACCAGGAGCCCGGGCCCCTGCGCGCGTACGGTCATCCGCTCCGGCGTGCTTCGCTCGAGCTGGGCGGGCGCCGCCGTGCCCTCGACGGCCGCCGGCAGCCCTTCGCCGCGCATCACCGCTTCGCGCCGCACGTCGAATCCGGGACCGGCCACGCGTGCAAGCGCCTCGTCCATGCCGTCCACACGCGTTCCTCGCACGACCACGAACGCGCGCGAAAGGACCGGGTACTCGCGGACCCAGTAGCCGAAGCCGATCTTGTGGAAGTTGCGCAGGCGCGCCTCGCCCGGCGTGAACGAGGAGGGCATCTCCACCGCGAAGCGGACGCCGAACAGGTTGAAGTAGGTCTCCGGCGTCTCGCGGATCCCGCGCACGTATCCGGGATCCCCGGCGGAAAAATAGGGCGACATCCCCTCGATGTCCGCGACCGAGTTGAACTGCGGCAGCAGTCCCTGGGCCATGCTCATGGTGACGGCCGCGCGCGGAGGGAGCCCCGGAAGACGCAGCGGATCCTTGTCGTTGACGAACAGGCGCCACCGGCCTGGGCTCGGGCCCGCGCGCGCGTGCAGCCGATCCGCCAGATCGAACGGCCCGCGCACGACCTCCCGCGGCGCGCTGTAAAGCAGGCCTCCGCAGGAAGCGAAGACGGAGGCGGCGCAGCACACGGCGCCGAGCCCCGCCGCCGGGAGCTGGCGGCGCCACCGCCAGAGGGCCACCGCGCCGAGAGTGGCCGCGAGCCCGGCGCAGTCGAGCAGGCCCGCGTGGGCCTCTCGCCAGAAGGCGATCGAGAAGAGAAGTCGGTGCGTCTTGCCGTAGGCGGCGAAGTCCTGCGCGAGCTGCGGAGCGTTCCGCCCGATGAAGAAAGCGACCGCCGCGGCGATTGCCGCGAGAACCAATGCCGCCGCGGCGAGCCGGAACGCGGCGCGGCGGGTGCCGGCGAGCGCAAGATCGGCGCCCAGCGCCGCCGCGAGCGCGAATAGCAACGAGGCGGGGGCGGTCAGCTTCTCCGCGAAGCGGAAGATCCCGGACAGCGGGATGGGCGCGAACAGCACCCGGTCGATGCCCAGCGCCGTGCCGGTCGAGGCCAGGGCCAGGGCGCACCCGCCCGCGAAGAGGAGAGCTCCCCTGCGGCGCGCGAACGCGCCCGCGAGGGCGAGCAGCAGGGCGGGCGCGCCGAGCACGATGGAATCTGCGAACGCCGCGCTGCCCTCGGTGAAGAACTCCGTGTAGGACGAGGCCACGGACTGCACGTCCTCGAGCACCTCCGGGGCATCGTCGAACGCGCGTGGCACCAGCAGGCCGGCCAGGCGCAGGGGATGGTTGGCGAAGGTGGCGCGCTCGCGGTCGGTGAGCGGTCCTGCGCGGCTGCTGCGGCGCAGCTCCACGACGGCGGGGAACACGGCCGGCGCGGCGAACGCGATGGCCAGGGCGCCGCAGCAGGCGACCAGGGCCAGGTTGCGCAGGGCGCGGCGAGCTCGGGGACACCATCCAATGGTGTCCCCGACGATGTTCAGCGGGCCCCGCAGGCCGAGAGCCATCGCCCAGGCGCCCGAGAGCAGCCCGGCGATCAGCACCGCCTGCGGCTCTCCCGCATAGGCGATGAGCGCCACCGCCGCGCCGGCCCAGGCGAGCCGTTTCACCGAGGGAGCCTCCACGAAGCCGATCACCGCATCGATGGCGATCGGCACGCTGCCCGCTCCGATTGAATAGGGCAGGTTGGAGCCGGTCACGCTGATCAGGTAGCCGCATCCCGCGTAAGCGATGGCGCCCGCCAGCGAGGCCCATTGGCTCGCTTCCAGGCGGCGGGCCAGCCGGTACGCCCCGATCCCCCCGAGCAGCGGGCCCAGCAGGTGGTTCAGCTTGAACGCCAGATCGAACGGAAACGCCAGGTAGAGCAGCGTCGCCGGATGCAGCAGCCCCGGGGTCACCTGCCCGAGGAGCGAGACCCCGCACTCCGTCAGCGGATCCCAGAAGGGCAGATGGCCGCCCCGGAGCTGCTGGGCGATGAAGAGCTTCACCGGGTAGTAGAGCCGCCCGGTGTCGCGGTAGTAGAGCTGCACCGCGGGATCGAGCGTCGGCGCGAAGAAGATCGCCAGCAGCCCGAGGCCGAGCAGGCACGGAGCAGCACGGCGGAGTCGGTCGCGCGAAATCACAATCGCGCCCACGTTAGCCGCTCTCCCCCGCCCGCGCGAGAAGTTGCCCGCCCCAGGCGGGGCACGCTACAGGAACGGAATGCAGGCGCCGGTGCGCGCGGAAGCGCTGACCAAGACTTATCGGGTGGGCTTCTGGGGCCGCCGCGTGCGAGCCGTCCAGGACCTGTCGTTCGAGGTGCGCGCGGGCGAGATCTTCGGCCTGCTGGGGCCCAATGGGGCGGGCAAGACCACCACCCTGAAGATGCTGGCGGGGTTCGTGAAGCCCAGCTCCGGGCACGCCTGGATCTCGGGCAACCGGGTCGGCACCGTCTCCTCGCGCCGCAGCCTCGGCTACCTTCCCGAGAACCCCGCCCTCTACGAATTCCTGCGCGGGGACGAATACCTGATATTCGCGGGCCGCCTTGCCGGGCTCTCGCGGGCCGAGGCGCGGAAGTGGGCCGCGGAGATGCTCGAGCGGGTGGGGCTGGCGGGCCGCGCCGACCGCCCGATCCGCAAGTTCTCCAAGGGCATGGTTCAGCGTCTCGCGCTCGCCCAGGCGCTGATCGGCGACCCCGGGATCGTCATCCTCGACGAGCCGATGAGCGGCCTGGATCCGATCGGTCGCAAGGACGTTCGCGACCTGATCCTGGAGTTGCGCGAGCACGGCCGCACGGTGCTCTTCTCCACGCACATCCTCTCCGACGTCGAGGCGATCTGCGACCGCGTCGGAATCCTCGTCGAGGGCAGGCTCACCGATTGCGGGGCGCTCGCGGACCTGGTCGCGCCGGGGGCGCGGGCCGTCGAGCTGGTGGTCGAGAACGTCGCGGCCGATCTGGTCGAGAAGCTCCGCCAGGACGGCACCCGCGTGCTCCGGCGCGACCGGGCCACGGTACTGACGTTTACCGACGAGGGGCGCGCGCGCGCCGCGCTCGCGGCGGCAGTGTCGTCAGGCGCGACCGTGGTCTCGCTGACGCCGCACCGCCGGTCGCTGGAAGAGCTGTTCGTCTCCCGCGCCCGCGGGAAGGCGGCGACTTCCTAGTGGGACACTAGATGCAGGACCTAGCCCGCGGCCTGCCTGTGGCGTTCACGCTCTGGGTCTTCGCCGTCGGCGCCGTGGTCGGCAGCTTCCTCAACGTGGTGATCGCGCGGGTGCCGAAGGGGCGGAGCATCGTCTCGCCGGGAAGCCGGTGTCCGCGCTGCGGAAGCCCGATCGCCTGGTACGACAACATCCCGGTGCTCTCCTGGATCCTGCTGCGCGCGCGCTGCCGCAACTGCGGCCTCCCCATCAGCCCGCGCTATCCGCTGGTCGAGGTGCTGACCGGGGTTCTCGCCGTGGCCGTGTTCCGCCGGGTGGGTCCCAGCTGGACCGCGGTCGGGTACTTCGCCTTCGCCGCCGCGCTGGTGGCGCTGGCATACATCGATCTCGACACCTGGCTCTTGCCTCACCAGATCACCTGGCCCCTGCTGGCGCTCGGCCTGGCCTCGCCGCTCTGGAATCGCCAGTTGACCTGGATCGAGTCGGTCATCGGCGCTGCCGCCGGGTTCGCGCTGTTCGCGGCCATCGCCCTCTTCGGCGAGAAGGTGCTCAAACGCGACACGATGGGCTGGGGCGACGTGTGGTTGCTCGCCGCCATCGGCGCCTGGCTCGGCTGGCCCGCGCTCCTGCCCGTGGTGCTGCTCTCGGCCGTCCAGGGGGCCATCGTCGGCAGCATCCTGGTCGCCGTGCGGCGCGAGCCCGCACAGGGGCCTCCGCCGGAGCCGGTCACTCCCTCCAGCGACGACGACTGGGTGCCGCCGAAGCACGCGGTTCCGTACGGCCCCTTCCTCTCGCTCGCTGCGCTCGAGTACCTGTTCTTCGGCGATCGGCTCGTCTCGGGGTGGAACCACCTTCTCTTCCGGCTGCTCTCGTGACGAGCGAGCGCGCCAGCCTGCGCTTGAGGCTCCTCGCCATCGTGGTGGCGGCGGCGATGGTTCCGATCGCGCCGCTCACCATCGTGCTGCTGCTCCAGATTCGCGACGCTCTTTACGCGCGCGGCATCGCCGACGCGCGCGCGCGTCTTGCCGACGTCGTCCAGCGGTGCTCCGGCGGAACCTGCCCGGATGCCGCAGGGGTGAGGAAGATCGACCGGCCGTGCACGGCCCGCAGCGAGCGGGTCGGCGAGCTGCTGGTGCTCTGCGAGGACGTTCCAGCAGGCGCCGTCCAACTCCGCCAGGATCTGCGGCCCATCCGCGAGCAGCTCGCCGCATTGGACCGCCGCATCCTCGCCGTCCTCGTGCTCTTCGTGGGCCTTCTGGTCACGATCGCGGTGTGGCTGCTGGAGCGCGGGGTCGGACGCAGGCTGGAGCGGATCGACGCGGCGCTTGAAGCGGTGGGCGCTGAGCAGCAGGGCCCGAATCTATTGCCCGAAGGCGGCGATTCAGTCGGTCGCGTGGGAGCCGCCGTCAACCGGTTGGCGCAGCGGCTGCGAGACGAGCGCGGCAGGACGCGGTCGCAGATCGAGGCGCTCGAGACGGCGAACCAGAAGCTGCGCGAAGCGCGGGAGGACCTGGCGCGCAGCGAGCGGCTCGCGAGCGTGGGACGCCTCGCCGCCGGCGTCGCGCACGAGGTGGGCAACCCGGTCTCGGCCCTGATCGGCTACGCCGCCCTGATGCGCGAGCGGATCGCCCAGGGGAAGGACGTCGCGGGCTATACCGAGCGGATCGAGCGCGAGGCGTCGCGCATCGACCGGATCGTCCGCGACCTGCTCGAGCTGGCGCGCCCTCCCGCCGCGTTGCAGGCCGTCGATCTGGGCCGGGCGGTGGAGGTCGCGCGCGGCGCGGTGGCGCCGCAGCACGCGAAGGTCGCCTTCGAGACGACCCTGCCGCCGGAACTGCCGCCGGTTCGCGGGGACGAGCACTTGGGTGGAGGTGGAGGACGACGGGAAGGGCATTCCGGCGGAAGTGCTTCCGCGGCTGTTCGAACCGTTCTTCACCACCGCCGCGCCGGGGGAGGGCAGCGGGCTCGGCCTTGCGCTCTGTCACGCGACGATGGAGCGGTTCGGCGGGAGCATCGCGGCGCGGAACCGGGGCGGCGTCCGCGGCGCCGTCGTCGAGCTGCGGTTCGTCAGCGGATCTTCTCGGCCCGGAGCGTGATCGGATCGAGCACGAACGCCGGCCGGTCGGGAAAATGCGGCAGCAGCTCCGCGTTGCGCGCCCCCTTGTCGATCGCCCGCACCAGGTCGGCCTTCTCCAAATCCGGCTCGTTGTAGGTGAGGTCGGCGTTGCCGTCCCAACCGGGGGGATACCGGATGAACACCAGCGCGTGGCGCTGGCGCAGCCACTCGAAGGCGGGCTCCCAACGGGCGTAGACCCAGCCGCGCTCCGCCGCGTGTCCCAGGACCAGGCGCAGCTCGCCGGCGATGACCACAGCCGTCCACAGCGCCGGGAGAGCGAGCAGCGAGCAGGCGATCATCGCGAGCGGCCGCCGCAGGCGCAGCGCCCCGCGCACCGCCATCTCCGCGCCGGCCGCGGCGGAGAGCGCGAGCCAGGGATAGAGCTCGAGGTGGTAGATGGCCCCGCCATAGTGAAAGGTCAGCGACGCGGCGAAGAACGCGAGCGCGAACACCGACGACGCCCACAGCGGCGTCCAGAACAGCCCGGCCACGGCGAACGGGACCACCGGCCAGGCCGGGGCGAGGTTGGCTACGATGCGCAGCCGCCGCAGGGTCTCGGCCGGCAACCGCCGCCAGGTGTGCTTGCGGCGCTTCTCCAAGAATCCGTCGTAGAGTACGCCGAGATGCGCCGGGAACTCGCGCTCGGCGCGCACTTCGCGGAGAGGGCCGATCCCCGGTCCGTCGAAGGGCGTGTACTGGCGCGCGTAGAGCGCCCAGGGCGGCGTCGTCCAGGAGCCCGTCGCCGCCTTGCAGACGATCCCCAACCCGATCGCGCCGGCCAGGAGCGGCGGCAGCGCCCAGGCGAGCGTTCGCACCGGGACGCGGCGGCGCAACCGCACCAGGACCGCGGCGCCGGTGACCAGCGCGGCCAGCCCGGTGAACGGCCGCACCAGCCCCGCGAAGACCACGCAGCAAAACAGCGCGGCGACCCCGCCCGCCGCAGCAAAAGAGCACGGCGACCCGGCCGGCGGACGGTTTCCGCTCCAGGGCGAGCGCGGCGACGAACAGCGCGGCAACCGCCGCCAGCGACGTGCTCTGGGACAAGTAGCTGGCGAAGAAGGGAAAGACGTCGGTGGCGCCCAGCAGCAGGACCGGCGCCAGCAGGGAACCGGCCCGCGTCAGGCCCGCGAGGCGCGCCGCCGCGAACAGCAGTGCGGCGGTGGCGCCGAGCAGGAGACAGGGGGCGAGCCAGGGCGCCCCCAGGGCCTCGAAGGGCGCGAGCACCGCGGCGTGCCCCGGCAGGTACTTCGCCGCGAACCGCGGGGTGACCAGGATGTGCGCCGCCTCGAAGAACTCCGGCAAGGGCGGAGAAGGGTACGTGAGATGCCCGGACGCCAGGGTCTTCGCCTGGAACAGGTAGACGAACTCGTCTTCGGTGTTGGGCCGGGCACCCCACTTGCCGCTGGCGAACGTCTGCATGCAGAGCAACGTTCCAGCCAGCAGGAGCAACGCGGCGCAGAGCGCGTCGACGCGGCCGGGGCGCGGCGCGCTGCCTACAGCGACCTGCATTCGAGCACCTCCCGCTTTCTTGCCCAGGTCGCCAAGCGAACCGTACAGTCCAGCGCATGCGAGTCGCCGCGCAACTGGAGCCCGCGGCCGTCGAGCTCACCGTCCTCATGCCTTGCCTGGACGAGGCGAGGACCGTGGGCACCTGCGTGCGCAAGGCGATCGAGGCCTGCCGCGCGGCCGGCGTCGACGCGGAAGTGCTCGTCGCCGACAACGGCTCCCAGGACGGCTCGCCAGAGTTGGCTCGCGCTGCCGGCGCGCGCGTCATCCACGTCGCGGAAAAAGGCTACGGCGCCGCCCTGCGCGCGGGGATCGAGGCCGCCCGCGGCCGCTTCGTGGTGATGGGAGACGCGGACGACAGCTATGAGTTCGAGGACGTCCCGCGCTTCCTCGCCCGCCTGCGCGCGGGCGACGAGCTGGTGATGGGCTCGCGGTTCCGCGGAATCATCCACCCGGGCGCGATGCCCTTCCTCCACCGGTTCCTCGGCAACCCGGTCCTCACCTGGATCCTCAACCTGTTCTTCGGCGCCGGCATCACCGATGCCCACTGCGGCATGCGCGGTTTTTCCCGCGCCGCCGTCCGCTCGCTCTCCCTGCGCAGCGCCGGGATGGAGTTCGCCAGCGAGATGGTGATCCGCGCCGCCCAGCAGAAGCTGCGCATCGGCGAGGTGCCCACCAGCCTGAAGCCCGACGGCCGCGGCCGGAGGGGCCACCTGCGAACCTGGCGGGACGGCTGGCGCCATCTCCGCTTCATGCTCCTCTTCAGCCCGCTCTGGTTGTTCTCCGTTCCGGGGCTCGCCGCGACCGGGCTCGGCCTCGTGCTCACGGTCGCCGTCGCCGTGGCGCGCGTCGAGCTGTTCGGGCGCGTGCTTCACACTCACTTCGCGCTCCTGGGCAGCGCCCTCGCCATCCTCGGGCTGCAAGTGACGCTGCTCGGGGTCTTCGCCAAGACCGTGTTCGTCCTGGACGGCGTCGGACGCAATGATGCGATCCAGCGGCTGATCGCGGGATACCGGCTGGAGCTGGCGCTCCTGTTCGGCGCCGCCGCGGTCTTCGCAGGGCTCTGCATCGACGGGCGCATCCTATGGCTCTGGCTCCGCTCGAACGGTGGCGCGCTCGACGAGGCGATCACCAACCTCGCCATCATGGGTGGAACGTTGCTCGCTCTCGGCGTCGAGGTCATCTTTTCCGCCTTCTTCCTCAGCATCCTCAAGGCCTCGCGCGAGCGGCGGTGGGCGTAGATGGGTGAGCCGCAAGCGGGCGCACTTCCTGCCCGCACGGGTGCGTGGATGCGTGTCCCGATCAGCGCTGCACCCGTGATGGCGATCTCCGGAGTCGCGCTCGGAGCCCTCTCGCTGGTGCTGGCGCAGCCGCTCCCTTCGGGAGGGCCGGTCGCGCCGCACATCTTCGAGTACCTGTTCTTCCGCAACGAGCCGCAGGCGGCCTGGCTGGCGATCGCGGTCGTGCTCGCGAGCGCCGCCCTGGCCCGCTGGGGACGCGTGCCGGGATCCGTGGTCTCGCGGCTGGCAGCGGATCCGCGCGCCTTCGTCGCCGGCGTGACGCTGGTCCTCGCCGCCGCGGCGCTCCTCGTCTATCGCGCGCACCCGCTCTCGATGGACGAGTACGCCCCGCTCTTCCAGGCCCGCGTGTTCGCGCGCGGCCGGCTCACGGGCCAGGTCCCTCCCGAGCTGGTGCCGAGGCTCGTTCCTCCCTTCCGCTGGTTCATCGAAGCGGCGCCGTCGGGAGCGATGCTGTCCGCGTACTGGCCCGGGTTCGCGCTCCTCCTCACGCCGTTCGTCTGGATCGGTTGCCCCTGGCTCCTCAATCCGCTCCTGGGAGGAGCGACGCTGCTCCTGGCCTGGCGTCTTGCCGGACGCCTCTGGCCGGGAACGAGCGCGGCGGGCTGGGCGGTGCTCTTCACAGCGGCGTCGCCGGCCTTCTCGGTCAACGCGATCTCTTTCTACTCGATGGCCGCGCACCTGGCGGCGTCGCTCTGCTTCGCTGCCCTCGTGATCGAGGAGCAGCTCTTTCTCGCGGGCGTGGTCGGCTCCCTCGCCGTCGCGCTCCACAACCCGCTGCCGCACACGCTCTTCGCGCTGCCTTGGATCGTCTGGCTGGCATGGCGGCCAGGGCGCCTCAGGAACCTCCTGCGATTGGCTCTGGGCTACATGCCCGGGATCATCCTGCTGCTCGGCGGCTGGATGTGGTGCCGCGCCCGCGTCACCCATCCGGTGGAGACGCGGGGAGGGGTCTTCGAAGGCCTGATGGTGTTCGGCCGCAGCGTGTTCGCTGCGCCGTCGCTCGATCTGCTGCTCGCGCGGACGATGAACGTTGCCGAGCTCGCGTCCTGGGCGGTGCCCCTCCTGGTCCCGCTCGCGGTCCTCGGTTTCGCCCGCTGCCGAGCCGACGCTCGAGTGCGGCTGCTCGCGCTCTCCTCTCTCTTGACGCTCGCCGGCTACGCGTTCGTCGTCTACGATCAGGGGCATGGATGGAGCTTCCGCTATTTCCACGCCGCGTGGGGAGCGCTGCCTTTGCTCGCCGCCGGCGGCCTGGAAAGCGCGGAGACCACGCCAGCCCTGCGTAAGCTCGCCCTCGCGGCGGCCCTCTTTGGGCTGGTGCTCTGCACGCCGCTGCGGTTCCGGCAGGTGCGGACGTTCATCGACGCGCACCTGGCGCAGGTCCCTTCGACGGTGGGAGGAGGCCGGCAGACGGTGGTGTTCATCGACGTGGGTCGCGGCTCCTACACCATGGATCTGGTGCAGAACGACCCTTTCCTCGAGGCGGACCGATGGATGCTGATCAGCTTCGGTGAGCTGGCGGACCAGAGCTTCATGCGCGCCTTCTTCCCCAGCGCCAGGCGAACGGTCGCAGGCGCGTTCGGCTCCGTCTGGCAGGTCGATTGATGGCGATCGGTCCCGCCGTCCGCCGCCTGCTCGGCCCGCTCGAGCCCAAGGTTGCGCGACTCTATCGCGACGCGTTCTTCGACGTGGGCGCTTTCGCGCGCGCGGTGCGGTCGTGGACCGACGCGGCGCGGATCCTCGAAGTGGGTTGCGGCGACGGGCTCGCGACGGAAGAGCTCCGGCGCGTGTTTCCAAAGGCGGAGATCACCGGGATCGACATCCAGCCCGTGCCAGGCAAGCTCTTCCGCGGCGATCGCGCCGGGGTCACGTTCCTCAGCGGCGACCTGGGCGATTTCGTGGAGCGCAACCGGGGCAGGTTCGATCTGGTGGTGATCTGCGACGTCGTGCACCACGTTGCACCCACAGAGCGCGCGGACTTGCTGCGCAGTGCCGGCCGCGCCCTGCGCGAGGGAGGAGGCCTGGCGCTCAAGGAATGGGAGCGGCGGACCAACCTCGCGCACCTGGGCGCATGGATCTCCGACCGGTTCATCACGGGTGCGCAGGTCCGATTCGAGACTGCGCCGGCGCTCCGCCAACTCGCGATCGAGGCGCTGGGGGACAGCCCGGTCGAGCGCGAGGTCCGGTTTCCACCCTGGCGGAACAACCTGGGGCTCTTCATCCGCCCGCGCCGCCGTTGAGGCGCGCGCCCCGAAGATGCAGGCGCGCGCGGATGCGCTCGACGATGCGCGAATCACGCAGGTAGCGCGCACAGCCCATCGGCCCCAGCCGGGCCATGGCTCCGAGCATCGGCGGCCAGGGCACCGCCGCGCCGCTGGCGGCTGCCGCCAGCGCCAGATTCAGCTCCAGGGAAAAGCGCGCCGCCCGCCGTGCCGCCGCCGGCGCAGGCCCGCCATGCCGGTCGAGCACCGCTTCGAGCTGCCGCCGGCGATCGGCGAGGTCCGTCCGGACCACGGTCTGCGATCCGGCGTGGACGCGAAATCCGGCCAGCGCAGAGTCGAAGTACCGGATTCCGCCTGCGCGTCCCAACCGGAGCCAGAAGTCCCAGTCGGCCGTGTACCAGAGCGACTCGTCCAGTGCGCCCTGGCGCAGGACGGCATCCCGGGCAAACACCGGGGCGGGAGCAGCGACGAAGTTCTGCACGATCAGGCGTTCGGCGAACAGGGCCGGATCCACCTCTCCCGGAGGCAGCGGGCACCGCCAAGGGCCGAGGCGGTTTCCACCCGGTCCGACGAAGACGGCGGGGTGCAAGACCAGCGCAGGCCCGAGCGCGGCTTCCCGCTGGATCGCGGCCAGCCGACCGGGAAACCAGAGGTCGTCCTGGTGCAGGAAGCAGGCGTACTTGCCGCGGGCCTCACGCAGGCCGGCGTTGGTCGCCGCCACCCAGTTGCCGCCGCGGTCGCGCGCGATGCGCCGCAGGGGCAGCAACCGCTCCCAGGCGCGCAGGATCTCCGCGCTCCCGTCAGACGATCCGTCGTCGACCGCGATGACTTCGTAACCGTCCGTGCCCTCCTGGCGGACGCTCTCCAGCGCCTCCGGGAGATAGCGCTCGCCGTTCCAGACGGGCATCACGATCGAAAGCCACGGCTCGCGTGTGGCCATCCCTCAGCGCACCCGCTTCCGGGCGACGGTGACGAACTCGTTGTACTTGAACACCGGGCCCGCCAGCCGGGGGAGCGGAAACGAGTAGCGGACCTGGACGTGAAGCCCGGCGCCACGGAGCACTCCCTCGAGGGCGTCGAAGTCCATGAACTCCACGTGGGTCGGATCGGAACGGAAGCCCGCCTCCTGCGGGGTGATCGCCACCACCCGCCCCGCGTCGGCCAGCAGATCCAGGTAGCCGCGGACCAACTCCGTCGCCTGCGCCGCCCGCATGTGCTCGAGGACGTGCGAGAAGAGGAGCGAGTCGAACCGCCCCGGCGTCGCCCAGGGCGAGGACCGCAGCTCTTCGGCCATGAACGCCTTCAGGCCCCGCGCGCGCGCGATCTCCACCGCCCTGCGATTGTGGTCCACGCCGATGCTGGTGCCGCGCAGATGATCGAGATTGCGGCCCACCCCGCAGCCCACCTCGAGCACGAGGCCCAGGCGCAGCTTTCGCAGGTGCGCGCGGTAGGGACGCTGGACGTCGAGCAGCCGCTTCCACCAGGCGTTCTCGGCGCTGAGCCTGCGTTCCGCATAGCTCGCGTCCTCGGTGCTCATCTCATGCGCTCAGCCGGCGGGGGACGCCGCGCAGGCCGCCGGCGCCGGACTCCTGCGCCCGGTCCCCCTCCTCGTGGTACTCCGCGTCCTCGTTCACGCGCCAGAGATCGTACAGCGGGCCGCCGGCGAGGATGTTCTTCACGCAGAGCATCGCCGTCATCATCGCGTGGTCCTGGTTGTTGTACTTGTGCATCCCGTTCCGTCCCACCAGGTGCAGGGTGGGAAAGCGCGCCTCGAGCTCGCGCCGGATCCTCTCCACGTTTCCCGCATAGCCGTCATCGTAGACGGGATATGCCTTCGGCTGGCGCACGACGCAGCCGTCGACCACGTCCAGGACGGAAGCGAGGCCGATCTGCTGGATCTCCCGCTTGCCCAGGTCGATCAGCTCCGCGTCGCTCAGGGTCCAGAGACCATCGCCCTCGAAACAGAAGTACTCCAGGCCGTAGCAGGCCATCGACGGGTCCGGCACCATCTCGGGTGACCACGACTTGAAGTTCTGCACCCGGCCGACCTTCACCTTCGGGTCGTGGATGTAGATCCAGTTGTCGTCGAAGACCTTCCGGTCCTTCAGGATCAGCACCACCGTGAGAAAGTCGCGGTAGCGCAGCCGCCCGGCGGCGGCGCGCGTCTCCTCCTCGATGCGAGGAGTGATTCCCAGGACCAGCTCGCGCAGCGGCGCCGAGGAGATCACGTGCGCCGCGCGGGTCTCGTGGCGGACGCCCGCGCGATCGACGTGAGTGAGCGTCCATTCGCGCCGGCCGGCGTCGAAGGAGCAACCCAGCACCTTCTCTCCCATGCGCACTGCGCCGCCCATCTCGCGCACCCGGCGCGCGCACGCTTCCCACATCATCCCCGGCCCCTTGCGCGGGTAGCGGAAGGAATCGATCAGCGTTTTGATCACCGCGGACTTCTGCTTCGGCGCGCGCGCGGGCAGGAGCGCGTTGCGGATGGCGGCGCCGAGCGAGAGCCCCTTGATCCGCTGCGCCGCCCAGTCGGCGGAGATCTCCTTGCAGCTCATTCCCCACACCTTCTCGGTGTAGGTCCTGAAGAACATCCCGAAGAGCCTGCGGCCGAACTGGTTGCTCACCCAGTCCTCGAAGCTCTTCGGGTCGCGCAGGGGAAAGAGTCGCGCCCTCAGATACGAGAGGACGCAGAGCGCCGATTCGACCAGGCCCAGCTTGAGCAGCGCGTCGGCCGCGCGGAGCGGGTAGGCGAAGAACTTGCCGCGGTAGAAGATGCGGGACGAGCGCGGCCTCTCCAGCAGGTCGTTGGGAAGCAGCTCGGTCCAGAGGTCCTCCACCTCCTTCGATTTGGAGAAGAACCGGTGCCCTCCGATGTCGAAGTGGTACCCCTTGTAGTTCGCCGTTCGCGCGATGCCGCCGACCAGCTGGGGATCGGCCTCGATCACCGTGACCGGGACGCCTTCCTTGGAGAGGAGATACGCAGCGGTGAGCCCGGCCGGGCCGGCGCCGATGATCGCGACCGTCTTTCCGCTCATGTGCGCGCATTGTCGCCCGCACCCGCCGCGCCTGCCAAGGAAACGTCCCCGGGAGGAAGCGTGCGTCCGTGACGAATCCGCATACACTGTATGCATGCGGCGCGTCCTGATCGCGGATGACGAGGAATCGATCCGGCACGTGCTCACCGAGCTGCTCCACCAGCGCGGCTACGAGGTGCGCGCAGTGGCCGACGGCGAGGAGGCGATGCGCGAGCTGACCTCGCGCGACTACGACGCGCTGGTCACCGACGTGCGGATGCCGAAGATGAACGGTCTCGATCTGGTCCGGGAGGCCCAGAGCGCGTCTCCGGAGACGACGATCATCGTGATGAGCGCGTACGGCTCGCACGACCTGGCGATCGAGGCGATGAAGGCGGGCGCGTACGACTATCTCGGCAAGCCCTTCCGCCCCGACGAGGTGCTGCTCGTCCTGCGCAAGGCCGAGGAGCGCGAGCGGCTTCGCCGCGAGAACCTCCGGCTGCGCCAGGAGATGTTGCGCGGCGCTCCGCAGCTGGTCGCGGAGGGGCCGGCCATGAAGGACGTGCTTCGCGTGGTCCACAAGGTCGCGCGCGCGCCCACCACCGTGCTGATCGAGGGCGAGAGCGGGACCGGGAAGGAGCTCGTCGCCCGCGCCCTGCACGACCTGTCGCCGCGCGCCGAACGCGCCTTCGTGGCCGTGAACTGCGGCGCGATCCCGGCGCAGCTGATCGAGAGCGAGCTGTTCGGCCACGCCAAGGGCGCTTTCACCGACGCCAGCGTCGCCAAGCGCGGCCTCTTCGAGGAGGCGGACGGGGGGACGCTGCTGCTCGACGAAATCGGCGAGCTGCCGATGCCCGTCCAGCCGACCCTGCTGCGGGTGCTGCAGGAAGGCGAGGTGCGCCGGGTCGGCGACGCGCGGCCGGCCCGGGTGGACGTGCGCCTGCTGGCGGCGACCAACCGCGACCTGGCCGCCGAGGTGCGGGCGGGGCGCTTCCGCGAGGACCTCTACTACCGGCTCAACGTCGTGCAGGTGCGGCTGCCGCCGCTGCGGGACCGGCAGGACGAGATCGCGGCCATCGCCGATCAGCTGCTGGCGCGCCACGCGAAGCGGATCGGGATCGCCGTCCGGCGCCTCTCGCCGCGGGCGCTGGAGGTGTTGCAGCGCTACCGCTGGCCGGGGAACGTGCGCGAGCTGGAGAACGCGCTCGAGCGGGCGCTGGTGCTCTCGGACGACGAGGAGATCGGGCCCGAATCGCTGCCGGACGCCGTGCAGCGCGCGGTCCCGCCGGAGCCGCTGCCGGCGCAGCTCGATGCCGACGATCTCTCGGTCAAGCGCGCGCAGCGCGTGCTCGAGGCGGACCTGATCCGGCGCGCGCTCGAGCGCACGCAGGGGAACCGCACCCGCGCGGCGGAGCTGCTCGAGCTCTCGCCGCGCGCGCTGCTCTACAAGATCCGCGAATACGGCCTCGAGTAGCCCCGGCCGCGGGGCGCCGCTCGTCAAGGCTTCAGATCAACCGCGGAGCGCGCCGAGCGCGCAGAGGCGGAAACGTCAGTCTCAGTCGTCTCTTTCTGGGGGGCTGGTTTTGTGCCATCCCAACCGTCGGAGCAAACCCGGGACGCCGCGGTGGCGAGATGATCACCGCCCCCCCCAAAAAAAAACCTCTGCGCGCTCTGTGCGCTCTGCGGTTGATCTGAAGCAGCGGTTTCCTTGCTCCAGCGCGAGTCACCGGGGTGCCCGAATGCAGTGCGGCGGGGTGCGCGCGACTGCGTCGCCGCACCACGTTTCGTCCTCCTGAAATGTGAGCTCAATGGAAGCAAAGCAGGCGCAATGACGGGTCAGTGAGGCGTCATTGACGGCTCAACGCGTCCGGTTCCTTGACTGCCTACACGATGCCAAAGCAAGGATGAATCACTGCTCGCGGAGGGGCCGCGTGAATCGAGTTCAGAAGTTCCGGGAAGCAGCCTTGATGGCGAAGGCGGAGCTGGCTCGCAAGGCCGGCGTCTCCGAGTCGGCCGGCGTCTCCGAGTCGACCGTCGACCGGATCGAGGCCGGCCACGACTGCCGGATGGAGACCAAGCGCAAGATCCTCATCGCGCTCGGTCTCAGCATCCAGGAGAGCGGAAAACTCTTCCCCCGCCACAACGGCGCGATGCGGCTGCGCGCGGGGAGACCGTGACGATGGAATTTCTTGGCGACATCTCGTCCGACGCTAGCGTCGACCCAGGGCCGCTGACGTCCAGAGAGGGGGGCTGACGGCCATGGCAAAGAGCAAGCTCGCGCTCGGACTCGACATCGGCTCTTCCTCGGTGAAGCTGGTCCAGCTGAAGGAGGCGAAGCGCGGCTACATCCTGGAAGCGTTCGGGGTCGCCGCGCTGCCGCCCGAAGCCATCGTCGACGGCGCGTTGATGAACTCCACCGCCATCGTCGAGGCCATCCGCGGGCTGGTATCCCAGTACAAGCTGAAGAACCGCGAAGCGGCCATCGGGGTCTCCGGGCACTCGGTCATCATCAAGAAGATCAGCATGCCGAAGATGACCCAGGAGGAGCTCGAGGAGAGCATCCAGTGGGAGGCGGAGCAGTACATCCCCTTCGACGTCAAGGACGTGAACATCGACGTGCAGATCCTCACGCCGCCCGACGTGGACACGGGCACCGGCCAGATGGACGTGCTGCTGGTGGCGGCGAAGAAGGACATGATCAACGACTACACCTCGGTGGTGTCGGAGGCGGGCCTGACGCCGGTGGTGGTCGACGTCGACGCCTTCGCGGTGCAGAACTCGTTCGAGGTCAACTACGAGCTGCCCAGGAACGAGACCATCGTGCTGGTCAACGCCGGCGCGAGCGTCTGCAACATCAACGTGCTGGCGAACGGGCTGACCACCTTCACGCGCGACGTGACGATGGGCGGGAACCAGTTCACCGAAGAGATCCAGAAGCAGCTCAACGTCAGCTACGACGAAGCCGAGAAGCTGAAGGTGGGAGGCGACGCCGCCCAGGACTCCGACTCCGTGGTCCCGCAGGAAGTGGAGCGCGTCATCCAGGGCGTGGCCGACCAGATGGCCGGCGAGATCCAGCGCTCGCTCGACTTCTACACCGCTACCGCCGCCGACTCGCACATCGCGCGGCTCTACCTCTCCGGCGGCACCGCCAAGATCCCCGCGCTCTTCAAGGTGATCGAGCAGCGGGTGGGCGTGCCCGTCGAGATCCTCAACCCCTTCAAGGGTGTGGAGATCGACAACCGCCGCTTCGACCCCAACACCGTGATGGACGTCGCTCCTTCGGCGGCCGTCGCCATCGGGCTTGCCTTGCGCAAGTCGAACGAGCGGTAGGAGGACGCGCCGATGATCCACATCAACCTCCTCCCGGTCCGCGCGGCGAAGAAGCGGGAGTTCGGCCGCCAGCAGCTGGTGCTGTTCGTGCTGCTGCTGGTCCTGGCCGGCATCGGCAACTACTTCGTCTACAACCGCTTCGAGTCGGAGCTCCGGTCGCTGGACAAACAGATCGCCACCACCCGCGCCGAGATCGCGCAGCTGGAGAAGACCATCGGCGAGGTGAAGTCGATCAAGGACGACAAGAAGGCGCTGGAGGACAAGCTGAAGATCCTCGACACCTTGAAGAAGGGACGCACCGGGCCGGTGAAGGTGTTGGACGAGCTCGCCAGCGTGGTCCCGCAGAAGGTGTGGATCCTCGAGTTCTCCGAGCAGAACGGCGGGGTGTCGATCACCGGCCAGGCGGTCAACTACGAGGACCTCTCGACGTTCTCCAAGAAGCTGAAGGCGTCGACGCATTTCACCAACATCACCATCAAGGGCGCGCGGCAGCGGGCGGACGGGACCGTGGACTGGGTGATCACCTGCAACGCGAACTACTCGGCCTGAGGCGATAGAGAATGGCTCTCTCCGGACAGGACGTCCTCAACGCGGTCAACAAGATGCCCCTCGGCCACAAGGTCGGGGTGGTGGCCGGGTTCGTGATCCTGCTGTCCGCCACGAACTGGTACTTCTTCATCGACCCGATGCAGACCCAGATCACGCAGCGGCAGGGGCAGCTGCGCGCGCTGGAGGACGAGCTGATCCAGAAGCAGTCGATCGCCAACAACCTGGCGCAGTTCAAGCACGAGAAGGAGATCCTGGAGCGGCGCCTGGCCCAGGCCCTCACCGAGCTGCCCAACGAAGCGAACATCGACGACCTGATCCGCTCGCTCTCGGAGATCGGCACCAAGAGCGGGCTGACCATCAACAGCATCGACCCGCAGGCGGAGCAGCGTCAGAGCTTCTACGCCGCGATCCCGATCGTGATGTCGGTCACCGGCAACTACCACGAGATCGGCGTGTTCCTCGACGCGCTCTCCAAGCTCGCCCGCATCGTGAACGTCACCAACATCAAGATGGGACAGCCTCGGGTCACCTCCGAGAAGCTGATCGTGAACGCGACCTACGTGGCCACCACCTTCCGCTTCCTGCCGGAAACCGCCCCGCCGAGGCCCGCGAAATGAGCCGCCTCCGCTTCATCGCCGGTCTTGCTGCGTTGCTGGCCGGGGGCTGCGGGAGCCCGCCGCCCCCGCCGCGGCGTGCCACCACATTGGCTGCAGCAGCGCCCAAGCCGGTCACCGACGACGAGATCAAGGCGCAGCTGCCCGCCAACATCTACGTGTACTCGCCGATCGGCAAGCGCGACCCGTTCCAGAACCAGTCCGTGACGCAGCAAGGGTTCGGGCGGGCGCACTCGAACCCCGGGCGGGTCAAGACTCCGCTGGAGAAGTGGTCCCTGGACCAGCTCAAGCTCTCGCTCACGGTGACCGGCACCGCCACGCCGATGGCGATGGTGGAGGATCCCGATCGCCGCGGCTGGCCCGTCCGCCTGGGCGACTTCATCGGCCAGAACGGCGGCAAGGTCACGGGGATCCACCGCGACGAGATCGTGGTCACCGAGACGATCACGGACCACTCGACCGGGCGCGTGTACCCGCAGAGCGTGAAGCTGGCGGTTCCCGTCACCCGCGAGGAAGAAAAGGATTTGAAGGCGCTCCAGGAAGGCGAGCACCTCGGCGTCGCCAGGGGGGAGCAGTGATGCGCGGCGCGATTCGGAAGGAGAAATGGATGGCCACCCATGTGTTCCTCACCGCGGTGCTGCTCGCGGGCGCTTCTCTGGCCCGTACGGCTGCCCCGGTGAAGGTGACCTCCGTGGAGGAGAAGGGCGGAAAGCTCTTCATCCATGCCACGGCGAAACCGGAGTTCACCGTCTTCAAGCTGTCGGGACCGCCCCGCGTGGTCATCGACCTGAACGGGGGTGACGTCACCGCCGCGGCACAGTCTGGGGGACACCATCAGATGGTGTCCCCGGCTATGTACGGCGGCATCGCGGGCTGGAGCGCCGCCCAGTTCGACGAGGGGGACACGCGCGTCGGGCGCATCGTGGTCACGCTCCTTTCGGACCAGAAGTACGACGTCTCGTCGGTCGGCACCGACCTGGTGCTCACGGTGGGCGAGCCGAACGCGGCGCCGGCAGCGGCACCGGCGGCGGATCCCAACCTCGTGCTGTCGCGCGAGGACGTGCAGGAGGTGCGGAATCCCGCGCACAAGCTGGGACAGGTCACGGTGGTGGAGAAGGATGGGAGCGCCCTGGTCTACCTCAAGGCGGACGGGGAGATCGGCTGGATCGGGATCATCGAGCTGAAGAATCCCGGCCGGCTGGCGCTCGACCTGCACGGAGTCGCGGGAAGGTTCGGCAAGGCGGAGGGCGCGCGGCTGGTCAAGGGCGTGCGGATCGGAAAGACCGATGACGGAGCGCGCGTCGTCATCGACGCCGGCGGCGACCTCTTGCCGAAGTACCGGTTCGAGCGCGCCGCCGACGGCCTCCGCGTCCTGGTCGGGGAGCCGAAGGCGGTGGCTGCGGGGCCTGCTCCTGCCAGCGCGAAGCCGGAGCCGGAGGCGAAGCGGGAACCAGAGGTGAAGCCGGCGCAGGCCGACCTGGCGAAGATCGCGGCGGCGCCGAAGCTCGTTCCCATCCGTGCGGTCGATCTGCGGACGCTGGAGAACCGGACCGAGGTGCTGGTCGCGCTGGACGAAGCGGTCCGGTTCGAGGTGTCGCGGCCCGACGCAAGCACGTCGGTGCTCACGTTGCACGGCGTGGCGCTGCCCGACCGGCTCGAGCGCAACCTCGATGCCAGCTCCCTGGGCGGTCCGGTGACGATGCTCTCGAGCTACCGGGTGCCCGGCGGGGTGGACGTGAAGGTCGTCGCCACGGTCGCCAAGGGCACGCTCGACGAGCTGACCGCGCAGAAGGGCACGCTGATCTGGAAGTTCGGCGGGCCGAAAGCGGTGGCGCAAGCCACCACGCCGGCCCCCCGGGCCGCGGCCATGGCGTCCGACGCCCGGGCAGGAACGGGCCAGACCAACGTGTACGACACCACCAACTACTCGGGCCGCAAGGTCGACTTCAACGTCAAGGACATCGACATCAAGAACCTGCTCGGCGCCATCGCCGAGATCAGCAAGAAGAACATCATCGTCGCCGACGACGTGAAGGGCACGGTCACCATCAAGCTGCGCAACGTGCCCTGGGACCAGGCGCTCGACATCGTGCTCAAGTCCAAGGGCCTGGGCCGCGAGGACGTCGGGAACATCATCCGCGTCGCTCCGATCGAGACCCTGCGGGCCGAGCAGAAGGCGGCCGCGGAGGCCTACAAGAACCGGCAGGCGACGGAGCCGCTCAAGGTCCGCCTGATCCCGGTCAACTACGCCAAGGCCGACTCCCTGATGCCGCAGATCAAGGACTCGCTCACCGAGCGCGGCACCGTGTCGGTGGACACGCGCACCAACACGCTGATCGTCAAGGACGTCCAGGAGGCGCTGCTGCGGGCGGAGGGCATCGTCCGCAACCTCGACACGCAGACGCCTGAAGTCCTGATCGAGGCCCGCATCGTCGAGGCCGCGACCAGCTTCGCCCGCCAGGCGGGCATCCAGTGGGGCGGAAACGTCAACATGGCGCCGACGTTCGGCAATCCCACCGGGCTGATCTTCCCCAACCTCCTTGCGGTGGCCGGCGCCGCCGACGATCCCGCCGCTCCCGTCTCCGGCCTCCAGGGCGTGAACACGCCGAACTTCGCCGTCAACATGCCGGCGCCGATCGGCCTCAACAACGGTGGCGGCCTCGGCTTCGTCTTCGGCAGCGCGGGCGGCGCCGCCAACCTGAACCTGCGCCTCTCGGCGGCGGAGAACAGCGGCACCATCAAGACCATCAGCTCGCCGCGAGTGGTCACCGTCGACAACGTGGACGCCAGCATCAGCCAGGGCGTGAGCATCCCGTTCTCGCAGACCAGCGCGGCGGGCGTGACCACCTCGTTCATCGAGGCGCGCCTGGAGCTCCGGGTCAATCCGCACGTGACCCAGGAGGGCTCGATCCAGATGCGCATCAACGCCACCAACAACCAGCCCAACCCGCAGCTCACCGGGTCCAACGGACAGCCGTCGATCAGCCGGCGCGAGGCGCGCACGGAGGTGCTGGTGCGCGACGGCGAGACCACGGTGATCGGCGGCATCTACACGCGCCGCAACTCGGAGGCCTGGAACGAGGTCCCGGTGCTCTCGAAGATCCCGGTGCTCGGATGGCTGTTCAAGAAGAAGGCGGTCACCGACGACCGCACCGAGCTGCTCATCTTCGTCACCCCGCGCATCGTCAACCGCTCGCAGTCCGTCGTCGCAGCCGCGCCGTCCGCGGCCGACGAGGGAAAGCAGTAGGAGGCACGAACATGAACAACCGCTGGTTCATCCTCTTGCCGGCGCTCTTCGGGGTATCGTGCAGCACCAACATGAACTCTGCGCTGGTGGTCAGCAAGATGGTGCTCGGGACGCTGACAACCTCGGCGGGGCCGCCCCCTACTTCGTACTGCTCGTACGATCCGGGCGCGACGGAGTTCGACTTCGCCCAGATCGATCCCACCGCCAACACGGGCGGGACCATGGGCGTGGTCGTCGAGAACAACCTGACCGACACCTCGACGGTCAATTCGATCCTGCGGACCAACTCGGCCACGTTCCATCCTCACCAGGTGGTGGCGGACTACCAGGAGACGCAGCCGGGCGGGATCACGGTCACCCAGCAGATCATTCCGACCGCCGGGTCCGTCCCTGCAGGAGGCAGCGGCGCGGTGCTGGTTCCGTTCTTCGCACCGATCCCCGCGACGTTGCTCACCGGGATCATCCGGGTCACCTTCCACATCGAAGGCGTGCTGGACGACGGCTCGAACGTGCGCACTCACGCTCGCCGAGCTGTACGTGCGGCAGGGACTGATCGGAAAGGCCCGCGAGATCTACCGGCGGCTCGCGGACGCGGGCGACGAGACGGCGCGCCGGCGCTTGTCGGAGCTCCCCTCGGCCGAGGGGAAGATTGCTGCGCTCCGGGATCTGCTGGCGAGGGTGCAGGAGCGGCGCGGAAGGAGGGGGGCCTAGGATGGCGTTCAAGGAGGACCTCGAGCAGATCTGCGGCAAGGTGGACGGGTCCTTCGCCGCCAGCGTGATGGGGTTCGACGGGATCCCCATCGAGACGCACGAGGTGCGCCCCCCGGACGGAGTGGAGCTGCAGAGCCTGCTGGTGGAATACTCCGGCATCGTCTCGCAGGTCCGCCAGGCCGCCGAAGCGCTGCAGATGGGGAAGGCGAACGAGGTCTCGATCCGGACGGAGAAGCTGGTCGCCGTGGCGCGCCCGCTCACGCCGGACTACTTCGTGGTGCTGGCACTCGCGCCGGAAGGAAACGTCGGCCGCGCCCGGTACGAGCTGCGTGTGGCCGGGCCCAAGCTCGCCGCGCAGCTATAGCGCGCGGCTGCGCTAAAGCGTAGGCCCTGAGCTTTCTGGTCGGAATGGGGACACCCTGAAATGGTGTCCCCCAAGCTGGACGATTACGCCCATTTGCGGTAGACCCGCGCGCCCTCCGATTCGGGGCAGGGGAGACCGCAGCGATGGCCGATGTGATCGACACCAGCGAGTTCCGCAACGGGCTCAAGATCCTGATCGACAACGAGCCTTTCGTGATCGTCGAGTTCCAGCATGTGAAGCCCGGCAAGGGCTCGGCGTTCGTGCGCACCCGCTACAAGAGCCTGATCACCGGCCGCACGCTGGAGAAGAACTTCAAGTCCGGCGAGAAGGTGGGCCGTCCCGACATCGAAGAGAAGAAGATGCAGTATCTCTACAAGGAAGGCGACCACTACGTCTTCATGGATTCGAAGAATTACGAGCAGAGCCACATCGACCAGGCGGGCCTGGGAGACTCGAAGAACTTCCTCAAGGAGAACATGGACGCTTCCGTCCTCTTCTGGAACGGACGGGCCATCTCAGTCGACCTGCCCAACGCCGTCGAGCTGAGGGTCGTCAAGTGCGATCCCGGCGTGCGCGGCGATACCGTGTCGGGCGCGATGAAACCGGCCACGCTGGAGACCGGCTATAGCCTCCAGGTGCCGCTCTTCATCAACGAGGGCGACATCTTGAAGATCGACACCCGGACAGGCGAGTATCTGACGCGCGTCGGCTGAGGAAAGGGCTCCGGTGGACGTCGACAAGCTGAAGGCCATCCTGGAGGCGCTGCAAGGTACGGACGTCACGCGGCTCACCTGGGTTTCCGGACAGGAGACGCTCGATCTGCGCCTGGGGCATCCGCCGCCCGTCACCACCTCCGTGCACGCGATTCCCCTCCCTGCTCCGATCGCTCAGTCCCAGCACCCCCAGGGCCCGCCACCCGAGCGTGCCAATGCCGCCACGGCGTCGGCCGCCGCCCAGCCGGCGGCGTCCAAGGCGTCCGAGGAGCTGAAGACGTTCACGGTCAACTCGCCCTTCGTCGGGACGTTCTACCGCTCCGCGTCCCCGGACAGCCCGGCCTTCGTGGACGTCGGGCAGGTGGTGAAGAAGGGCCAGGTCCTCTGCATCGTCGAGGCGATGAAGCTGATGAACGAGATCGAGGCGGAGCAGCCTGGCCGCCTGGTGGAAGCGCTGGTCGAGAACGGCAGCCCGGTCGAGTACGGCGAGGCGCTCTTCCGGTTCGAGCCGGCCTAGTGTTTCACCGCATCCTCATCGCCAACCGCGGAGAGATCGCGCTGCGGGTCATCCGCGCGGCGCGCGAGCTGGGCGTGGAGACCGTCGCGGTCCACTCCACCGCGGACGCGAGCTCGCTGCACGTCCGCTTCGCGGATCAATCTCTCTGCATCGGTCCGCCGCCGTCGAAGGAGAGCTACCTGAACATTCCCGCCATCCTCTCCGCGGCGGAGGTCAGCGGCGCCGACGCGATCCATCCCGGCTACGGATTCCTCAGCGAGAATGCGGAGTTCGCCGAGATGGTCCAGCACTCCGGGCTGGGCTGGATCGGCCCGCGCCCGGAGATGATCCGGATGATGGGCAACAAGATCCGCGCCAAGGAAACGATGAAGGAGGCGGGGCTTCCGCAGCTGCCCGGCAGCGACGGCGTGGTGCATGACGAGCGCGAGCTGGTCCGGCTGGCGGAGAAGATCGGTTTCCCCGTGATCCTGAAGGCGGCCTCGGGAGGCGGCGGCCGCGGGATGAAGATCGCCCGCGAGAAGGAGCAGCTCTCGCCGATGTACCGGACCGCTTCGGCGGAGGCGCTGGCGGCGTTCGGGAACGGCGACATGTACATCGAGCGGTACGTCGAGCGGCCCCGCCACATCGAGATCCAGATCGTCGCCGACGAGCACGGCAACGTCATCCATCTCGGCGAACGCGAGTGCTCGGTGCAACGGCGGCACCAGAAGATGCTGGAGGAGAGTCCCTCGCCGGCGCTGAACGACAAGCTGCGCGAGCGGATGGGCCGCATCGCGGTCGAGGCGATGAGGAAGATCCGCTACAACAACGTGGGGACCATCGAGTTCCTGCTCGACGAGCGCGGCGACTTCTACTTCATGGAGATGAACACCCGCATCCAGGTCGAGCATCCGGTCACCGAGAGCGTGACCGGCCTCGACTTGATCAAGGAGCAGATCCGGCTGGCGGCGGACGAGGAGCTGGGGCGGACGCAGAAGAGCATCGTCATGAAGGGCCACGCCATCGAGTGCCGCGTGAACGCCGAGGACCCGGTGTCGTTTGCGCCCTCACCTGGACTCATCACCGCCTACAACCCGCCGGGCGGCCTGGGCGTGCGCATCGACTCCGCCGCCTACGAGCAGTACCGGGTCCTGCCCTATTACGACTCGATGGTGGCCAAGCTGATCGTCTACGCGGACAGCCGGCCGGCGGCGATCATGCGCATGCGCCGCGCGCTCGAGGAGTACATCGTCGAAGGCATCAAGACGAACATCCCTTTTCACAAGAAGTTGCTGATGTACGAGCCGTTCGTACAAGGTAGGTACGACACGCGGCTGGTTGAAAAATTACTGGCTGACAGCCCGAGCTGACGCAGCGCGGAATCCGCTCGGACCATCCAGCGTCTACCTCGGTCTACATCCTTGACGCAAAAGCGGATTCCCCGTTACGGTGAGTCGCTGGATCGCAGTCCCTCCCCACAGCCCCGCGAGCCCTCCGGCCGATGGACAAAAACAAGGTCATCGAGTCAGCCGCGAAGCTGATCGCGAAGGGGGCGCTCGACAAAGCCGTCAAGGAATACCAGCGCGTCCTGGAGCTGGATCCCGACGACGTGCGCGTCCTGCAGAAGCTCGCCGAGCTGTACCAGAGAATGAACCGGAAGGCGGAGGCGGCGGACTGCTTCGAGAAGGTCGCGCGGACGTACTCGCAGCAGGGCTTCTACTTGAAGGCGGTCGCGCTCTACAAGCAGGTGCTCAAGGTCATCGATCGCGTCGAGGTCAGCATCCGCCTCGCCGAGTTGTACCAGCAACTCGGGCTGGTGGGCGATGCGACCAAGGAATGGCAGACCGTCGCCGCGCACTACGAGAAAGCCGGCGACACCAAGGCGAGCCTCGACACCCTCAAGAAGCTGGTCGACCTGGATCCGGACAACGTCGCTGCCCGCATCCGCCTCGGCGAGCAGTACGCGCGGCAGGACAATCCCATCGAGGCGGTGGCGGAGCTCCGGCGCGCGGCGCAGTACCTGCAGCGCAACGGCAGGCAGGACGACTATCTGAGGGTCGCGGAGCGCATCAGCCACCTCGACCAGAACGACGTGCCGCTGGCGAAGGAGCTGGCTGAGCAGTACCTGAGCCGCGGCGATTCGAAGCGGGCGCTGGCCAAGCTGCAGATCTGCTTCAAGGCGAACCCGCGCGAGCTCGGGACCCTGCAGATGCTGGCGCGCGCGTTCCAGGATCTGGGGCAGGTTTCCAAGACGGTGTCGGTCCTCAAGGAGCTCGGCCGCGTCCATCTCGATGCAGGCCGGGCGGACGACGCGCGCAAGATCTGGACGCAGGCGCAGGAGCTCGCGCCGGACGACGCCGAGGTGAGGGCGTCGCTGAAGAGCATGGGGAGCGGCGACGCGCAACGATCCAAGGCGCCGGAGCCTGCCCGCGGAACGCCGCCCAGGTCGGCGCCGGCTCCCGCGGCAAGGGCCGCGCCCCCCTCGCAGCCGAGGGCCGCTGCTCCGCCCCCGCCGGCGCGCACGCCGCCCGCCCCGGTCCCGGCCGCCGCGCCCGCGCGTTCGCCGACGACGCCGATCATGGGAGCGCGACCGCCCGCTGCCTCCCTCCAGGCAGCCGGCGCCGGCTCCGCTTCGATGTCGATCTCGCAGGTCCCCAAGCTCCTCAAGGAGACCGAGGTCTACGTCAAGTACGGCC
>WNFT01001294.1_pt1 | contig 26587 bp, 21 predicted proteins | sample 5400191 | NCBI WGS metagenome assembly WNFT01 (sample SAMN13153359, study PRJNA577476) | soil metagenome | isolation source: 80 cm saprolite under Madrone tree | place: USA:California | collected 2016-06-14 | reverse complement strand
AAGGCGACAAGCTCCCGAATGAACAATCAGGTCCTGGGTCTCGGCCAACCCTGTTTGGTGGAAGCCGACGCCGTACATCGCCGCGCCGCTGGGCGGCGAACGCCCGCGCCGCCTCACGGCCGATCCCGGCGCCGGCCCCGGTGCCAGAGATTGGCTGCCGAGCCGAGATCACGGCAATTGCCGAGCCTTCGGCATCGTTTGGCGGTACGAGCTCCCGGGCTCGGGCTCGGAAACCGTGCTTCTGGAGCTGTGGGGCCTGGCTCCGCCGGTCACGGGCCGCCAGCTGCGCCACCTTTGGCGCTGACTTCCCGGCTCGCATCTTGGCGGGGACCACAACATGCCTGCGTTCCCTGCGCATCGACGAGCACGCCGCGACGGCCAGGCCGCCCTGGCATCGACTTTGCCTTCTGCATTGCCGTCATGGCGAACCACCGCCGTTCCGCGGTCGCTCACACGCCGGGCACCAACTTCGGCGGCTTGAGGGTTCGGGTCCTTCTCGCGAGGACGAGGACGGGCTGGAGGACGTTGTCTCCGCCCTTCCAGCGCCGTGACGGCGCGCGGCGTTGGAGGTGATCATGACGACGTCATTCCGTTCGATGCTCTCGGCTCTCGTTCTTCTCGGGGTTGGGCCGCGCGGAGGATTCGGCGCCGAGGCGGCTGAGGCGGCGCGGGCGCGGACGGTGGCCATCGCTCCCCAGTATCGCGCCGGCGCGCTCCATCGCGCCCTCTGGGGTACCGACTACCGGCCGTTGTGGACGGCGTCGATCCAGGTCGAGGTCTTGGACCTCCAGCACTTCGCCGGCGGCCTCAAGCCCGTCATGCGCGTCGGCGGACAGGAGACGAAGGGCCTCGCCATGAAGGGAGCGGACGGGAGGGACTACACGTTCCGCGGGATCGACAAGGACCCCACGACCATCCTTCCGGAGGACCTGCGCGACACCTGGGCCCGGAGCCTGGTCCAGGACCAGATCGCGGCCAACCATCCCGCGTCGTTCTTCGTCGTCGACGAGCTGATGAAAGCGGCGGGGATCCTGCGGACCGAGCAGCGCCTCCTGGTCATGCCCGACGACCCGGCGCTGGGCGAGTTTCGCAAGGACTTCGCCGGACTCGTCGGCCAGGTCTACGAGTACGCGGCGGGGAAGTCCGACAGGAGCCCGGGGTTCGAGGGCGCGACCGAGATCCTCAAGCACGATGAGTTCTACAAGCGGATCGAGTCGGACCCCACGAATCGGGCGGACGCACGGGCCTTGCTGAAGGCGCGCCTCCTCGACATCATGATCGGCGATTTCGATCGCCATCGGGACCAGTGGCGCTGGGCGAAGCTGCCGGGGAAGGAGCAATGGCAGCCCATCCCCGACGACCGGGACCAGGCCTTCTGCCGCTACGAGGGGCTGGTTCTCGCGCTTGCCCGCCCGCGCGTTCCCATCCTGCAGAACTACAGCGACCACTACCCCGGCATGGAGGGTCTCGTCTGGAACGGCCGCGACCAGGACCGCGAGCTGCTGGCCGGCCTCGAGCGCCCGGTGTGGAAGGAGGTCGCGCTCGAGCTCAGGGCCCAGATCACGGACGACGTGATCGAGAGAGCGGCCCGGCGCATGCCACCCGAGTATTTCAAGGTCGACGGCCCGCGGCTGATCCATGACCTCAAAGGCCGGCGGGACCGGCTGCCCCAAGGAGCGGACGCTTTCTACGAGCACATCGCCGACAAGGTGAAGGTCTACCTGACCAGCGGCGCGGAATATGTGGAGGTGAGGCGGCTTGAGGGCGGAGACACCCTCCTGCAGGCCTGGCGGCAGGGCCCGGACGGCAAGCCTACGGGCGATCCCTTCTTCCGCCGGACTCTGCACAAGCGCGAGACCAGCGAGGTGCAGATCTACCTCGAGGGCGGCAACGACCGGGTCGTGACCTTGGGGAAGCCCGATGGAATCACCGTGCGCGTGATCGGCGGACCCGGCCATGCCGTCGTCGACGACACGAAGGGCGGGGGGACCGAGCTCAGCGACTCCGCCGGCGGCGAGATCCACGCTGGCCCCGGCTCGCGTCTCGACCGGAGAAGGTACACTCCCCCTCCGCCCCCGGAGAAAGCACCCTGGATTCCTCCCCGCGATTGGGGAAGAGACACGTTCATCGTTCCGTGGCTCGCCTACGGCAGCGATATGGGACCCCTCCTCGGGGCGGGCATCGACACGCGATCGTTCGGGTTCAGGAAGGATCCTTTCGCCAGCCGACACGTCATCCGCGGAGCCTGGGCCTTTGGCGAGAGCACCTACAAGGCGGACTATCACGCGGAGTTCCGAGCGGAGAACCGGAACTGGTACTGGGGCTGGTACGGCTTCGCCTCCGGTATCGAGTCGTTGCGCTTCTTCGGGTTCGGCAACGAGACGAGTGACGGCGGAAACTCGAAGAGCGACTTCTTCAAGGCCCGGCAGGAGCAGTACTCGTTCACTCCCACCCTCTCCATCCCCCTGCTCCGGAACCTGACCCTCCACGCCGGACCGACGGTGAAGTACGCGTCCAACACACACAAGGACGACAACACCCTCATCAACAAGGCTCAGCCCTACGGCTACGGGGACTTCGGGGAGGTCGGGGGGTCGGCGGTACTCGAGCTGGACACGCGCACGGCAGCGGACAAGACGCCGGGGAGCTTTGCCCTCCGCAATCTCGGGTACCCCCGCGGGGGCACGCTGGTGACGGTACGGGGCCTCGTTTTCCCAAAGGCTTGGGACGTGAAGGATACCTTCGGATCCGTGAAAGGGAGCGCGGCCGCCTACCTCACGCCTGGCTCCGACAAGGCACCGACGCTGGCCTTGCGGGTGGGCGGCGAGAAGACGTTCGGCAGGTATCCGTACTTCGAGGCCGCGTACCTGGGTGGTGGACTGGGAAGGATCGGCGCGACCGGTGGCGAGGACCCGCTCCGAGGCCTGCAGCGGCAGCGGTACGCAGGAGACGCGAGCCTTTTCGGCAGCGCCGATCTCCGGCTCTACGTGTCACGGTTCCGCTTGCTCCTGCCCGGCACTTGGGGCCTGCTGGCCTTCGCCGACGTTGGGCGCGTGTACCTCAGCGGCGAAGACTCCAACAAGTGGCACAAGGGCTATGGAGGTGGGCTCTGGTTCGCCTGGCTCGACCGTGCCAACACGGTGACCGCGTCGTACGGCCGGAGCGAAGGACACAACGCGTTCTACGTGGGCGCGGGGTTCGCGTTCTAGCCCGACTGGACGCCGCCTAGGGCGGGGGACCGTATGTCGGTGTTCACTGGCAATGGTGATGCCGTGACCGGAAGGCCGGAAGGCCTCCAGCCCGCTCCGACTACGCAGCCATCGCGAGCGCGCGCGGCTCCAACGCGAGGGCGAGCACTTCGTCCGCCGACTTCACGGGATGAAACCGCATGTGCTCGCGGACATCCGGCGGGACGTCGTCCAGGTCAGGCGCGTTGCGCTCGGGGAGGATCACCTCCGTCAAGCCCGCCGCGTGCGCGGCAAGCACCTTCTGCTTGAGCCCGCCGATCGGCAGCACCCGCCCCTGCAGCGTCACCTCGCCCGTCATGCCCACGGTGGTCTTGACGGGACGACCGGTGAGGAGCGAGGTGAGCGCCGCGACCATGGTCACGCCCGCGCTGGGCCCATCCTTGGGGATCGCCCCCGCGGGAACGTGCACGTGGAACTCACGCCCGTCGAAGACCCGTTCGTCGATGCCGAGTGCGGACGCGTGACTCTGAACGTAGGTGAGGGCAATCCGAGCCGATTCCTTCATGACGTCGCCCAGTTGCCCGGTGAGCACCAGGCCGCCCTTGCCGGCGATCGACGCCGCTTCGACGAAGAGGACATCGCCGCCAGCACCGGTGACGGCAAGACCGGTGGCCACGCCGGGCACGCCGGTGCGGGCCGCGACCTCCTGATGGAACTTCGGCCGCCCCAGCCCCTCCAGGACGACTGCGGAATCGATGACCACCGGCCTCGGCTGATGACCGGCGGCGATCCGCGTGGCCGTCTTGCGCAGCACGGTGCCCAGCTCACGCTCCAATTGACGGACGCCCGCCTCCCGCGTGTAGTTGGCGACGACGAACCTCAACACGTCGGCGTCGATCGCGACGTCGGTTGGATGCAGACCATTCCGTTCCACCTGGCGCGGCCACAGATAGTCGCGCCCGATGGCCACCTTCTCGTCGGTCGTGTAGCCGTCGAATCGAATCACTTCCATCCGGTCGAGCAGGGGTCCGGGAATCGTGTCCGCCACGTTGGCGGTAGCGAGGAACAACACCTGGGACAGATCGAGCTCCACGTCGAGGTAGTGGTCCTGGAAGGCATGGTTCTGCGCGGGGTCCAGCACTTCGAGCAACGCCGACGACGGATCGCCGCGCCAGTCCGCCCCCAGCTTGTCGACTTCGTCGAGCAGGATCACGGGATTCATCGTGCCCGCGTCCCTCAGGGCACGCACGAGCCGGCCGGGCAGGGCGCCGATATAGGTGCGACGATGCCCCCGGATCTCGGCCTCGTCACGGACGCCACCCAGGGACATGCGGACAAACTTCCGTCCGGTGGCTCGGGCGATTGATTCGCCGATCGACGTCTTGCCGGTCCCCGGAGGGCCGATCAGGGTCAGGATGGCACCCGACCGGCGATCGTCCGTGAGGCCACGCTCCGCGCGCAGCTTCCGTACGGCCAGATACTCGGTGATGCGCCGCTTCACGTCGTCGAGGCCGGCGTGATCGGCGTCCAGCACCTCGCGCGCGTGCTGGGGATCGAGGCGCTCCTCCGATCGCTTCGCCCAGGGAACCGCGAGCAACCAGTCCAGATAGGTCCGGATCAACGACCCTTCGGCGTTCGACTCCCCCATCCGCTCGAACCGGGCCAACTCACGCTCGGCTTGCTTCTGGACCGCCTCCGGCATGGCCGCGGCGGCGATCTTCTTGCGATACTCCTCGGCCACCGAACCCTCGTTTTCGCCGAGCTCCTTGCGGATCGCCTCCATCTGCTGACGCAGCAGGTACTCGCGCTGCTGTTTCTGCACCCCGGACTCCACCTCCTCGCGAATGCGCTTCCGAACGCGCAGCTCCGCCAACCGGTCCTGCTGGAGCCGGAGGGCGAGGGTCAGACGTTCGACCACATCCAGGGCCTCGAGCAGCTCCAGCTTCTGTTCGAAGTTCAGGTCCGGAGAGTAGCCGGCGGTGTCTGCCAGGGAGCCCGGATGGGTGATGGACCGGACGAAGGCGCTGATCCGGCCATCGTCGCCGCGGAGCTCGAGAATCTCCTCCACCACCGCCCGGTACTCGCGCTCGAGCTCACGTGTCAGGCTGGGCGGAGGGGCCGGGTCCGGACGCTCGTGGACTTCCACGCGCAAGACCCCATCCGGCCCCGTTTGCGCGGCGCCGGGCACGCCCCGGTGCAGCGGCATGAACGAGGCGACCGAACGTCCGCCGAGGGCGACGCGCTCCGTCACATCGGCGATCACGCCTACCTTGGCGTAGCCGCTCCCCCGCCGCGGGATGAGGAGCACGCGGGTGTCGCCGGAGACGTCGGCCGGGAGCGTCACCGGCATGCCCGGGAAGATCACGACATCGTCGAGAGGAACCAGCTTGAGGTGGGCCATACCTCGAATCTACGCCTGGTAGTTGATGATGTCAATTATCCTGTGATGGACTATACTGTCCTGGATGAAGGCCGCGAGTCCGCCCACCAGCGGCGCCTGGCCGCTCCTGGTCAGGCTGTTCTTCGCCCAGCGGGCGAGCCTCCCCCCGCTGGCCGCCGAGCTCCAGCTCTCGCCCGCGCAATGTCATGTGCTGCACCTGATCGAGCCCGACCGGCCCCTCCCGATGGGGCAGCTCGCGGAGACACTCGCCTGCGACGCCTCGAACGTCACGGGGCTGGTGGACCGGCTCGAGTCCCGCGGTCTCGTGCGTCGCCGCCCGTCGGCCGGGGACCGCCGGGTGAAGGTACTGGTCCTCACCCCGGCCGGCTCTTCTCTCCGGGCCCTCCTCATCCGTCGCATGACGGCTCCGCCGGCCACCCTCGAACGGCTTTCTCTCCGCCAGCAGCGAGCGCTGGTGCGGCTCCTCACGCGTCTGCTCGAGTAAGGGTGAGCAAGCAGGACCCACCGTCGTCGCCGCCTCAGCTCGCAGCGGTCGTCAGGTTGAACACCACCGTCACCGTGAGAATGAACTCCCTGGGCTCGCCGTCCAGTAGCAGCGGCTGGTAGCGCCACTGCCTGACGGCCGCCATGGCGGCCTCCTCCAGCAGCGGAGGCCCTCGCAGGACCTTGGCCGATTGGACGGCGCCGTGGACGTCGACGTGGGCCTCGAGGATCACGAGGCCCCGGACCCTGGCCTGGGCGGCCACGTTCGGGTAGGCGGGCTTCACCTGACGGACGAGCTTCGGGGCGACGATCTTGCCGCCAATGCGAACGACCGTCGGCGGCGGTGGCTCCGTCGGCAGCCCTTGAATAATCCCTCCCACCACTCCACCTGGGATTCCACCCTCGACGCCGCCTTCAACGCCACCCTCAACGCCGCCCGGCATGCCGCCCTCGAGACCATATTCCAGCCCTTCCTTCGCCTGGATCGACGCGGGAGCGTCGATCGGTGCGACGAAGGCCGGCGCCTCGGCGGGGCGGGGCGCCGCCGGGGCGCGCCGTACGGGGCGGGCCCCGGCGGCTGGAGGAGGTGGAGGTGGCGGAGGTGGGGCCACTGCGGCGGGCGGCACGAAGAACACGTGGACGCCCTCGCCGGGGGCCGGCAGGGACGGGTCGATCAGGACGGGGATCAGGACCACCGCGCCGATGAGGACGCTGTGGAGGACCAGAGACACGGCCAAGGTGGCGCTGTGCCCCTTCGCGAGGGACTCGGGCTCTCTCAGGACGAGGCCCGTGAACCGGAAGGAATCATCGGCCCGCGTGGCGGGCTTCGCGAGGACGATGGAATCCGGAGGGACGGGCGCGAAAGGGTCTTGTTCCGGCATCACGTCGTGCTGGATTGCAAGACGACCGCCAGCATCAAGCTATTGATTTGAAAGTGTTCAGCTGCGCCGTGGGTGCCGACCTAGCGGCAACTGCCGACATTTCGGCGTTCCGTCTTCGTGGCATCCCTCGACACAGGACGAGCAACGGCTTGGTCTCCCCCAGCCAACCGCCCGCGCCTACGCGGCTCGCCAGTGGATGCCGCCTGTGAGACAGGAAACGCACAACAATCGGAGGCCGAACTGTCGGCATTTACCGTAATCTCGGCACCCCATGCGTGACCCCACCCCAAGCGAATCATCAACTTGGCGGCGGCACTCCTCTTGCCATCGTGCAGAGGGGACCTTCCAGCCGGAAGACGCCAAGGCCGATGGCGACAGCATGCTCGGCACTGCTTCCAGGGAGAGAGCAATGATCGCCTTGAACATCAACGGCCGACCGCACGAGGTGGACGTGCCGCCCGACATGCCGCTGCTCTGGGTGCTGCGCGACGTCGTCGGTCTGACCGGCACCAAGTTCGGCTGCGGAGTCGCCGCCTGCGGCGCGTGCACGGTGCAGCTGGAGGGCCAGGCGATCCGCTCCTGCGTGACGCCGGTGAGCGCGGTCGGGGGCAAGGCGATCCTCACGATCGAAGCGGTCGGCCAGACCCCCGCCGGCAAGAAGGTGCAGGAGGCGTGGGTCGCTCTCGACGTGCCCCAATGCGGCTACTGCCAATCGGGCCAGATCATGTCGGCCTGCGCGCTGCTCGCGAGCAAGGCGCATCCCACCGACGCCGACATCGACTCCGCGATGGCGGGCAACATCTGCCGCTGCGGCACCTACCAGGGGATCCGCGCCGCCATCAAACAGGCGGCGCAGGGTGCACCCATCACGGCAAAGAAGGCCTGACCCATGACCCCCGTGTCTCGGCGGGAGTTCGTGACGGTGCTGGGGGCAGCTGGCGGAGGCCTGCTGCTCGGCTACCGGGTCGACGAGGCGCGCGCGGCGCCGACGGCCTTCGCGCCCAACGCCTTCATCCGCATCGGGAACGACGGCGGCATCACGCTCATCATGCCGCAGGTCGAGATGGGCCAGGGGATGTACACCTCGATGCCGATGCTCCTGGCGGAAGAGCTGGAGGTCGGACTGGATCAGGTACGGCTCGAGCACGCGCCTCCAGACGACAAGTTGTATGCCAATCCGCTCTTCGGCATGCAGATGACGGGCGCTTCCAGCTCCGTGCGCGCGATGTACGGGCCGTTGCGGAAGGCGGGTGCGGTGGGCCGGAACCTGCTCGTCACCGCGGCGGCGCAGACGTGGGGCGTCGACCCGTCATCGTGCCAGGCGCGCATGGGTGTGGTCACCCACATGCCGACCGGCCGGACGCTCGCCTACGGCGCGCTGGCCGACAAAGCGGCCACGCTCCGTGTGCCGACGGAAGTCACCCTCAAGGACCCGAAGGACTTCACGCTGATCGGCACGCCAGCCAAGCGGCTCGACACGCCGAGCAAGGTGAACGGGACGGCGCAGTTCAGCATCGACGTGCGGCTGCCAGGCCTGATGATCGCGACGCTGGCCGCAAGCCCGGTGTTGGGGGGGAAGGTCGCCAGTCTCGATGACACCAAGGCCAAGGCGATCCCCGGTGTGCGCCAGATCGTGCGCCTGGATGACCTGGTCGCCGTGGTAGGCGGCCACATGTGGGCGGCGAAGCAAGGGCTGGCGGCGCTCAGAATCGGGTGGGACGACGGGCCGAACGGCAAGCTCTCGACCGAGGACGTCGTCAAGGGACTGGAGGCGGCCTCGCGAGAGCCGGGAGTGATCGCGCGGAAGCAGGGTGACCCCGACTCGGCGTTTTCAGGTGCGGCGAAGAGAATCGAAGCGGTGTACGAAGTGCCGTTCCTGGCCCACGCCACCATGGAGCCGGTGAACTGCACGGTCCACGTCCGGAAAGACGGTTGCGAGGTATGGACCGGCTCGCAGGTGCTGAGTCGGGTGCAGGCGACGGCGGCCCAGGTCACTGGCCTGCCCCCGGAGAAGGTCGTCGTCCACAATCATCTGATCGGGGGCGGGTTCGGTCGCCGCCTCGAGGTCGATTTCGAAACCCAGGCGGTTCGCATCGCCCAGCACGTGGAAGGCCCGGTCAAGGTGGTCTGGACCCGGGAGGAGGACATCCAGCACGATGTCTATCGCCCGTACTACTACGACCGTATCGCTGCGGGCCTGGACTCGCAGGGCAGGCCGGTCGCCTGGACGCATCGGCTCGTCGGCCCGGCGATCCTCGCCCGCTGGGCGCCCCCCGTGTTCAAGGACGGGATCGATGCCGACGGCGTGGACGGGGCCGTCCACCTGGTCTATGACATCCCCGCGATCCAGGTCGAGTACGTGCGCCACGAGGAGCCGGTGCTCAACACGGGCTTCTGGCGCGGCGTCGGCGTCACCCACAACATGTTCGTGATCGAGAGCTTCATGGACGAGCTCTCGGCCGTGTCGAAGCAGGATCCGGTGGCGTTCCGGCGCGCCCTGCTGGGCAAGTCACCGCGCACCATGGCCGTGCTGGACCTCGCGGCGAAGGAATCCGGATGGGGGAAACCGTTGGCGCCCGGCCACGGGCGCGGGGTGGCCCTTCTCTACAGCGGGTGGGACACCTACCTGGCCCAGGTCGCCGAAGTGGAGGTGACCAGCTCGAGTGAGGTGCGGGTGCGCCGGATCGTGTGCGCGGTGGACTGCGGCACGATCGTCAATCCGGACATCGTGAAGGCGCAGATCGAGAGCGGGGTCGTCTACGGGATCAGCGGCGCGCTGTGGGGGCAGATCACGCTCAAGAACGGCCGGGTGGAGCAGTCCAATTTCTACGACTACCGGGTCCTACGGATGAACGAGGCCCCCGCGATCGAGGTGCACCTGGTGCGGCGCAGCGAGGCGCCAGGTGGGATTGGCGAGCCCGGCACGGCAGCAACGGCGCCCGCGCTGTCCAACGCGATCTTTGCGGCCACGGGCAAGCGACTCCGCAAGCTCCCCCTGCAGCCCGGACTGGCGCTCGCGGCCCGAAAGGCGTGACGAGCTCAGCGGGCGAACTTGTTCGCGCTTATCTTGAGCCGCTTGATCCTGAAGTCTAGCGTCGAGCGCGGAACTCCGAGCTTGGCAGCCGCCCCATTCGGCCCAGCAATCCTTCCCTTGCTTTCGGCCAAGGCTGCCTCGATGAGTTCCCTTTCATGATTCAGGAGGGTCTCCGCGAGAACGCCCGTTGACTCCGGATGGGGTGCCTCCTGGCTTCTGAGCCAAGCATCATCGACCCGGAGCGTGTCACCGTTGCAAAGGATCACGGACCTCTCGATGATGTTCTGGAGCTCCCGAATGTTTCCCGGCCAATGATAGGACTGGAACAGCTTCAGGGTGTCCTTGTCGATTCTGCTGATGTCCTTCTTGGCCTTCTCCGCATAGCGCTTCACGAAGTACTCGACCAGCATCGGAATGTCTTCTCGCCGTTCCCGAAGAGCGGGGAGGTGGATCGGGAAGACGTTCAGGCGGTAGAAGAGGTCGGCGCGAAACGTTCCCGCCGAGGTCGCCGCCGACAAATCACGGTTCGTCGCGGCAATTACGCGGACGTCGGCTGAAACGACCCGATTACCTCCGACTCGCTCGAACTGTCGCTCCTGGAGCACGCGCAGCAACGCGATCTGCGTCTCGGGGGGAAGCTCGCCGACCTCATCCAGGAAAATCGTGCCGGAATGGGCGAGCTCAAAACGTCCCCGGCGCTGTTGCAGGGCGCCCGTGAACGCTCCTTTCTCGTGGCCAAACAGCTCCGAGGCGATCAGCGAGGGGGGAATCGCAGCGCAATTCACGCTGATGAAGGCCTGCCCAGCCCGCTTCGAACCCTTGTGGATGGCGCGGGCAATCAGCTCCTTCCCGGTGCCTGTCTCGCCCGTAATCAGCACGGTGGAGTCGGTGGGAGCGACTTTCACGATGCTGGAAAGGACGGCTTTCAAGGCCGGAGAGGAGCCCACGATCTCCTCAAACATGAGGACCTGATCGATGTGGTCCCTGAGGACCACGTTCTCGTCATGAAGGCGGTCCTTCAACCGCTTGATTTCCTCGAAAGCCTTCTCCAGCCCATCCTCAGCACGCTTGCGCTCGTCGATGTCCGTCCCCAAGCTATACCAACGGACGATGCGGCCGTCGGCATCACGCTGCGGAAGCCATCGCACCTGGAACCATCGGTACACGCCATCGGCTCGACGGCTACGATTCTCAAGCTCAAGCGGTTGCCCGGTTTCGATCGCACGCTTCCAGGCCTCGCTCATGCGAGGAAGGTCATCCGGATGGATCATGTCGCTGGTGGCCCAATTCTTCAGTTCCTCAGTCGTCGTGCCGAAATATTCCAGGAGTTGCCGGTTGACAAGTTCGATCTCGCCTCCCGCACTCAAAGTAGCCACAAAGCCGGGAATGCTGTCGACGATCAGGCGCAGGCTCTGCTCATTCGACCGCAGGCAATCCTCTGCGCGCTTGCGGTCGTCAATGTCAGTCAACAACATGTACCAACCGGTGATACGGCCTTCCGTGTCTCGTGCGGGGAGCGCTCGGGACTGGAACCAGCGGTACACGCCATCGGCGCGCCGCTGGCGGAGCTCGAGAACATACGGCTGCCCTGTTTCCACCGAGCGCCTCCACGCGTCGATCACGCGGGGAAGGTCATCCGGGTGGACCGCGTCGCTGGTGGCCCAATTCTTCAATTCCTCGGGCGTCTTGCCGAAGTATTCCAAGAGTTGGCGGTTGAGGAGCTCGACCTCGCCCGCGGCGCTCAAGGTACACACGAATCCAGGGATGCTGTCGACGATGAGGCGAAGGCCCTGTTCCTTCGACCTGAGGGCCTGCTCGGTACACTTCCGGTCTTCAAGATCGGTGTTCGTTCCGTACCACTTGACGACTTTTCCTGATTCGTCGAGCAGGGGATTGCCGCGGAAGAGAAACCAGCGATATGCGCCGTCGCTGCGGCGGAACCTGCCCTCCACCTCGAACGGCTTTCCGGAGTCCATGGCTTCCCGGAGAGTCTCCAGCATCCGGGGGAGATCGTCTGGGTGGATCGCAATTCTCCAGCCCCAATTCAGTGCTTGGTCCGCGGAGAGGCCGGTATAGTCCAACCAGCGCTGATTGAAGAAGTCGGCGGAGCCGTCCGAGCGGGCCGACCACACAGGCGTAGGGATGGTGTCGACCACGAGGCGAATGTCCAGCTCCTGCCGATCCTGCTCGGAGCCATGCTCCACGGATGCCATCCGCGGATCATATCGCTGTTCGGGCGATTGGACGTGGAGGCTGTAGGGACTGGCCTGCGTCACTTTGCGTCTTGTTCCCTGGCCATCCACTCCCGGATGTACGGAGCGCACTTCAGCAGCTCGACGCCCTGTGCCTCGCAGGCGATGAGGAAGCGCACCACCGCGACGTCCACGAGGGTCACCTCGTTCAGGTCGAGCACGAGCCGCGGGCGGTGCCTCTGGACCTGGGCCTGGAGCTCCTCCAGGTACTCCGACTCGATGCGGCCGATCAGCCGCAAGGTGGCGGTCTCACCGTCGGACGCCGTCTCGATCCTAAGTGTCATCTGCAGGAGCCCGCCGCCATGTGCAGACGAGAGAAGCAAGCGCCGCGCCACGGCTAACTCCTTCCACGACGGGCGGTTGCCTTCCGGAATGATGCCGTTGGATCAGCATTTGCCGCTCGGTCGGCGTGAGTCGGCGGCCGCGGCGACACCTAGCGCGCTTGGAACGAGCGCCTGTCTATGTCCAAGGCCTTCATTTTCGACTCGAGCGTCTGGCGCGGGATGCCGAGCTTCACCGCGGCTCCGGAGGGGCCGGAGATCCGTCCGTTGGATGCCGCGAGCGCGGCCTCGATCAGCTGCTTCTCGCCCTCGGCGAGCGTGGTCATCAGGGGCGCAATCCGGTTGGACGCCTGGTGTGGATTCCCCTTCAGCCACGACTCGTCGATCGAGAACGTCTCGCCATCGCACAACACCACGGCGCGCTCGATCACGTTCTGAAGCTCGCGGACGTTCCCTGGCCAGCCGTAGGCTTGAAACAGCGCCACCGTCTGCTTCCTGATGTCGCGGATGCTCTTCCCCGCCTTCTTGGCGTAGCGTTCGACCAGATAGGCGACCAGGACGGGAATGTCGTCCGCGCGCTCGCGTAACGGAGGGATCCGTATGGGAAAGACATTCAGGCGGTAGTAGAGGTCCTGGCGAAACTCGCCGCGCTCTACCGCGGCCTCGAGGTCCCGGTTTGTGGCGGCCAGGACCCGCACATCCACGGCAATCGGATGGCTGCTGCCCACGCGCTCGATCTCGCGTTCCTGGAGCACTCGCAAGAGCGCCACTTGTGTTTCGGCGGGCAGGTCCCCGATTTCATCCAGGAAGATCGTGCCCCCGTGGGCGGCCTCGAATCGCCCGAGCCGTCGCTGGAGCGCTCCCGTGAAGGCCCCCTTTTCGTGCCCGAACAGCTCGGAGGCGATGAGCGACGGTGGAATGGCCGCGCAGTTCACACGGATGAACGCCCGGGTCGAGCGTCGGGACCGCTTGTGAATGGCGCGCGCGACCAATTCCTTGCCCGTCCCGGTCTCGCCCAGGATGAGGACCGTGGAATCGGTACTGGCCACCTTCGCCACTTGGGCCAGGACGCGCTGCAGGGCCGCGGACGAGCCGACGATCTCCTCGAACATCGAGGCGCGGTCGATGTCTTCGCGCAACACGAGGTTTTCGTTGCGCATCCTCTCCTCGGCCCGCTTGCGATCGTCGATGTCCGTTCCGCTCGCATACCAGCGGAGGATCCGTCCCTGCTCGTCGCGCAGGGGATGGTACCGGACCAGGAACCAGCGGTACTGGCCATCCTTGCCCAGCAGGCGCCACTCGAGTTCGAACGGCATCGAACGAGACAGCCCCTGGAGGCGCTCATCCTGCAGCCGAGCCCAGTCCTCGGGATGGAAGAAGGTCGGGTTGCCCCGGGAGTCCGGGGTCATTAGCTCTTGCATGGTGAGTCCGGTGTACTCGAGCAGCGGCCGGTTCGCGTAGAGGCCTTTCCCGTCCGGGCTGAGGACGACGATGCTCTGGGATATGGCGTCGACTATACCCCGCAGTTCCTGCTCATCCTGCCGCAGCTTCTCTTCCGCTCGCTTGAGGTCTTCGATATCGGTATTCGTTCCGTACCACCGGACGACGTTGCCCCGTTCATCGCGCAGCGGCTCGACCCGGACCATGAACCACCGATACTCCCCGTCGTAGCGCCGTTGCCGCAGCTCGTATTCACTCGGCTTCGCGGCGGGAAGGATCTCATGCTGCCACTTGGCAGCGATGCTCGGGGCATCGTCGGGGTGAACTACGAGTTGCGTAACGTCGATCTCGGTCGGGTCTCGCCCCGGCTCGCCCTTCCACACTTCCTCCCGCGAGAGACCGGTGTACTCATGCCAGCGTTGATTGAGGTAGGCGACGCTGCCATCCGCGCGAAGACACCACGCTTGGGTGGGGATCGTGTCGAGGATCGTCCGCAGGCAATCCTCCGAGCTCTTGATTTCGACGAGCGCTTTCTGGAGAGCCGCTCGTGACCGCTCCCCCTCTATCGCTATGACGGCGACGTTGGCCGCGTCCTCGATCAGCTGCAGCTCACGGTCGGTGGGGCTCCGGGGTGTGCCGTGAAGCAACCCAAACGTGCCCAGGACCTCGTGGTCCTTCGAAAGGAGCGGTTGTGACCACGCGGCATGGAATCCATGAGCGAGCGCAACCTCGCGCGACTGCCCGTCACGGAGACCCGACCACAGCGGATTGCTGGCGATGTCGGAGATGATGACCCGCTCCTTCCGAAAGGCCGCAGTGCCACAACAGCCCATGTTGGGTCCGATCATGAAAGGCGTGAAAGCTTGAACGAAATCGGCCGGCACGCGGGGGCCGGCGACCGGCCTCATGCGTTGGCCGTCGGGATCCATCAGCATCACCATCGACATCATGTCGGGGTTCTGAGCGTCAATGGCGGCGCAGAGATTCGTGAGGATATCCGCCAGGCTCGCCCCGCCAGCGATCATTTCCAGGGTTCGCTTTGCGGCAACTAGAGGAGATTCCGCCGGCCCTTGAATGGCCGGATCGGATCCTTGGTTGCGCCGCCGCTCAGGCGTTCCCTCTGGGAGCGCGTTGGCGATGGGCCGCGGCGGGCTGCCCTGTGGTAGCGGACGCGCGCTGGGGCTTGACGTCGTCGGTGAGGGTCTAGAGCTCGGGCAGGTTGTCACCGGGGGCCTCACGGGAGAGCAGGTGGCCACGAGTAAGCGGTCACGTCCTGTCAGATGGCAAGACGGCTGCCAGCGGCATGGTGCAGATTCAAATGGGCTTATCTGCACAGAAAATGCCGAGATTTCGGCATTTGCTCAGATCTTGGCAGCGGCGCCAATCGCCAGATCGCGTGATCGGTCGACTCGCGTGAGGGGGTTGTGGGCCCACCGAGGGCGCCGCACCGCCTGTAGTCACCGGGACGTCAGAATCGGGAGGCCCGCCTCGGACAGGACCGTGCGTGTGACCGCACCGTACATCCACTCGCTCAGATGGGAGCGGCCATACGCGCCCATCACGATGAGATCGGCGCCGAAAGCGGCCGCCTGCGACAGGAGAAGGTGGCCAACGTCTCCGCCTCCGGACGACAGCCGTCGTACTTCGACCTGTGCACCGTGACGCGCCAGGTGACGCGCGATGTCTGCCCCCGGCTCCTCGCCGTGGTCCGCAGGGTGGCGCTCATGGTCGACCACCAGGACCTCGACCGCGTCGGCCCTCACGAGCAATGGCCGGGCGTCCGCCACGGCCCGGATCGCTTCGCGCTTTGCGTTCCAGGCCACAAGGATGCGGCGGACCCGGGATACCGTGCCCCGTAGCGGGAACACGATGATCGGCCGGCCGGAAGTCAGCACGAGGGACTCCACGAGGCCAGGAGGGCCGGCGGTCGCGCCCGCCGAATCGGGACGGGCAACAACTGCCAGGTCCGCGTAGTGCGCGTGCACACCGACGTCGCTGCCCAAGGAGGGCAACGATCTCCACTCCGACCGGATCCCGTGGCGACGGACGATGCCCTCGAATTGGGCCCGGTACCCCGCCTCGATCCCCTCGAGTTGTGCGCGATGTCCCTCGATCACGTTCAGGATGCCCTTGCCCCGCGCGAACATCTCCGGCTGGGTGAGCGCGGGCTGCGGCTGTACGAACGCGGCGGTCAGGCGTGCGCCGTGCTCCTCGGCGAGTGTGCCAACGAACTCCAGGATGCCCGCGGCCTCGCCCCCCCCATCGAGGAAGACGACGATTTCACCGAGCTCAGCCGTGCCCCTGTCATGGCCGAGGGCGGCAGCCTCAGGCGCCAGAGCCGACGATTGCCCGTTCGCGCCTCTGAGGCCGACCTTCCGGATTCGAGGATCGAGATGGGCGGCGAGCTCCGCGCAGGCCCCCGAATCAATCTCGAGGAGGACGAGGCGCTCGACTTGGCTGAGCCGTGACCCATTCCTGACCTCCTCGTCGAGGACGGCTGCGGGGTCGGCGGCGAAGCGCTGCCTGAACTCCTCGTCGCAGGCCAGCCGTCCAATCACGGATTCGACGGTCTGCTGGGACATGCGTCACCTCACGCGAGTCACGTTAGCACGGCCCTCGGGCAGCGATTCGATCCCGACGGCCACCTGCGGGAGCCCGCGACCATACCCAGACGAAGGGAAGCAAGCCCCGCGCCATGGTTAACTTCTTCACAGCGGCAAGTTGACTTCGGCGATGATGCCGATGGATCAGCATGTGCCGAACGGCCGGCGTGGGTGCCGGGTGAGCTACTCGCTCCTCGGCCCCTCGACTCGAACCCCCGTGAGCCGCACCGGCTCGATGCCGTAGTCCTCGATCTCGATCGTGCGCGTGCTCGGGTTCCAACTGATCTTGGCCGCCGTCGCAAGCTTGCCTTCGCCGTTGCCGTCCTTGCTCAGCCGGAGCTCGGCAAGCGTGAAGTCGTACTCGACCGAGCGAGGCTGGTTCCTGAGCTCCCAGAAGCTCATCGGCCGGTCGGTAGCGATGATCACCCTGCGGCCGCCGTCACCAACGGGCTCCTCCCGGGCGTAGTGGATGTCCCAGCCCAGAGTGGAGGAAGGCCGGATGTAGCCGGCGCGCGGCTTGACCTTCTGCAGTGCCGAGAGCAGGGCGTCCGCGCCCCTCTCGATGAGTATCCCGCGCAGGCGCTCCCGCTCTTCGTCGGTCGACCAGCGCTCGATCGCGATGTCCAGCGCCCCGGCGCGCGTGCGGCCGACATCGCTCATGTCGACGGCGAAAGCGCGCAGGCGCAATACGGCCTTGTCTTCCGCCGGCGCTGCTGGAGCCGTCCCCCTCGCTCCGGCCAGCGACGCCAACAGCACGACGGACAGCAGCTTCAAGTGCGTCACGGTCTTGCCCTCCTGATCGGGTCCGAACCATCGGTCGTGGGTGCCTTTGCACGACGGCCATCGATGCTGAAGGTACCCGCTCCGAGAGCGACGACCTGAAGCAGGCCGCCCATAATCGAGATGTTCTTCAGGAAATGCGCCATCGCGTTCTGGTCAGCGAAGTCGCGGTGAAAACCGAGCGCCGCGGCGACGGTGAACACCGCCATCACACTTGCGAAGATCCGACTCTGATAGCCAAGGATCAGCAGGATTCCGCCGCCGACTTCGATCACGATGGCGACGAGATAGGCTAGAAGCGGAAACGGCAGGCCGGCGGATGCGATGAAGCCCTGCGTCAGCGCTGGGGCGGCGATCTTGCCGAGTCCGCTGATCAGGAAAAGCGCGGCGATGAGAAGTCGACCGACCGGTCCAACGTATGGATTGTCGTTGAGCATGTTCTCTCCCTTGCAGTGTGGCCGATCAGGACGCGCTGGCGCGCCCAGCCTTCAGGGTTGCCGTCCACCACAGAAGATCGTCGATCAGCGCCCCGGCGGGCGCCTGCAGCTCCGCCAAGCCGGCTTCGACATCGCCTCCCCGGTAGTGAGCCCACAGGGTGGCGACCGGGATGTGGACCGATGAACGAACCGGGGCGAGCTGAACCTCGATCGCCGTTTGACGGAGCTGCTGGACGGCGCGTGCGCCCATCGCGGAGCCATAGCTCACGAAGCCCACCGCCTTGCGATTCCACTCCGGATAAACCCAGTCGATGGCGTTCTTCAGCACTGCTGCGGGTCCGTAGTTGTATTCAGGGGTGACGAAGATAAAGCCGTCGGACTGGGCGATCGCGGCGGTCCATCTCTTGACCACCTCATTCTCATAGGGCCGTCTACCCGGCGTGGCCGGCGACACCGGCTGGTCGAAGAACGGCATCGGATAGTCGCGCAGGTCGAGTAGCCGCGCGTCGATGCCATGGCGCTTCTTCAAGTGGTCCAAGATCCACCTCGCGGGCTTTTCCGAGAAGCGGCCCTCCCGAGTGCTACCAACGATCACCGAAATGACGGTCATGCTCCCTGCCTCGTCGGCTGAAGCCTTTGAAGGATGGCTTCCGCAAACCTCTGGGCCACCGAGAGGGGACGCATGTAGATGATGAGCTGGTCGACCTTGCCATCCTCGTTGAGGTGGACCTGATCGATCGCCTGAAGCTCCTGGCCCTCGATCTGGCCCTCAAAGCCAAGAAGGTGCCAATTGTTCCCAGCATCAGCCGTCAACGCCCACTTGATTCCAGGAGCGGTCTTGGCCACCTGACTCAGGATGTAGGACGCCGTGTTCACTGGGTGAGTGGCGCTTGGTCCAGCCGGGACCTCCACGCGGACTTGAGGAGCAAACACCTCTTTCAAGAGAGTCTCGTCTCCGTTCTCGATCGCCCTTGCGTACTTTTCGATGACCTTCATTGTCTCGCCTCCTTGATAGGTGAGAAGGACGCTATCCTTGCGTGTGAGCCGCGCCTGAGGTCCTGCCTTGCTCGTGGCTGTCCTCTTCCTTCTTCCTGGTTTGATTGCTCTCACCCAGCTGTGTGCCGTCGACGCGCAGCGTGACGTCAACGTTGCCCCGCGTGGCGTTCGAGTAGGGGCAGACGGCATGGGCTCGGCGCATCTCCTGGCTGATCACCGCGAGCTCCCCCCTCCGGCTTGCGAGTCGGGGTATGTCACCAAGGTGACTTGGTGCAAGAGGGCTGCCAGGGCCATGCTGATGATTCGAAATAGGGATTGGGCGTCGCGGTGGGTGCCGGCCCTGCATCATTGCTGAGAGTTCGGCGTCACGGCCTCCCTGTTTGCGCCTCAGCCCAAGCGGCCTCGGCTGCCCCCCTTCTGGACGACCTTGCCCACGTATGCGCCCAGGTTCAGCTCGACGTTGCTGCGCTGCTGCAAGCCCTGCTCGAGCGCCTGCTCGATGATGGAAGCCGTGGCCGGGCGGGCGACGGCCTCCGCAAAGGCGCCCATCTCGGCGGTCAGCGCGTCGTCGGCCGGAAGCGACACCGCGTTGACTAATCGCTTGATATCGGCCAGCGCGAGCAGGTCGAAACGTGAGACCCGCTCCGCGAAGGCATTGACGAACGCGACGAACTCCGCGTCGGGAACGGCGCGGTTGACGTATCCGTACCGCTCGGCGACCTCCCCGTCGAAGTCCTGGCCACCGAGCAGGATCTCGAGCGCGCGACCGCGACCGACGATGCCCGGCAGACGGGTCGAGGGCCCGCCGCCGGGCGCGGTGGCGAACCCGACCTCGAACTGCCCCAGCACGGCCCGCTCCCGACTGGCGAAGCGGATGTCGGTGGCGAGGGCGAATTCGCTGCCCGCACCACGAGCCCTGCCCCGCAGAGCCGTGATCGTCACCGCCGGCGATTTCCCCAGGCGGATGAGGCAGTCCGCCCAATGGTGGAAGGGGGTGGGCGCCGCCGGCAACGTTTCGAAGGCGGTCTGATCGGCCGTGATGTCGTAGTGGGCCAGGAAGAAGTCGGGATCGGCGCTGTCGAAAACCACGACGGCCACTCGGTTGTCCTGCTCGATCTCGGTGAGCAGATCACGCAGCGCGACGATCATGACCGGGTCGATGAGGTTGATCGGAGGGTTGTCGAAGGTCACGCGCCATAGCGACGGTGTCCATCTGTCCAGACTGAAGCGCGTCCGTGTCATGAGCGGCCTCCTTCAGGCTCCCTGTGAGATGAACGCCCGCTGTGCTAGTCCCTGACCGAAGGAGAAGTTCTCGCCTGGGCCCTCCGAGAGCCGGATCATGACGTCGTCTGGCGAGATTCCGGCATCAGCGACGAGCCGAGCGTTCACCTCCTTGAGCAAGGCGAGGCGGGTCTCTTTCGGCCGGCCGGCGATGAACGCGAGTTCCAGCACGATGAAGTCGTCGGAATACTTCATCCCCACAAACGACGGGGTGTGCAAGAAGCGCCCGCGCGGAAGCACGTGGATGATCTGGAAGAAGTCCTCCGAGGGAACCTGGAGGATGCTGATCAGCGCATCCTGGACCGCCTTGGACACGTTACGGAGGCGCCGTTCGTCATATCGACCTTCCAGGACGTGAATTGTTGCGAGTGGCATTTGAAGGCTCCTCGTCTTGCGTGGTACTCAGTAGCAGCTCGGCCACTCTAGGTCTGTTTCGACGACCTCGTCGGCGAGGCCGGGATGCTGGCCTGGATCACGGGGCAGAGCGCGCACCTTGTATTGGCCCCCGGCTCGCAGGGCACGGACCACTGCGCCTCCCTGGCGCCCGGTTGCGCCGACCACGGCGATCAGCTTTCCATTGCCCGCTCGTGCGCTCATGCACAGCCCTCCTCATCTCGGTCTAAGCCGTGTGCGAGTCGTCGGCGTGACTCAGAGTCGGCCTTCGTTCTGCAACCGTTGTTGGATCTCGCCGAGCCGCTTTTCGCCGGCCTGTAGGGTCGCCTTGCTGGTATGCACCGAGTAGCGGCCGAGCACGAGGTCGTGAGCGTGCGGAGCCGCCGACCCAACAACGAACTCCGCATCGGCGTCCGCAGAGAAGGCGATCGCGCCATTCGACGGCTCGAAGATCGCGAGTTCGCCGCCATCCACCCTCTCAGGGACAAGAAGGCGGCCTCTACCATCCCGAGCAGTACCCGCGCCGGACCGTCGCGCGCCACCGTGTCAGGCGCCTGGTAGATGTTTTCCACCGGTCCGAGCTCCTCGTCGGGCGGCAACGCAAGCCAGAGCTGGAAACCTCGAGAACGGTCTGCATCGCCGGGTCCCCCGCCGTGCCAGGCTCCGTGACCTGCCTTGAACCATTCGACCCCCCCTTCCCGCAAGACCCCGGTCGCTCCGGTCGTATCTTCGTAACGGACGCTTCCCTCGAAAAGGTAGGTCATCGTCGCGATGCCTGAGTGTGGATGCAGGCCGATCCCCGGGAATGAGGCCTCGCCCATGTCGAAGAGATCCAGAAAGACGAACGGCTTGAGCACCTGACCAAGGTCACCTGGGCTCATCAGCCGCGTGATCGTGCCATGGCGCGTCCCTCGGGTCCGATGGACGATCATCCGCGGCCGCGCTCGAGTGGTGGTGCTGGAATTTCGCGCGTGAGTTTCAGTCACTTTGAACTCCGTTGTCCCACGTGAGGAGCGCATGCCGATGGAGGCGTCCGCGGTCCACCGCCGGGACACGCGTGCGGAACGGGACATCCCAGACGCCGCTCGTGAGGCCGAACGCGACGTCACCGCCACGCGCACTGTGGTGGTAGAGATGCTGCCTCCGGATGTAGCGGAAGTAGCGCCAACGGAAGCGATAGAAGTGCACCGAGTAGTGAATCCACTCCTCGATCACGTAGCACTGCAGGACGGCCGCCACGAATAGGGGGGCGGTCGGCACGGGCGCCAGGTAGCTAAGCAGCGCGAGCGGCACCGCGAACGGGATCGTATCGAAGCGGCCGTTGACGTGCCGGCCGTCCCAAGGGCGCAAGTGGTGGTCGCCGTGCGAGCGGTCGAACACGCGGTGCAGCCCACGCTGGAGCCAGCCCGGACCGTTGGGAAATCGCCCGTGCAGGACGTGGCGGTGCACGAGGTACTCGACGAGGGTCCAGGCGACCACACCGGCCGCGACGGACGCGGCGGCCGTCCCGCCGTCCTCACGGAGAGCGACGGTCGCAACGGCCAGCGCATAGACTGTATAGGCGACGGTCACCGGATAGAAGCGGGACCGCGCCCTGCGCGCCTCCTCAATCTTGTCGACGCCGGGCGGAGGCGCGATCGGCCGTGGAATCCCGTCGCGCGACTTCAACACCGGGCCGCGGTACACCCGCGTCATCGCCCTTCCCCTCCGCGGCGGCCGATCGCGATGGCCTGCTCCTCCGCCTGCCATCCTCCGCCGAGCGCCCGATAGAGGTTCACCACGGCCACGAGCTGGTCGCGCCGCGTCTGGGCAAGACCGATCTCGGCGGGGAAGAGCTGCTGCTGGGCCTCGAGCACCTCGAAGTACGCCGAAAGCCCGGAGGTATAACGCCGATTGGCCAACCGCACGGCTTCCTGGTACGCGGCCACCGTGCGCGCGCGCTGCCGCCTGGTCTCGACGAGCTTCGTCCGGTCCGCGAGCGCTCGCGACACCTCGCCAAACGCGTTCGCGGCGGCCGCCTCGTACTGGATCGTCGCCTGCTCCCACTGCGCCCGGACCGCCTCGTAGTTGCGCTTGATTCGTCCGCCCTGGAACAGCGGGCCCAGCAGGCCGGCGCCGATGCTCCAGGTCTTGCCGTGGGAGAAGAGGTCGCCGAGCTCGGGACTGACGTTGCCGAAGAGGCCCGTGAGGCTCAGCCGCGGGAGGAAGCTGGCCTTGGCCACACCCACGTTGGCGTTCGCCGCCACCAGGATCTGCTCGGCCTGCCGGATGTCGGGTCGCCGTTCCAGGAGCGTCGAGGGCAGCCCGGGCGGGACCTCCGGCGGGATTCCCAGGAGCGGCCCCTCGCGGGGGATCGGCTGCGGATTCCGGCCGAGCAGGAAATTGACCTGGTTCTCCCGAGCCATGATCGCGCGCTCGATCTCGGGGATCTGCGCGGCGACCTGCCCAAGCGACGCCGCGGCGCGCGCGGTCTCGAGGGCCGAGGCGGCCCCGCCTTCCAGCCGGCGGTTGAAGAGGTCATATGTGTCCTGGAAGGCGGCGGTCGTGCGCTTCGCGATCTCGAGCTCCTCGTCCAGCTCGCGCAGCTCCATGTAGGCGACGGCCACGTCCGACACGAGCGACAGGAGAACGCCGCGGCGCCCCTCCTCGGTCGCGAGGTACTCGGCCCGGGCCGACTCGTTGAGGCGCCGGATGCGGCCCCAGAGGTCCAGCTCCCACGAGAAGCCAACGTCCACCGTCCACTGCGTCTGGGTGGCGCCGGAAGGGTTGACGAACTGGTCCGCGCGCGCGCGCTGCCAGCGGCCCTCGTAGTCGACGGAAGGGTAGAACTGCGAGCGCGCGATCCCATACCGAGCCCGCGCCTCCTGCACTCGCGACGCGGCCAGGCGCGCGTCGAAGCCCTTGCGGAGCGCTTCGTCGATGAGGGCCTTCAGGACCGGGTCGTCGAATACCTCCCACCAGGGGACGTCGGCAAGCGAGCGTGCCTCGGCCGCCCGCTCGTCGCCGTAGAAGCGCTCGGGGACCGGCACCGAGGGACGCTTGTAGCTCGGGCCGACTGCGCAGCCGGCGAGGGCGAGGCCGAGCACGACCACCACGGCGGACCCTCGCGCGTGTCGGGCCAAGTTGTTAGGCCCCCGCGGGCGCCGAGGCCGGCTCGGGAGCCGAGGCACGCCGGCGCTCCCCGCCAGCGAGGCGCTGCACGAGGACGAACAGCGCCGGGATGAGGAAGATCGCGATGCCGGTCGCGGCGAGCATCCCCGAGATCACGGCCGTGCCCAGGATCCGCCGGCCCGCCGCCCCGGCGCCGCGCGCCGTCCAGAGCGGCACGCACCCGAGGAGGAAGGCGAACGACGTCATCAGAATGGGGCGCAACCGGAGGCGCGCGCCCTGGAGCGCGGCATCGACGAGCGGCTGGCCCCGCTCGAAGGCGTCTTTCGCGAACTCCACGATGAGGATCGCGTTCTTGGCCGCCAGCCCGATCAGCATTACGAGCCCGATCTGCCCGTAGACGTCGAGGGCGAACCCTCGACTCCACAGGCCGATGAACGCGCCGACCACCGCGACGGGCACCGACAGCAGCACGCTGAAGGGCAGCGACCAGCTCTCGTAGAGCGCGGCCAGGATGAGGAAGACGAAACCGAGGGAGAGGCCGAAGACGATCCCCGATCGGCCGGCGGCCCGCCGCTCCTGGAACGACAGGTCCGCCCAGTCGTAGCTCATCTCCGGGGGCAAGACCTGATGGGCGACGTCCTCGAGGGCGGCCATGGCCTGCCCCGAGCTGTAGCCGGGCCCGGGCTGCCCTGTCACCTGGACGGCGCGAAACAGGTTGAAGCGCTGCGTGTACTCGGGACCGAAGACGCGACGCGACATCACGACCGTCGAGAGCGGGAGCATGTCCCCGTCGCTGTTGCGGACATAGAAGCGGTCGACGTCCTCCGGGACCAGGCGATCCTCGGCCTCCGCCTGCAGGAAGACCCGCCATTGGCGGCCGAAGCGGTTGAACTGGTTCACGTAGATGCCGCCCAGGAAAGCCTGCAACGTCTGGTACACGTCGGCCACCGCGACGCCCTGCTTGAGGGCCTTGTCCTGGTCGACGTCGGCGTAGACCTGCGGCACGCCCGCGCGGAACGACGAGTTGACGTTCGCGAGCTCGGGGCGCTTCCGTGCCGCTTCCAGGAACTTCTGGAGGCTGTCGCTGAGCAGCTCCACGCTCCCGCCGCTCCGGTCCTGGAGCCAGAACGAGAAGCCTCCGGCGTTGCCGATCCCGGGGATCGCGGGCGGTGCGAACGCGAACGCGATGGCCTCCGGGACCTGCGCACGCAGCGCGGTATTGAGCGACACCAGGATGAGGTGCGCGTGAGCAGGCTGAAACCATTGATGGTGACCACGCTGTGCACGCCCTTGAAGTCCTTCAGCATCGCCTCGATCTTCCGGGTCACCGCGTCCGTGCGCTGGAGCGAGGCCGCGTCGGGGAGTTGAACGTTCATGATGAAGAAGCCCTGGTCCTCGTCCGCGATGAACCCCGTGGGTAGCCGGCGGCCCAGATCGCCCGCGAGCAGGGCGAAGGCCGCCAGGATCACCAGGCTCAGCGCCATCTTGCGGACGAGCCCGTGGGAGAGGCCGACGTAGCCGTGCGTCGCGCGCGCGAAGCCCCGGTTGAAGGCACCGAAGAAGCGGCCGAGCGGTCCGCGGGACTCCCGCCGCGGCTTCAGCAGCAGCGCCGAGAGCGCGGGCGAGAGGCTGAGGGCGTTGAACGCGGAGATGACCACGGCGATGGCGATGGTCACCGCGAACTGCTGGTTGAGCCGCCCCTGGATCCCGCCGATCAGCGCGATCGGTATGAACACGGCGGACAGGACGAGCGCGATCCCGACCACGGGCCCCGAGACCTCGGACATGGCCTTGAGGGTCGCCTCGCGCGGCGAGAGCCCCTCTTCGATGTGGTGCTCGACCGCTTCCACCACCACGATCGCGTCGTCCACGACGAGCCCGATGGCCAGGATGAGCGCGAAGAGAGAGAGGGTGTTGATCGAGAAGCCGAGGAAGGGGAAGAGCGCGAAGGTGCCCACCAACGACACGGGGACCGCGATGAGCGGGATGAGGGTAGCGCGCCAGTTCTGCAGGAAGAGGAAGACGACGACGAGCACGAGGAGCGTGGCCTCGAGGATGGTGGTGACGATCTCCTTGATTCCCTCGGTAACGGGGAGCGTGGTATCGAGGGCCACCGCGTACTCCATGTCGCTCGGGAAGCGCGCCTGGAGCTCACCCATCATCTTCTTTGCGCCCTCGGCCACGGCGAGGGCGTTGGCGCCGGGCGCCTGGAACACGGCCACGAGCGCGCTCGGACGGCCGTTGAAGCGCCCGGATTGGTTGTAGGTCAGGGCGCCGAGCTCGATCCGCGCGACGTCCCTGAGCCGCACCGCCGCGCCGTCGGGGGTAAGGCGCACGACGACGTTGCCGAACTCCTCGGCAGTGATCCGTCGGCCGTGCGAGCGCACGGTGTAGGTGAGCTCCTGTCCCGGCGGCGCCGGCTCCGCCCCGAAGCGGCCCGAGGGGTTGACCGTGCTCTGCTGCTGCACCGCCTTCACCAGGTCGGGGACGGTCAAGCCGAGGGTGGCGAGCTTGTCCGGCTTCACCCAGATCCGCATCGAATACTCCGCCAAGCCAAAGTTGAGGACCTGGCCCACGCCGTTGATCCGGTACAAGGCGTCGTTGACGTTGATGACCGCGTAGTTGCCCAGGAAGAGCGCGTCGTAGGTGCCCTTGGGGGAGTGGATCGCGATGACGAGCAGGGGGAGCCCGACCGTGCTGCGGTAGGTCAGGCCGAATTGGTTCACGTCCGCGGGCAGATTGGGCTGCGCCTGGCCCACCCGGTTCTGGGCGTTCACCTGGTCGATGTTGACGTCGCTCTCCACATCGAAGGTGACGGTGAGCGTCATGGTGCCGTCGCTGGCGTTGGTGGACTGGACGTAGAGCATCTTGTCCACGCCGTTCATCTGCTGCTCGATCGGCGTGGCCACCGACTGCTCGATGGTGAGGGCGTCCGCTCCCGTGTACGTGGTCTGGATCTGGATGACGGGCGGAATGATGGAGGGGTACTGGGCGATGGGAAGGCCCGCCAGGGCCACCACGCCGAG
>WNFT01001281.1_pt1 | contig 26587 bp, 27 predicted proteins | sample 5400191 | NCBI WGS metagenome assembly WNFT01 (sample SAMN13153359, study PRJNA577476) | soil metagenome | isolation source: 80 cm saprolite under Madrone tree | place: USA:California | collected 2016-06-14 | reverse complement strand
TCCATCACAGAGGTTCAGCTCATATCATCTGCTGTAAACGCCGTGCATACCGATCCGGCAGAGGCGCGGGATCGATAGCCACCGATACGATACTCAGCTTTGAAGCTGCCAGGGCTTGCTCAACAGCCCCCTTCAAATCGCCAACATCCTCTACTCGCATGACATCAGCGCCGTACGCACGTCCCAACAGCACGAAATCTGGATTGCGCAGTGCCACACCGACCTGGCGGCCATAGAGACCATCCTGGTAGATGCGCAGCGCGTTATAATAACCATCATCGAAAATCACCACCGTGAATTGACGATCGAGGCTGGCAGCCGTCGCCAGTTCGCCCAGCAGCATCTGCAGGCTGCCATCTCCCGTCACGCAGACGATGGGTCGGGGGGAGCCGACATCAGACTGTGCGACAGCCGCTCCCACCGCTGCAGCAAGGCCGTATCCCATGGTCTGCTGGATTTCCGGGACGATGAACCCGGCAGGCGATAAAATAGGGAAGCTCGGCTCTGAGAGCCAGAACTCAGTGGCTGTGCCATCGCTGGTGACGATCGCGTCACGCGGCAGGGCCGCACGAAGCGCTCGAACAGCAGCGCGCGGATGAATGCAACCGGGACGGGACTCAGGAAGCACCGGTTCCTGCTGGTTGCGTGCCGCCATCAGTGCGTGTGCTGCAGGGCTAGGCACGCTCGTCAGAGTCGCGGGTAGGATATCGAGAAGCTGCCGCAGGACCAGGGCAGGGTCTGCCTGGACCGCGACGGTAGCCGAGTAATTCCCCTGAAGTTCGGACTCGTCGGCGTCAACGCGGGCGAGCTTGTGGGGCAGGCGTACATCCCAGTTCAACGTCGTGATCTCGGAGAGACGGGAGCCGAGCACCAACATACCATCGGATGCCGCGAGTACGTCGGTGGCAGATGACCAGGATAGCAAGCCTGCCGCGAGCGGATGATCTTCCGGGATGAGGCCGCGGACAGCAACGTCGGTAAACGCTGGCGCCCCAAGCCGCTCCACCAGCGTAATCACTTGCGGTCCTAAGCCGGTGACGCCCATGCCCAGGACGAGGGTCGGAGCTCGCAACTTTCGCAGGAAAGAGGTGAGTTCTGCGATCCTGGCGTTGTCGATTCTAGCATCGACAGTGTGAGGAGCAGCGACCTGCTGCACGCTCCCACGCTCATGTAAGACATGCAAGGGAATCAACACCTGTACCGGCCCTGCCTGGGCGTGTAGCGCACGAGCAAAGGCCTCACCGACCACGAGCGCGATATCCTCGTATGTCGAGATGTGTAACTGCGCCTTCGTGAACGGTCGGTATGCTGCCTCCAGATCGCATTCGTGTACGGCAGCGTGTCGATCTGAGGGGTCAAGCTGCGCCGTAAGGACGATCATCGGGACCCGGTCAGACCATGCACATAGCACGCCGGTGGACGCGTTCAGGGCACCAGGACCCGGTACGACGCTCACTACCCCAGGTTGACCCGACACCCGTGCATAGCCATCTGCCGCATGTGTCGCGCCTGCCTCATGGCGAGTCACGATGGGCACGAGTTGCGGGCTGTCAGCAAGGGCGTCATACAGCGGCAGCGTGTGGACGCCTGGAATGCCAAAGAGATAGCGCGTCCCCTGTGAGACAAGCGCAGATACGAGTGCCTGCGCACCGGTCAGTTCGGCCATGGAAGTACCCCCTCGCATTACAACGGTCGCTGGAAGGGGGACAGAGCTGCGTGCCTGGCTCGATCCTCCTGCCAACGTGAAAAGGGTCGAAGTCTGGATCTCGTTTCTTGTTTCTCCCTATTTTACCTCCCCTCTTTCTTTGTCTCCAAGTGTCTGTTGTATACTGTATATACCTGTTGGTGGTGAGTGTGGGCGTTGCCGTAGGTAGAGTGCCGATTTATCGAGCACGTCATGTCACGTGCAGTGAGGAGTCTCCAAGAGAGGAAACCTGCATAGTTACGAAGGCAAACAAGGGATAGCGCCCAACAGAAGAAGACCTCTCGCGTTCAGGTGAGACGGCACAAGCAAAGGTGAAGTGATATGACAGAACTTGAAGCCGACATACGCGCCGCTGTACGTAAATTGTGTGAGCATTTCGGGGATGGTTACTGGCGAGAGATGGACGAGCAGCGCGCCTACCCCGATGCATTTGTACGTGCGATGACCGAAGCGGGCTACCTCGCTATCCTTATTCCCGAAGTGTATGGCGGTTCGGGTTTAGGAATCAGAGAAGCATCTATCGTACTCGAAGAGATCAACCGCTCCGGTGGAAATGCTGCCGTGTGTCATGCCCAGATGTACATCATGGGGACGCTCTTACGCCACGGGTCGGAAGAACAAAAACGCCTCTATCTTCCGAAGATTGCGGCAGGAGAGCTGCGACTCCAGGCGTTTGGGGTCACAGAACCCGATGCTGGCTCTGATACCTCGAGTATCCGCACGACGGCCGTTCGTACTAGTGACGGATATATTGTCAATGGGCAGAAGATTTGGACGTCACGCGTCCAGCATTCTGATCTCCTCTTACTCCTGGTACGCACAACGCCGCCCGACCAGGTCGCCAAACGAACAGAGGGACTCTCTCTTCTCCTAGTCGATCTGCGCGACGCGATCGGCAGAGGAGTGACGATCAAGCCCATTCGCACCATGATCAATCACCATACGGCAGAGGTATTCTTTGACAATCTTCATGTCCCCTATGAACAGCTCATTGGGGAGGAAGGCAAGGGGTTTCGCTATCTGCTCGATAGCTGGAATGCCGAGCGCATTCTCATTGCGGCCGAGTCTCTCGGCGACGGGTACTGGTTTATCGAGCGAACGGTACAGTACGCCAACCAGCGCATCGTGTTTGGCCGACCCATTGGTCAAAACCAGGGGATTCAATTTCCTCTTGCCCAGGCCTATGCCAACATCCAGGCCGCCGATTTGATGCGTTTTCGCGCCGCTGAACTCTTTGATAGCCATGCTCCTTGTGGAGCTGAAGCCAACATGGCCAAGCTGCTGGCCGCTGACGCTGCGTGGCAAGCGGCCAACATCGCGCTACAAACACATGGTGGGTTCGGTTTTGCCGCTGAATACGACATCGAGCGCAAGTTTCGCGAAACGCGCTTGTACCAGGTCGCTCCCATCTCTACCAATCTCGTGCTCGCCTATATTGCGCACAACGTCTTGAAGCTCCCGAGGTCCTATTGATGAAACCACGATTCTATACTAGTAAAGTGGTCCTAGACCGGCACCACGCGAGCGGATAGGCCATACATCCGTCACTACGTCGTTCTCGACAACGTAGTAGACATCGTGAAGGTTGACCGTCGTCGGACCGTAGCCAGAGACGACCTCCAAGCGATCTCCAACCTTCACTGGCGACCCCGGGTCCACGTCAACGAGCAAATGCTCCTCGGCGATTGCCGCTGTGGCGGCCGGTACGTCCTTCAGGAGCGGCAATCCTAGTTCGCTGCCGACGGTCTTTCGCCCCGAATCAAGGACGATTCTATTTCCCTGGCGGCTGATCACGGTTGCCAGAACGGTCAATGCTACAGGGAAACCGGGAACTAGCTGTGCATGAAAAGCGTCCATGACTACGTACGATCCGGCTTGTAGCTCGGTCACACGAGGATGCGCGCCGGTGATGTTGTATGTGCCAGTGCCTCCAGCGGATATCACTTTCGACTCGAAGCCGGCCTGGGCGAGGAAATCGACTGCATCCATAAGCTTGTCCATAGCGGCATGAGCCTTTCGCACACGCAGATCTGGATCGGGTTCGAGCATGCAATGACCCTCGTATCCCATCATGCCATCCAGACGCAGGCCAGGCAGCTTGCTCACAGCTTCCGCAAGATCAAGCGCTTCTTCTTTAGTGCGTACTCCACAGCGCTCCATTCCAACATCGAGGTCGATAAGCACACCCAGCGTACTGCCAACTGCGAGAGCGGCCACAGAGAGTTCCTCGGCGTTCTGCGCATTGTCGATGGCGACAGTTATACGGGCATCGCTGGCAAGTTCGGCGAGTGCCCGGATTTTTTCCTTGCCTACCACCTCGTTGGCGATCAAAATATCGTCGATGCCGCCACGCACCATCACGACCGCCTCCCAGACGGTGGCGGTTGTCAGCCCAATCGCTTCTCCTGCTTCCATCTGCATTCGTGCAAGTTCTGGGCTCTTGTGGACCTTGATATGAGGTCGCAATTTAGCAGGGACGGTATGCATGTACTCAGCCATTGTGGCAATATTTCGCCTGGCAACGTCGAGGTCAAGGATCAGCGCGGGAGTCACCAGGTCGTGCCGCGACCGGCCAATAGCAGACCGGTAATCTCCCAAAGTTACTTCCTGCATCAAGGTTCTCTCCTGCTTTCTAGCTGGCCAGCGGCTCAGACTCGCAGCTACTGATCATACGGATTTTACGTTCCGGCGGCCCGCCACAGAGGTCGGACCAGACCTTCCTCCACCATGTTGAGGGAGCGTTGGTAAATGTGCGTCCACTGTTCGAAGAGGTCCTGATAGAGCTGGTGAGTCGACGGGTCAGGTTCGTATGTCTTCTCGAAGCTGACGATGCTCTGAGCGACGTCCCCCAGGTCATGGTAGAGACCGACTCCCAATCCGGCGTAGAGAGCGGCACCGAGCGAGGTGGATTCCTTTACCACCGGCACTTTGACACGGCAGGGGCAAGTGGGATCGGGACAACGATAGCCACAATGGACGACCTGTACGACTTGCGAGAGCGTGATGACGGTGCGTTGGGAAATGGTACAGCAACGCTCTGATCGGCTCTGGCACTCCAGACAGTACTCCAGTTCCCGATGATAGATCTGTTTGATCACGTGGGGAAGGTTCTCTTGGTACGCATCGGCTCTTCCTTTCTCTGGCCGCCGGTTTTCGTTTTGTTCCTCCATTCTATCACGTACGTGACTTTTACCCCCACGGTTTAAATAGCCCTGGCCCTTGCGTCCTTGCGTCCAGGTACTTGACATACAAGCACGGTTATGCTACAATACCTGTATGAGCAAGAACACATCGAAGCACCCACGTATCACGGCTTATATTCCTGAGCCGTTGCTTCTCGCCTTAAAAGCGAGAGCGGTCAAAGAGCATCGTTCCATGAATGCTCAACTCATGTGGTGTCTCGAACAGTGCTTATACAAAGCCTCATCTGGCAACGAAGGTACGAACTCATCAGAGCACCGGCTTTAGGAAGTGTTGCTGAGGCACGCAGAACGAACAGGAAAAGCCTCCACTCCAGGTGGTATGTCCCTGGAGCTGAGCATCGAAAGATGCGGCTGCTCCTGCTTCCCAAGACGCCGAAAGCGAGAGATGTGGACCATTCTTTCCTTTTCGCAAGGCATGGAAGCAGGAACGCGCATGGCACCGCGCAAGAGAGAAGATGCATGAATGGGTGCGCTCTCTCGGATATTCCCTGCCCACTACGGTTTCCGTATGAGTCGTGGCTACGCCACATTTCTCGGGAAACCGACTACGCGAGAGTGTCAGAAGCCGCCGTGGCTTTAGCCCGTGCGGAGTGTCACTATAAAAGCCAGGGTGAGATCGGCAACGGCGTCCGCATTCCGTCCTGGTGCAGTGATCACTACGATGCCCCTATCGCTGGCGGTGGCCAGGTCGATGTTGACCGGGCCTCCTCTGGCAACTCCCACCACTTTCAGGTTGGGAGAAGCATCCAGAACCGCGTCGGTAATCGGGGCTGCATGCATAAGCAGGATTTCCTCGCCATCGAGCGCATCCACCAGTTGCTGTGGGTTCCCAGCATACTCTTTGATGGAACGCTCAGATGGCGTCGTGGGAATAAAGGGTGCATCCATATCGAGCTGGATGAACCGGACCCGGTGTTCGGCTGCGAGATGCGCCAACCCGATCTCGAACAGGCGTGTGGGTACGAAAGAGTCGCCTACTGCCAGGATCTTCACGTCGTGTCAAACCTCCTGCATATCAAGCATTCACCACATCAATGTGGGTAATCGAATAGGGCGCCATATCGAGCACGAGTTCTCCGCCCTGAGTCTCCACCTGCTTCCTCTGCTGGCGAAAGCCCTCTGGCTCGAACATCGCCTCGCGCGCGGTGCTTGCGTCCAGGTTCCGCACCCAGGCTTGTCCAGCACCCAATCGACCGATCACCACTCGCTGGTACGCCCCCGTCAGATTCATTGCGAGGAGATGCAGAGAGCCTGCGCTCTCAACAGCCAGCGCTACGGCGGTAAGCGGCCGATTCGAGCTGCACTCTACGATGGAGCCGTCCTTCCATTCTGCAACATCGGCGAAGACGTGATAGAGAGGAAAGACCATCCCCGGCGCAGAGGGGAAGAGTTCAGGCAGCGGCGAGCCTGCTTCCCGTTCCATCAACCCCAGCCAGCCCGTGGTTTCATAGTAGGTGAGCGAAGCCGCACCGCTCTCGGCCAGGTACTTGATGCTCCCCGCCGTCCATGCTGCACCGAACAGCGACATCTGGCGTGGATCAACCGCATCGGGCAGCTCATCTGCAGCGCGTTCAGCCTCAGCAGCCGTCGCATGCGGGTTATAGCGGCGCTTGAGCGTGATGGGGCTAATGACCACAGGGCGGCCACCGGAGAACGCCTGCGCGCTCTTGACCGTCTCCGCCTGCGCCTCCAGTGTCTCGACTATTGACCGCTCATCAAAAGCATGCTGCTGGGGTAGGATGGTGTAGGAGATCCCATCCATCGCCTCCACCTGGGGCCGGGTGCGATTCAATTCGCAGAAGTACATGTCAGTGCCTCCAATGAAGGCTGCCTGCGGAGCAACGCGCTGCAGGCGCTCGCGTGCCAGAGTGACCAGTCTGGGAGCCGTAGTTTCCGACGGGTGAGCCGTCTGCGCTCCCTCTTGGAAAATGAGGAAGCGCGCTACTCGCGCCCGACCTTGCAGCAGCGAGGCCAGGCGCTCCAATTCGCTCGCCGTCTCCTCTGTCAGAAAGACCGCGAGTTCCAGGGCGCAGTCCAGAGCCCGGCAGGCTGCTATGGCACGTTCCAGGTCAGCGGAGTACTCAGTCGCGAGATGGATATCGGCCCGCAGGTGATCGGGCCGCAGCCTACGCAAGAGTTCAAGTTCGCGAGTAGCCAGTGACGCGCCATGGCTCGCCATACCAAACCCCATGGTCGGCAGGCGCTGACCGGTTGACTGCCCAAGCGAAAGGCGCAGCTCCTCATGCCCTTTCTCCATCGGCGTACCCTCCGCCCAGGCAGTGAAGCTCTGAGCGATGCGCGAACCCGTGTGTGCCTGGTGGGGAAATCCGCGAGACAACGGCGTACAGTAGGTTTTGAAGGAGGCATCGGTCCAGTTACGTTGATCCTCCATCTCGAAGAGGTCACCTTCAAAGGTGAAGTGCGCTCGCACTGCATCCGCCAGATCGACTGTAAGGCTGCTGAAGGCGGGAAAGAGCGGCACGTAGTAGCCATGCTCGAAGCGTTGCTGACCGATCTGTTCCGGCAGGCGGCCGCTTAGCTCACCCTGCGGTGTTTGTGCATGATAAGGCCGCCCCGCCGACTCTTGAAATGGATGAAGAATGCAAAGTCCGATGCGATTGTAGCGAAAATCAGTTTTTGCAATACCGTCCATCTCATAGCGGATCTTTCCATCGGAGAAACCCACGATGCGACCATGCCAGGCAAAGTCGAGATCACGAGCCTGGTGCTCAACCTCAAACTCAACCTCAAAGCTATCTTGCGCCTGGTCGAGCCTGGTGATGCGGTGTCGAGCAGGGATGGTGTTCCAATTCTGGTCGCGCACAGCTACGTAGATACGACGCACCACCTCGAAGGAGCCAAGCCGCACGTAGCGAAGATCAATGCCGTCCAACATGGCCGTTACCGGCCTTGCTCTCAGTTCGTGCGTTTGCGGCAATTGCCGGTCAGCACCATACCACAACTGAGGTTCTGAAAACGTGCGCATGTCGTCCTCCTATTGATCTGATCGTCCCGAGCCGGGAATGGGTGTCTTAGGAGCATCCACCAGGATGCCCAGCGTCTGACCGCCATCAAGCACAAGGGTCTGCCCCGTGATGTAGGCGGAGTTACTGGATGCCAGGAAGAGGACCGCCTTAGCCACGTCGATGGTCTCAGCGAAGCGATTGAGCGGGATGTGTTTCAAGTAATCGGCTGCCAGGACGGGATCTTCTGTCACCCACGCTGCTATGCGCGTACGAACCACGCCGGGAGCAACGGCGTTCACGCGGATGCCGTAGCGGGCCAGGTCAATGGCCGCTGAGCGGACGAACGCTACCACGCCACCCTTGGAGGTATTATAGTGGGCCAGGTTCGACTCGACCCAGAAGGCATTGGTGGAGGCCGTCACCACAATCGCTCCTCCGCCCGTTCGGGACATAACCCGGCCCGCCTCCTGAGTACAGAGGAAGACGCCCGTGAGGTTGACATCTATAATGCGCTGCCAGCTAGCGTCTTCGATCTCCAATAGGGGTGCAGCATCGGCAATGCCTGCATGGGCTACCATCACATCGAGGCGACCGAACTGCTTAAGACATGCCTCCACGGCACGATGCACATCTGCTCGACGGCTCACATCGCCAGCTACACTCACGGCCATCTCGCCACCGGGTGACAATTGGCGCGCAGTCTCAATGGCCAGCTCGGCATCCAGATCGAAGATCAGGACACGTGCTCCCTGCAGGAGAAACTGCTCAGCGATGGTCCGCCCGATGCCCTGGGCCGCGCCGGTGACTACTACTGCCTTCCCGGAGAATTCGCTGCCACCCATGTTTCCCATCTCCTTTCATTCGTGATCACGGGTAGGTAAACGCCGGCTTGATAGAGATCATGTGGCCGCTACCCGACTCCAGCACAATCTTTAGCAATGGCTCCGAATCGAGATAGTAGAACTTGATCGTATCGCCGATGGCACCGCCCATGAGGACCTTCAGGCCCATCTTCTCGAAGTTCTCAAGGTTCTCTTCGTAGTTCGCTCCCGTACCCATGCAGGCAATGTGGTGTACACCCTCGCCGTGCTGTTCCAGGAACTCCTTATAGATACTAGGGCCTTCCAGCGGCTGAATGAACTCGAAATCAACCGGGCCGACATGCGTTTCCGCGTTCATGAAAGTGAACTCCGTTGGTTTACCACGCAGTACCGTACTGTGTAGCAGCGGCGGTTCTGCGATGTAAATACTCCAGGGGCCCCAGCCGAGCGTTTTGTGGTATATCTCCACCATCTTCCTGACATCTCGAACCACCACCCCGATCTGGGTTATCGCAATACCCTTGAAAAGACCTGTTTCGTGCGCCATGTGTCACCCAACTCCTTCAGAACTAGACGATGACGAACTGCACGTGACGTACTGGATAAATCGGCACTCTACCTCCAGCACCGGATTGGCCCGGAGGTAAGCCTTCTGGTGCATACCTCCGGCTGAACTGCGCAATCAGGACGATGCCTGGGAGATTTGTGACTCTGGTACCTCGAACGCGCTCTCACCTGCTTTGGTGAGCCACTCTTCCTTCCCTCGGGCTCTCATCACAATCAGTATCACAACACCAATGAGGAGCCAGATACCTATGGTTGGAAGAGCATAGACGAGCGGGGGCGTAGGAAAGGGGTTGAATAACTCGTAGCCCAGCCAGACCAGCGCCGCCAGCGAGAGCACCGGAAAGATGACGTGGTAGAAGATATTGAACTCACTACGGTACTGCCTCCAATAGAGGAAGAAAACGCCAACGTTGCCCATGGCATAGACGATCAGCACGGCCAGCGCCAGCACAAAACTCTCGTAGAAGTACCCATTGACTGCACCAAGCCACCAGAGCAAGAGCAGGCCCGTCACGAGATTCACGAGCCACTGCAGGATGATCGTGTTGACCGGCGTCCTGTATACGGGGTGTACCCTGCTAAGCATCTTTGGCAGCGAGCCGGAGCGGGCCATAGCGTACCACAAGCGCGTTCCCATGTTACAGACGGCTATCACCACGGCAACGGTCGAGTTTAGTAGCGCAAAGAGGATTAACCACCAGAGCGGCCCCCATACACGCTTGGCTACCACAACGGCGGGTAGCTCAGTCGAGCCGGCCAGGGACCCAATCTTAGTGGTACCCCAGCCGATAATGATCGCCCAGGTAACCAGGACCAGGAAGACACCCAGCAGGATGATCGAGCCGATAACAGCTCGGGAAACGTTTTTGGTCGGGTTTGCGGTCTCTTCTGCCAGTGGAGCAGCCCCGTCCCAGCCAGTGAACGCCTGGAGAGAGAAGACAACTGCGAGGGCGAATCCGGTGATCCCGCCTTGACTGGGGATAAGGGCTGGGTTATAGGATAGGAAGTTCACGCCTCCCGGACCAGGATTGGCAATAGCCCAGATCCCCAGGAGTACGACAAGCCCCATCTCAATGAGTCCAAGGATGAGGAGCGCCCTACCAGAGATCTTAATGCCTCGGTACTGGAGAAGAGCGACGCCAGTTATGACCACGATCATAAATACTGCCGAAAACCAGGGCCAATTGATGCCCAGGCTCGCCTGCAGTTCCTGTTGCAGGATGTTGCCCATGTATAACGACACAATACCACCGACTGTGGGGGCGTACAGGATAAACAGCCAGGCGACTAGCCATCCAAGGCGCGGGTGTAAGCTACGGCTGATGTAGGTGTAGTAGCCGCCTGCTGCTGGCATCTTTTTGGTGAATTGCACCAGAACAATGCCGAGCATGAGAGTGATGACGAACGCTAGGGGGTAGGCAAGGGGGGATGTGAGCCCCGCAAGCCCAACTATGACAGGGGTAAAGAACAAAGCGGCAATTGCCGGCGCGATGGTCGTAACGCTCTGCATCAGCACCTCAGGCAGACTCAATGCACCTGCCTTCAGTTCAGTTGTTGCAACCATAACCGAGGATTCCGCGGTAGTGGTCGTCGAGCGTACATTACCATCTCCAGAAGCTGGGGTGAAATCTTCTGAGGCCATAGTTCTCCTCTTTCATGAGTTAGATCGAAACAACTACCCGGTCAGAACCAAAGTTGTGTCCTCACCAAAGCTACCCACTTCCGGGCTATATAACAAGACTGGCTTTTCTCTAGCCTACTCGACCTCCTTTCCTTTCTGTCCAGCGAGACGCTTTCAGTTCTACGTGTACGAGCTCCTGCGCCGTCGTCTCATCTGTTACCAGGACATCAACATACCCTGACAGTAGAGCACCCTGGATCGCTGCGTACTTTTCGGGGCCCGCAGCGACGGCCACGACGGTTGGGACACGCACAAGGTCGTTCCGCTCAATCGCAATCAGTCGATCATCGAGAACAGTTACCGGTTCCCCCTGGACATCGAGAAAGCGCGCACTGACATCCCCCACCGCGCCCGCTTGGAGCAAGCGTTTGCGGTCTTCGGGGCTCAGGTGCCCATAACGCACAAGGGGAGCACTATCATCAAGGTTCCCGATGCCGACCAGCGCCAGTTCGCTGTTCGCAGCAGCCTGGAGGGCCGCCTGGATGGAGCCATCTCTTAGCATTGCCTGCCTGATGTCAGGGGAATCCACCAGCAGTGGGGCCTGGAGATAGTGAATGCGGCTGTGTGGATAGAGAGAGGCAATGTGCCGGGCTAGCTCATGTCCCTGGATACCTGGCATGGCTCTACCAAAACCGCCCAGGAGCATCGAGATATCCAGGTTGGATAGGGTGCCAGAAGTCAGCAGAGGGACCATCGCGGACAGCATCCTCCCGAAGGAGAGTCCCAGCCGCGCACCATTCGTTAGCACGCTACTGAAGTAATCGGCTGCCACTGACGCGACTGCAGATCTCCCACCGTCGTCGTTTGCTACCACCACGGCCCGTTTGAGTCCAAAGCGGTCGGCCAGGGCACGTCCGAGGTCCACGTGGAGGCGCCGCGGGCGGCGGATCTCGATACGCACGATCCCTTCATCTCGCGCCTTTTTGAGCTGCCTGGAGACGGTCGCGGGGTCAACCCCCAGATCGCGTGCTATCTGGGCCTGGGTTTGACCAAGTACGTAAAACCGTGTTGCCAGATCCACCAGGATCTCGATGTCTGCTGTGTCCATCGAACACCATTTTCCACTATCAATGGGCAGTACAAACTATTGCACCGGCTTCATACATTTGAAAAAGCATGGCATCCAGGAACCGATAGATCAAGAACTAGAGCTTCTATACTTCATCCAACTGGTTCGGCAGGAGGCAGACTCTCGTGAGCCGGGGATGGTCGGCGCTGACCAACACCCAGGGTCTGACCACCATCAACAGGAATCACAGCACCTGTGACCCAGGATGCATGTGGATCGACCAGCTGGACAATCCACCACGCGAGCTCCTCCGGAGCGCCCATGCGGCCCAAAGGTACGGTTGCTGTCAGTTCCTCGTGAACCCTGGTGATATCATCACCAAGGGTGGCAAGGATAGAAGTAGCAGCAGGACCGGGAGCAATGGCATTGACGCGGATGCCATCGCTGGCCAGCTCGGCCGCCAGGCAGCGCGCCAGGTGCTCAACGGCAGCTTTGGTCATCGAGTACAGCGCATTTTCCACCCTGACCCACGAGCCAACAGAGGAACCCAGGTTGACGATGGCGGGTCCAGGAGAACGGCGTAAAGCAGGGAGGGCCGCCTGGATTAAGAAGAAAACGCTGCGCACATTGGTTGCCACCTGCTCATCGAACTCGGCAAGCGTGAACTGATCGAACGGCTTTGCCACAAGCCCCGCCGCATTGTTGATTAACACATCGATGCGACCAAAACGGGCGAGGACTTGCTCGACGATTGCTGCTGGCGCACTCGCTTTTGAGAGGTCTGCTGGCAGCATCATGGCCTCACCTCCCGCAGACGCGATGGCACGCGCAACTTCGGCAAGCTTTTTCTCCCGTCGCACGACCAGCACCACGATCATTCCTCGCTCGGCAAGAAGGCGAGCCGTTGCAGCCCCGATACCTGAACCCGCCCCTGTAACAATGGCTACTGATCTGCTTACAGGAGCTACATGGTCCGCCATGGATGTCTCCTTTCAGCTCGGATAGCCGTCATGCCTCCATCGGAGGCCCAGGCTGCACCCGTCACATAAGACGCCTCGTCCGAGGCAAGGAAGAGCATAGATGAGACCAACCCTGGCACCTTCACGGGCAAACCGGAGAGCAGTTGCCTGCCCTATTCCCATTCCGGCTCCCTTGATGATCGCTCGCTTGCCTGAAATTCGTCCGCTACTCATGTGGATACCTCCATGCTAAACCAGCCTTTTAAGGCCCCGGGCAGGCTCTTACGAGAAAACACTAAAGCAAGCGTACAGTGCAAGATATTGCACTGACCTCATGGTATTGAAAATAGTATAACATCCACAAGTGGGCAGGTCAAGAGTCCGTATTGCGAGGGTGCGGTTCATTTTTTGGCATTGAGCACAAGGTGCTGAGCATGGCTGGGGCAAGCCCAGCCACTACTAGACCACGCAAAGGCTGTATGAGGTACCAACCTCGTGGCCGTCTCTAGTAGTGGCTGGGCTTGCCCCAGCCATGCCAAAAAATGAACCGCACCCTATTGCGATGATAACCACACCCGCACGGCTAGCCAGCGCTTTGCGCAATTTGTGCGTCTCGTGGCCAGGCACGAAGAGCCATGTGCTCACGATCTTACTACTCCTCAGTCGCCGGGTGTGCCTGCAAGGCCATGGCGGCGTGCTGGATATGGTTCCCCATGAGCGCTTCGAGAGTATCCCGCTTTCTTTCCTGCAAGGCACGCAGCATGTCACCTGGCTGATCTGGGCCTCTTTCCACAGGATTGGGCACAAATCTAGCAGGAAAATACTAGCATTGCACTGGGAAATGTCGTATAACTGTCTGGAAAGGTAAGTACAAGCGTATCCTCATCCAAGGAGGCGAAGCCGTGACGGTTAAGTCTGAAGAAGCAATTCAGGGCGGCAAGTTGGTCGACCTCATCGCTCGGCAGGCGGTGATCGAAGGCCCAACTCACCACGAATGGCCCGGGCTCACGTTCTATCGCTTCGAACAGAGGATAACACCGAGCTGGGAAGAGGTGGGGTCGGTATCGCTCTGTATAGTTGCTCAGGGCCGCAAGCGCGTGCGCATCGGCTCAGTTGATTATTTTTATGACCCATTCCGTTACCTGGTCATGATGCGTGGGCTGCACTTCCAGGCTGAGATTCTACAGGCATCGCCGGACAGACCCTTTCTTTCCTTTGTCTTGCAGGTGCAGCCTCACCTGGTAACCGAGGTCCACGACAAGATGAACTACCTGGTTCCGGATATGTTCCGCATCGAGCCTGTGAGGCCCGTGCCTGACGCTTATGTGACAGCGCTCGATCAGCCCTTAATAGGCGCAGTGCAGCGATTTCTGCAGGCTCTGGAATCCATTTTTGAACGCCAGGTGCTGGCCCCAATGTACCTGCGGGAGATTGTCTACCGACTGCTGTGGTCTGAGCAGAGCGCACGCCTCCTGGAGAGCGCCGCCCGCGAGGTACAGGGCAGTGCCGTTGCCTCGGCGATTAGTTTCATGAAACAGGAAATGCAGCAGCCACTGACGGTACAAGACCTGGCGAGGGCCGTCTGCATGAGCGAATCGGCCTTTGCCCATGTATTTAAGGCAACGACAGGCATCTCTCCTGTGCGGTTCCTCAAACAACTGCGTATGGAGCAGGCAAGCAAACTCCTCTTGAACGGGGCCAATGTGAGCGAAACGGCAGACAAGGTTGGCTATACCAGTCTGTCGCACTTCATCAGTGAATTCAAACGTTATTTCGGCGACTCTCCCAAGACGTACGCCCAAAGGCTGCTGCACCTCCAGGCAGCTGACATCAGAGATGCCCGTAGCCACTCGTGAACCGGGTATAGGTTTGCAGGAATGGGCACAAATACAGCAGGAATGGGCTAGCATTCCGCGCAACTGTATCGCATACTTGTCACATCATTGTTGTATTTCTGCATCGCAGGAAGGAGGTACATCTATGGCGCGACTTTTGATGATTGTTTCCAGCGCCCGCCGCATCGACCTTGCATCCGACAAAGAACATCCAACAGGGTACTTTGCCGATGAAGTGCTCAAGCCTTACGACAAGTTCGTAGCGGCTGGTGTAGAGGTGGTAGCTGCCACTCCAGATGGAGCTACCCCACAGATCGATTCCTATGGACTCAAGCCATGGTTCCACTACCCCGATGAAGACAGAGATTTCTTATCTCAAGTCATACGCACTTTCGCACCCGATCTAGATGACATCCGGGTGACCCTCCACCACTTGACCGAACTGGACCTGATCTCCGCTCGGAAAGTGTTCCACGCCCTGGTCAAGAGCGGGTTCGACCGCGACACGGCCTGGAGCCTGGTCACCAGGGCAGCACGAGTAGCCTGGCACGAGGACCGCAACTTCGTCGAGGCCCTCTCCGCTGATCCTGCAGTGTCGGGTAAGCTGAGCCCGGAGCGCTTGCAAAACCTTGCTAACGAGGTACAAGACGAAGGTGCAACTCTATCTAAATACAGGGCAGACAGGCTCGCTGCCATCGAGACGCTGCAGCACCCACTCAATCTCTGTTTGATGTCAGACGAGGAGATTCTGAGCTTCGACGCAGTCTTCTTCCCGGGTGGCCACGCGCCGATGGTCGATCTCTCCTCTAACCCTGATGTAGGGCGGGTGCTGCACCTGTTCCACCCGCGAGGAAGGATGATAGCCGCCGTCTGCCATGGACCTGCTGCCCTCCTCTCTGCTGGTGCAGGGCCGGAGGGAATCTGGCTCTTCGACGGCTACAAACTCACCGCCTTCACCGAGGAAGAAGAGGACCAGACACCGTACGGCAAGCTCGGCATCCCCTGGTATCTAGAAAACGAACTCAAGAAGCGTGGGGCCGTCTTTGATGATGGGGATGCTGCCTGGGTATCTCACGTGGTGGCCGATCGCAACCTGGTGACAGGCCAGAATCCGAACTCTTCCGAGGCGATTGCCGAAGCCATTATGAAGAAACTGGGGGTAGCGGTAAAATGACTACCATTGACCTCGCACGTACTTTTTTCGCCAACATCGACGCCGGTGACGTGAACGGTACACTGGCTCTTATTGCACCGCATGCAAACGTCAGCCTGGTTCCACTGCAGCTGCAGGGAAACGTGGAGGAAGTGGGAAGGGACTACTTCCAGCAGCTGGCCAATGCATTTCCCGATCTCAAGGTGCGGGTGCGGCGGCTCTTCGTCGGAAGTGATAATACCGCCGTCGCCGAGATCACGATTGAGGGAACCCAGGCGGCTGACTTCTTTGGCATCATCAACCAGGAGAAACTGATGGACCTGGACCAGGTCTGGATGCTGCACGTGAGCAATGGTGTCATCGACCGGGTCAAGGCCTACTGGTGCCAGAACCGCCTGTACCGGCGACTGGGAGTGAAACGATTGGATCACGTCACTATTACCGCGTAAGAAAGGAGATACACATGAGCGTGACGATCACCCCCAGTGCGGTGGAACTGGTCACGGCTTTCTTTGACGCCTACCGGGCGCGCGACGTGGAGCGCATGGTCGAACTTTGCGCGGATAACGCTGACTTCCACTACGTCCCTTTCGAAATATGGGGCAGGCAACGCGTGATTCGCGGTGATGGCAAGGTACGCACTATTGGCAAGACCATCTGGACAACCCTGATTGACGCGTTTCCCGACCTGAACAATAAGGTGACATTCATTACCTCTGATGACGAAGGAAATGTAGCAGCGGAGGTCGTTATTTCTGGAACGCAGGCCAAGCCTTATGGCACAATTGCCAACCAGGGTCTCCACTATGACTTACCGCACGTCTTTTTGCTTCGCGTGGGCAAGGATGGCTTGATCGAGGAAATCACGGCGTATTGGGACAGCGCCGACTGGTACCGCCAGCTCGGCAGGCTCGAGGTTGACTAACTGACAATAGAGAGGTGAACGAGTTCCCTAAAATAAGGAGGCTACTATGGCTCGCATGAAGCGAGAGGAATGGTATAACATCGCCCGTGATGTCGATTGGACCAGGTCCTATGTCGACGAGGAGGCCGTCTTCCCTGAGTGGATGTCAGGCGGAGGTAAGGTGCCCCGCGAGGCCTGGAAGAGCTGGGATGAACCGTACAAGTGTGCCTATAACGATTATGTAGCGACACAACGTGAGAAGGAAGGCTCGGTCTATGCAGTCAAGGCGGCTCTGCAGCGCTCCAATATTTTCGAAACGTTAGACGAGGGCTGGAAGTCGACTGCCAAGGAGCACTTCGGTGCCGTCTCGCTCATCGAATACCTGGCCGTGCTTGCCGAGCAGCGCATGGCCCGCTTCGGGCTTTCTCCGGCCTGGCGCAATATGGCTGTGTTTGGTACACTAGACGAAATCCGCCATACCCAGATGGATCTTTACCTGGCCCACGAGTTTATTACCAAGGATCCGCAGTTCGACTGGGCGCTCAAGGCCTATCACACCAATGAGTGGGGTATCATTGCAGCCCGCGCAACTTTTGACGGGATGATGCTGAATCCGAATGTGGTCGACATCGCCGTTCAGCTGCCCTTCACGTTCGAAACGGGCTTTACCAACCTGCAGTTCGTCGCGCTTGCCGCCAACGCGCTGGACTCGGGCGATATCAGCTTTGCCAACATGATCTCCTCGACCCAGACCGACGAGGCTCGTCACGCGCAGCAGGGTGGCCCGACGCTCGAGATCCTCATGCAGCACGACCCCAAACGGGCACAGTGGATCATCGACAAGACGTTCTGGATCTCGGCACGGCTCTTCGCGATCCTCACCGGTCCCGGCATGGACTACTACACACCGCTGGAGCATCGTAAGCAGTCGTACAAAGAATTTATGGAGGAGTGGATCATCGCCGAATTCCTGCGCCTGATTGAGGACTATGGCCTCAAGAAGCCCTGGTACTGGCAGGAGTTCATCGATGGCCTCGATACCTGGCACCATTCGCTCCATCTCGGCGTATGGTTCTGGCGTCCGACCGTATGGTGGAAACCCCAGGCAGGCGTCTCGAAGGCCGAGCGGGCCTGGCTGCAGGAGAAATACCCGCACTGGGAGGAGCAGTGGGGTCCAATCTGGGATACCATCATCAAGAATGTCAACGAGGGGAACATGCAGGGCACCTTGCCTGAAACCTTGCCCTGGCTTTGTAACCTGTGCCATCTCCCCATCGGCACCGCCGCTTCTCCCAATAACCCAAAGTACCCTGTACGAAGTTATCCACTCACGCACAACGACTACACGTATCACTTCTGCTCTACTGTTTGTCGCCAGATCTGGTGGGAGGACAGGGACACGCTGAACCAGAAGACCGTCATCGAACGACTGCTGACCGGTGAGATCCAACCGGCAGACGTGCCCGGCATCCTGGCCTGGATGGGCCTGACTCCAGAGGTAATGGGCGACGACGCTTACAACTACAAGTGGGCAGCAGAGTACCGCGAGCCAGCAGCAGCAGCCAGTGTACAAGGAGGCGAACATGCCTGATCCACAGCCTGTACCCGTCAATGCCAAATTCGGCGATGATTTCGTGACGCAACTGGCCGTTATTCTTGATACAGACACCATGCGAGAGGTGGCTGCCAAGGTGGCCCATCACGTGGTGGGCAAGCGCGTGCCAAACAGGGACACGGACATGGTGGTGCGCTACCAGGGGCGCGAGCTCCCGCCTGACATGACAGTGGCTGAAGCTGGCATCGCGCCTCTACAGAGCATTTTCGTCGACTGGGTCGAGAAGGGAGTAAAGCCATGAAGAACGCTGTAGGTCCGGTTCTGCGCATGTCTGACGACGTCGATGCGATCATCGCAGCCATCGAGGAGGACAACCCTGGCACAGAGATCGAGGTCATCGATCGCGGAGCCTATGTGCGTATCCAGGCGGAGCAGCGCATGAAAGTGACCCGCGCCTCGATCGAGCGGCATATCGGGCGGGTGTTTGAAATGCGGCAGCTCGAGCCCATGATGTCTGCTTTTGCTGGCCGTATCGACACCACTTCGGATGCCGTTGTATGGTCATACCAGCGAGAGGAGGAAACCGTTTCATGAGTCAGGCACCAGCACGTAAGTTGCGCACCTGGAGCGGGTTCGGCCAGGTTCGCCGAAAGCCCAGCGAGTATGAAATTGTCACACACGACGCCAACTACACGACCCGCAAGAATCGGACATCTGCCCTGGAGTCCAATCCCACCACGCCGGTCAACATGTGGTACTTGACCTATCGGGACCGTTCGCCACTCTCGGCCGAGGATTGGAATGGCTTCCGGGACCCCGATGAAATCACCTATCGCAAGTATGTCACGCTGCAGGATGAGCAGGAGACAGTCGTTGAAGGCATTCTGGATGAATTCGGCAAGGTGAACCACGACGCCAATCTGTCGCCGCAGTGGCTCCACGTGCTAGCGACCGTATTTACGCCTATGCGTTTCCCTGCCCACGCTATCCAGATGTTGCAGGCATACCTTGGCCAGGTCGCACCCTCTTCCTACATTACCAACTGCGCGGCATTCGCAGCAGCTGACCAGCTGCGCCTGGTGTCGCTCGTGGCCTATCGAACGCGTCAACTCCAGCTTGCCCACCCCGACATGGGCTTTGCCACAGGCGAGCGCAAGATCTGGGAGACGCACCCGGACTGGCAGCCCACGCGCCGGGCACTGGAGACCGCACTGACCGCCTATGACTGGGGCGAGTGTCTGACGGCAGTCAACCTGGTACTGCGCCCGACGCTCAGCGAGATTCTGCTGCGGCAGTTGGGGATTGTAGCAGATGCGAACCGTGACCAACTGACCTGGCTACTCCTGTCTCATCTTACTATCGACGCTGAGAGAAATGCCCGCTGGAGCGCCACACTCGCTCGCTATGCCATCGCACAGCGACCCGAGAACGCAGCAGTGATCCGGCGCTGGGTGCAGCGCTGGACTTCCAGGGCAGATGAAGCAGCAGCAGGCCTGACCCATCTGCTGGCTGAGCTTCCAGAGGTGAGCCGGGACGAGGAGACAACCATAGCCGCGGCGAAGGCGGCACGCGAACGAGTGCTCTCCGATGCAGGTGTGCTGGTGGCTATACCATAGGTTGAGGCTCAATCGCTCACCAGTGAAGCACATGGATCACGGATATCAAGCAGTCTGGCGGAGAGGAGATGATGGATGTGCTAGTTGACCCACAGGTTGAAGTAGTAGGCCTGCCGGGCAAGTTGGTTGCATTAATCGCCCGGCAGGCCTTAAACGAAGGACCAACCCGTAGTACGATCTGGCCTGGTCTGACGTTCTACCGCTTTGAACAACGAGTCTCGATGCACTGGGACGAGGTCGGTTCTGCATCGTTGTGCATGGTCGTGCAGGGTCGCAAGCGCCTGCGCATCGGTTCGGTCAACTACTTTTACGACCCGTTCCATTACCTGGTCATCAAGCGCGGACTGCGCTTCCAGGCGGAGATCCTGCAGGCGTCGCCAGAGCGTCCCTTTCTCTCCTTCGTCCTGCAGGTGCAGCCAGACCTGGTAGACGAGGTCTATGACGAAATGAGCCGCCCGACTCCTGACGGGTTTCGCATCGAGCCCGTCCCGTCCACACCAGACGTGTATGTAACTGCCCTCGGCCTGCCGCTGGTAGACGCAGTGCAGCGGTTCCTGCAGGCGTTGGAGACGGCGTCGGAACGTGCGGTGCTAGCCCCCATGTACCTGCGGGAGATCGTGTACCAGCTGCTGCGTTCCGAACAGCGCGTGTGGCTGTTGGAAGGTGCTGCCCGCCAGATGCAGGGGAACGCGATCATTGCCGCGATTGCCTTCATGAAACAGGAGATGCACCGGCCACTGACCGTGCGAGGACTTGCCGAGGCAGTGAGTATGAGCGAGTCAGGCTTCGCGCACCTGTTCAAGGCGACAACGGGCGTTCCGCCGCTGCAGTTCTTGAAGCAAATGCGGCTGGAGCACGCGCGCAAGTTCCTACTGAGCGGGTCCAATGTAAGCGAGGCTGCAGACAGTGTCGGCTACACCAGCCTGTCGCACTTCACCAGCGAATTCAAGCGACACTTTGGTGAGTCGCCAAAGGCGTACGCTCAAAGGCTGCGGAGCTTACACGCAGCCGCCGTCAGAGAGATGAGCAATTTTTATTAAGAGAAGGGATTGAGCGATGCAGTGGTATGAGATCATGCCGTTCGACGATCTTTGGATCGGGGAGATGGTGGGCGTCGAGGTCGGAGGCATAAAGGTCCTGTTGTTAAACGTGGAAGACGAGGTCCAGGCGTACCTGCGGTGCGCGTAGAGAACGGAATGATCTACGTAGAGGTCCCCGAAGCGAACGCTATTCCTCAACACGTGGATGTGGGCGAGGACTGACGGGCTAAGGAGAGACTGTCCCTGGGCAGATCAGTCGCGTGGGTCAGCAAACCACACGAAAGTGAGAAGAGTGCAATGCAGCAGCAATTCGTGATTGTTGGGGCAAACCTGGCCGGCGGTACGGCTGCTATTACCCTGAGGGAAGAAGGCTTCGACGGCCAGGTTGTGCTCATCGGCGCGGAGCCACACCTGCCGTACGAACGGCCACCGCTCTCAAAGGAGTATTTGCAAGGGAAAAAACCATTCGAGGAAGCCTTGCTCAAGCCAATCACCTTTTACGCAGAACACGTAATCCAGACACGCCTGGGTGTACGGGCAACGCGTGTAGACCATCATAAGAAGGTGATTGAGCTTGAGGATGGGGATCGTGTACCCTATGACAAGGTATTAATCGCTACAGGTGTGCGCAACCGCAGGTTCCGTCTCCCTGGTATGGAATTAGAGGGTATTTACGACCTGCGCACCGTGGCTGACGCTGATCTCATCCGTGTGGAAAGCCGAAGTGGTCGGCGGGCCGTACTTGTCGGCATGGGATTCATTGGCTCTGAGGTTGCAGCCTCGCTGCGCCATTACGGTGTGGAAGTCACTGTGATTGAGTCTTTCAAAACGCCGTTGTGCCGGGTGCTAGGCGAGCAGGTAGGCCGCGTCTTCGAGGCTATTCATCGAGAGCACGGGGTGCAGATGTTCTTTGAGGAGACGGTGACGGCCTTTGAAGGCAAGCGCCATGTGCAATGTGTGGTGACCAGCAGTGGCCGGCGGCTCGACTGTGATTTCGTCGTGGTCGGCGTCGGGGTAGAGCCCGTTACTGATATTCTGGCAGGCACCGATGTGAAGATCGAGAATGGCATCGTCGTCGACGAGTACTGCCAGACGAAGGTGGAAGGAATCTATGCCGCTGGGGATGTGGCGAATCACTATCACCCCATCTTTGGACGCCTCGTTCGCGTCGAGCACTGGCAAAATGCCATCCACCAGGGGCGTGCGGCGGCTCGCAGCATGCTCGGCAAGCGCGAGCCCTACAGTGATGTACACTGGTTCTGGTCCGATCAGTACGACTGCAATGTCCAATATGCGGGCTTTCATTCGGGGTGGGACGAACTGGTGGTACGTGGCAGCCTGGAACAGCGCAGTGGCGTGGCCTTCTACATACAGGAACAGCGGATCGCCGCCGCTGTTGCGTTCAATCGTGGCAAAGACGTGCAGCGCACGATGCCCTTGATCAAAGCGCGCGTCCAGGTTGAACCTGCAGCTTTGCGGGATGAAAGCGTCGACCTGCGCTCGCTGATGCCCGGTGCCAGGCCAACGCGGACCCACTCTCATCGAGTCGTACCGCGCCCAGTTGTACTTCCCGCCCAGGACACTAAATGATCAGGTATCCGGGAGCGGGCCTGCGCAGGAGCTCTAATTCGTCCACGCCAAGCGCCTGGGCCAGTCGGCTCAGTTCGTCCGATGCGGGCTTATATTGTCCCTGCTCCAGGGCGTTGATGGTGGTTTCGTCCAGGCCGGCACGCTGCGCGAGTTCTGTTTGTGTGAGTCCTGCTTTAGTGCGAGCCTCTGCTACGGCTGCTCCGAGCTGCTTACGTGATACTAACAAGATCATCACCCCTTCTCATCAGACAGGATCCAGCAGGATCCGCAACACCGTGATATACTGATATAGTGGAAGATTACCATAGACGGAGACTAATTACCAGGGACATGCAATCGAGGGGTGCGTTTCATTTTTCTGCACGGGGAGTTCTGGACCAGGGCGGAAGCCTGCTGCGTGGTTAGTAGGGGCGTGAGCTTGCCTCCGCCCTGGGGGGTTGGTGTGGCTTGGCTCGACGCAAAAATCTGAACCTCACCCGCAATCGAGGGGTAAGCCCCACGTTTCTGCGCGCAAAGGCGACATGGACCTGCAGAGCGAAGCGATGGTCAGGAAAAATGTGAGGCCTCACCCACAATCGAGGAGACGGAACAATGGAAAACGACATCATAAATGTGATGGGCAACGATGTCTCCCCCATGGAGGTAGAAGAAGGCCTACGTTTACATCCGGCGATTGAGGAGGCGGCAGTGATAGGCGTACCTGATGCCCACCTCGGTCAGACGGTCAAGGCCTTCGTCGCCCTCAAGCCTGACGTCCAGGCGACACCAAAGGAGATCATCGCCTTCTGCAAGGAGCGCATGCCAAGGCACCAGTACCCCCGCCAGGTCGAGATCGTCGACGAAATCCCGAAGAATGAGACCGGTGAGATCTTGCGGCAAGAACTGCGTGCGCGGGAATCTGCACGGCTGCGCGGCCAGTTCTCGCCGTGCACAGGCGGGTCATGACCTATAGCAACTATTGTCGTGTCTCTCAAGTTTCTACAAGAAGAAGGAGATGAATATGCAGGTGATCGAGACTCCGGTAGCCGGAGAAGTACGTCACTACAAGATGCTCATCGGAGGTGAATGGGTGGATGCCCGATCAGGCCGGACCTTCGAGAGCATTAACCCGTATACGGGGAAAGCCTGGGCAGTCGTGCCTGAGGCCGCCGAAGCCGACGTCGACGCTGCCGTTCGCGCTGCTCGCGCAGCCTTCGACGAGGGGCCCTGGGGCCGCATGACCGGCACCGAGCGAGCCAGATTGATACGACGGCTGGCCGCCGTCCTGGCTGAGAGCGCAGAACGGCTGGCCACTGTGGAAAGTACAGACAACGGCAAGCTCATTCGGGAGATGCAGAGTCAGCTCAAGTCGCTGCCTGAGTGGTACTACTATTTCGCAGGTGCAGCTGATAAGCTCGAGGGCGAGACGATTCCCAGCGACAAACCGAACTTTTTCGTCTACACACGTCGTGAGCCGATCGGGGTGGTAGCGGCCATCACTCCCTGGAACTCTCCCCTCTTACTGCTCAGCTTCAAGCTGGCCCCAGCCCTTGCTGCTGGCTGCACCTTTGTCGTCAAACCCTCTGAACAGACGTCGGCGTCAACACTTGAATTCGCCAAGCTCTTCGCCGAAGCTGGATTCCCTCCCGGAGTCTTCAATGTCGTCACCGGCTTCGGTCCCGGTACGGGAGGGCCACTCGTGCGCCATCCGGGGGTAGACAAGGTTGCTTTCACGGGATCGACCGCGACGGGCATTCGGATTATGAAGGATGCTGCCGACCACCTCGCCCGCGTTAGCCTCGAGCTGGGCGGCAAGTCTCCCAACATCGTCTTCGCCGACGCGGACGAAGATGTCGTCAACGGGGTAGTTTCGGGGATATTCGCGGCCAGTGGTCAGACCTGTATCGCAGGCTCCCGTCTCTTCGTACAGGCCCAACTCCACGATGAACTTGTTAGCCGACTTGCCGACCGTGCGCGTACCATCAAGCTGGGCAATCCATTAAAGACGGAGACAGAAATGGGCCCGGTTGCCTTCAAGGAGCAGCAAGAAAAAATCAAGAGTTATATCTCTATCGCCCAGGAGGAAGGCGCTCGACTGGTGTATGGAGGGAAGGCCCCTACCGACCCGGAATTGGAGAGCGGATTTTTCATCGAACCGACTATCTTCACGCAAGTTGAAAACCGCATGCGCGTTGCCCAGGAAGAGATCTTCGGCCCGGTGCTCTCCGTGATCCCTTTCCAAACGGAGGAAGAAGTGATCCGCCAGGCGAACGACACACGTTATGGCCTTGCGGCTGGCATCTGGACCCGCGACATTCGGCGGGCTCACCGTGTGGCCCACGCCTTGCGTGCCGGTACCGTCTGGATTAACTCGTACCGGACGCTTTCCTTCAATACGCCCTTTGGTGGCTACAAGATGAGCGGCATGGGATCCGAGAACGGCCTTGAAGGCGTGCGTGAGTACACGCAAACCAAGTCAGTCTGGGTCGAGCTTTCGGGTCAGACACGCGATCCTTTCAAGCTTGGCTAATGAAAGTCTTACGCCCTGATGAGGCAATTCGCAGGGAGTTGGTGGTGAGTGTGGGCACTGCCCACACTCACCACCTCACCACCAAAACCCTCGACAGTCTATCTCCGATTATGTTACACTTCAGAAAGAAAAAAACTTGCTGTGCGAACGCAATGTCGCTGTAGCCTCGGTAGCAGTGTCGCCCCTTCTCTACGATGCGCCGCTGCATGTGATAAACTTTACCACAATAGGTCTATTGTCGCCTTTTGATTACCCGAGGTACTGCCGTGATACTACCTGACATCTCTGGTCGGCCCACACTGCCGCCACCGTTTTCGAACTATTACCTTGATATAGCATACGACGAGATGTTCGATGCCGAAGGTAAGCCACGTACTCCATATCAGGAATTGTACCAGCGTTTACTTGACATGCCTGCAGAGATGTTGTTTGAACGCCAGCGAGCGGCTGATGTGATATTTTTGAATCAAGGCATCACCTTTACTGTGTATGGCGAAGAGGAGGGGACTGAACGTATTTGGCCTTACGACCTGTTGCCGCGCATCATCACAGGTGCAGAATGGGCGATGATCGAGCGCGGGTTAACTCAGCGTATCACCGCCCTCAATTTGTTCCTCAAGGATATTTACCACGAAGGGCGCATTCTGTCTGATGGGGTGATACCGCGTGCGCTGGTCTATAGTTGCCGCCACTTTCGCCGTGAAATGCGCGGAGTGAAGGTGCCCCACGGCATCTATGTGTCTATCGTGGGCAGCGATCTGGTACGACTGCCAGACGGGCGATTTGCGGTACTGGAGGACAACCTGCGCGTACCCAGTGGCGTCTCCTACATGCTTGCCAACCGCCAGGTGATGAAGCAGGTGTTTCCCGCGTTGTTTGGTAGCTACGATGTGCGCCCGATTGATCACTACGGGCAGGCGTTGCTGGGCACGTTGCGGGCGCTCGGACCGGCGAGTCGTCCAGACCCAATCATTGTCCTGCTTACACCAGGAGTCTATAACTCAGCCTACTTTGAGCACACCTTTCTAGCCAGACAAATGGGTATTGAGCTGGTAGAGGGCCGCGATTTGCTTGTACACAACAATGTAGTGTATATGCGTACGACGGGAGGATTACGCCGCGTCGATGTCATCTATCGGCGCATCGATGATGACTTCCTTGACCCGCTGGCCTTCCGTCCCGATTCTACACTCGGTGTCCCAGGATTATTGAATGCGTATCGTGCTGGCAATGTGGCTCTCGCCAATGCGATCGGCACAGGTATCGCCGACGATAAGGCGCTCTATGCCTATGTTCCGGCAATCATCTCCTACTATCTGGGAGAAGAGCCGATTCTGCCGAATGTGGAGACGTTCTTGCTCACCGATGAATCGCAGCGCCGTTACGTGCTTGAACGTTTGCACGAACTGGTCGTGAAGGCCGTGGGAGAGTCAGGAGGCTATGGGATGTTGATCGGCCCCTACAGTACCGCTAC
>WNFT01002781.1_pt1 | contig 26613 bp, 16 predicted proteins | sample 5400191 | NCBI WGS metagenome assembly WNFT01 (sample SAMN13153359, study PRJNA577476) | soil metagenome | isolation source: 80 cm saprolite under Madrone tree | place: USA:California | collected 2016-06-14 | reverse complement strand
CTTGCATGTGTTAGGCACGCCGCCAGCGTTTATCCTGAGCCAGGATCAAACTCGCCATCCATGTGTTGTATCCCCCCACACGACTGCTCGTGTGGATCGTGATGGTTGAGTGCGATCCAGGCCAAGCTAGCATGAGTAGCGCTCATGCACTTGGCTGTTCGCAAATGTTCGCTCCACCTCCCAACAGAGGCAGAGCATCAAGATTGACAGGAACTGCTGTGTCTCGTATGTACACGATCCTCACAGTTACTGTTCTGCTTTCCACTCTTCAATTGTCAAGGTGCCACCAGAAACAAGTCTTGCTTGCTTCTTATTGCCTTTTAGAGACAGATACAGAACGCCAGGAACCACATTCCTCCGAATCGAGGATTATACAGTCCTGGGTTCGTTGTTTCTAAGGAGAAACCTTTTAGGAGGTTTACTTACTAGAAGCTGCTTACCTGTCGTAATCGGCAACATCGGTATTATGCCATAGTGCCTAGCCCATGTCAAGAGTTTTTGGCGATTTTTTTATAAATTTATAAAACTGGGGAAATCCAATTTTTTACACCCCCTGATACACCTCTGTGCTTGTGAAGAGGTGAAACTGCACGTCACCTTGCGATGTTCTTTTCCGTCTTTGCTTCCTGCCGTGCTAACGAATGCATCATGGCTCGCATGAGTTCGATCTGCGTTGCCTGCTTCACGTCTCCCTTGAGATTCTCGCAAATACTATTGGCCAGAAGGTATTGTTGGGTTCGATCCAGGCGCTCATGAAACTCCCTGAATTGGTTGAAGACACGCCCATAGAGGCAGAAGTTGAGCGCAGCTATAGCTTCCATCACTCCTCCACTCGTCAGACTGATCAGAGCCCCGTTGACAGGCTGGTGCCAGGCCAGCAGAGCGACTGCTGCGAGAAAGAAGATGAGTCCAGTTCCCGCTGCAATGAGTGCCCAGCGAAAGAGTCGCCGTGTGTGTTGCAGGACATTGTTGTAATACATCTCGCTAATTTCTACTTGAGATGCAGCCACTTCTTGGATTTTTGCTGGATCCAGGCCAGCAACCAGCTTCTGGGTATACGTTTGAGGTCCCGCCTGTGGTTCGCTCACCACTTGATCGAGGTTATTGCGCACCTTGAATTGGAGTGAGGATCCTTGCCTCTGCCAGACCGGAGGCGGGAGAGGTGGAGGCGTTGGCATTGGTCGCCAGGAAGTTATTTCGTCCATGGGATACCTCTTATATTGCTGCACGCGATGCTGTTTCTACCGAATAAAACGCGGGTAGCTAGCCTCAGTAACAGAACCAGGACTAGCGTGATGAACACCAATCTTGGCATCCAGTGCATTAGAAATTGGTCACGCGCCACACCTTCCCGCTCTTAACGCCAGTACATTGAGGTAGGCCCTATCTTTCAGCTAGTCAATGTGGCGATATAATCACCGGGGAGTGAGCAGCCCTGATAGAGCTTCGCCAGCAATTTCTCTTGATCGGCCACGGAAACCTGGCCGCTATGACACGCTAATATAAGCGTTCGTGCACCCATTGGCAGGTCCTGGCGAATTGGTTTGGAATGGCCGTTCAAATTAAGTATGCCGATAGGCCATGTTTCACCCGACTGGATGAAATCTCTATCGCTGAAGTAAAAGAATGGTATATGGTACTGCATTGTAGTTTGCACATCAGTAGTAAGTGTCAAGATATGCGAGACAGCCACCTGATACGAATTGTAGGGATCTATGCCGCAGCCTTTGAAGCACCCCGTACCCTCGACCACCCAAATGTGTTTGCCCAACGCTCCGCTGTTCAAGTCAACGTGAAATTGCTGCGCCCAGAATACGAACAAGCCGTAGAGGCTATTCACATACTGACTGGGATAACCATTGTGCCAGCTATCAATCAGGCCCAATGCCTGCGAACGCCACGTCCAGTTGCCTCCCGGGTGTACCTGTGTATTCATAGCGGTTTGCACTTGATCGAGATAAGATACCTGGTTATATAATCCCTGGAAATCAACTCCCCCCACTTGTGGATCAAGCGCGCCCAAAAGCGCTGGTACATTTGGCTGGACAGCATGCACTGCATGCTGGCAAAGATCAAAGTATCGCGCAAAGTCCGCAGGTTGAACATACGTTGTCAGGGCATTTAACTTCATCTCTTCATTGCCACACTGTACCGCATCGGCACCGCCCTGCGCGATATCATCAAACTGTTGCGTATTAAAAAGCCGTGGACCAGAAGCAGCAGGCTGACAAGTGATGAGCAGTACATGAAAGCCTCGGTTGTGATAATCCTGGATCGTTTGCTGCAGCACATTCCCTCTTAAATTACCCCATCCACACGTTGGATAGCCGAGGCGCACCCAGGAAATGCCCGGGTAAAAGGTTCCGGCATTACCGTTTACACCAAGTATTGATCCAGGATTTAATGTAGGTGATATAGTCGGTGTCGGCGTCCGTAACGCACGTGTAGGAACTGTAGGGCTTATAGCGGGAGCATCCCTGATTTGAGCGGTGGGTGTTACGGCTGCAGTCACTGACGTGGAAGCAATATGATATGCGAAAAATGTCACCAGAATACTGCCAACCAGCACGGCAGCAATTATGATAAGGGCTCTACCTTTCAGTTTACCTAGTGATGGCATAGCTTCTCCTCATCGCATACTTACTTAAACTCTGCTTATTTGCCGATACAAAATTCGCTGAAAATTCTTTCCAGCAGATCTTCGCTTGCTGTTTCTCCGGTTACCTCGCCAAGCGCATCATAAGCGGCTCGCAGATCAATCGAGACAAAATCTAGCGGTAATCCCTGTCCAAGCGGGACCAGGGAAGCTCGCAGATGCTCAGCGGCACGTCGTAACGCTTCCTGGTGCCGCGCACTAGTAATCAACGCGCTTTCATTATATAGTGTTCTACCGGCCAGTACCATGTCAGCAATCGTCTCTTCCAACTCAGGCAAGCCTGCGCCTGTAAGTGTGGATGTTGTTACCAGTGGGACAGCAGGCCATATCCTCCGTACTTCATCGACCTCTAACTGCTGCGGACGATCCGATTTATTCACTATCACGATCATTGCTCTGCTGTGAATGGATGAAACCTCGCTACCAGCATAGCCGGGATCTGGCCGGGCACTATGATCGGTATTCTCCTGGGTAGAAGTGCCCCAGACTTCCTTGCCCGCCAGGGATGCTCCTACCATACTTCGTGCGAGAATAGGCCTGTCCGGCCCACCAAAGCCCATTGCCCGCAGTTCTTCCGAGACATGTTGATCCTGTTCAGTCAAGCGCTCCGAGCCATCAAATACGAGCAAGGCAACGTCGGCGCCTTCGGCAGCGGCCCGGCTGCGCTGCACACCGATTTGTTCGATAGGGTCATCGCTTGGTGTTATGCCTGCGGTATCAATCAGGTGAAGCGGGATGCCGTGCAGATTGGCCACCTCTTCCACGGTATCACGCGTTGTGCCGGCAACAGGTGTAACAATAGCACGATCCGTACGTAATAAGGCATTGAGCAGGCTAGATTTACCTACATTCGGCCGGCCGATAATGGCGGTACGTAGTCCTTGCCGGTAGAGTTTACCCTGTTCAGAGCCTGCCAGTAAAGCATCTACTTTTTGTTGCGCTAGGTCAATTAACGGCCGGAGTTCCCCGGGTTGGGGAGTTGGCACATCTTCTTCGGGAAAGTCGATGCTGGCTTCGATACGCGCTATAATGCCTAGCACGGCATGACGAGCATCCTGCACCTGTTCGGAGATACGCCCGCGCAGTTGCTGCATAGCCAGGCGATGCCCAGCTTCGGTCTGCGCGCTGATCAGGTCCATCACCGCTTCGGCCTGTGCCAGGTCCAGTCGCCCATTTAGAAATGCACGTAGCGTGAATTCCCCAGGGTTTGCCATGCGCGCGCCTTGAGCCAGCACCAGGCGCAAAATACGCTGGAGTACAAGCGGCCCTCCATGCCCCTGTATCTCGACAACATCCTCACGGGTATATGTATGCGGAGCACGCATAAATGCCGTCAGTACTTCGTCCAACACCTCGTGAGAATCCGGATCGAGAATATAGCCATGGGTAAGCATATGTGATTGCGGTACACCGGTATTTCCGCTTGACCGTCGCAGGAGTGGTAACACCAGGGAGAATGCCTCAGGTCCACTCACACGTATTATGCCGATACCACCGGAACCTGCTGGTGTGCCGATTGCTGCAATTGTATCATTCCGCATAGCTGGATTATACAGTAGTGGTGAGAGAGTATCAAGGGGTAGAGGGGTGAAAGAGTAGAGAGTGAATATCCAGGGTCTGTGAATGTTCTGGACAAAGCATGAAACTTCCCTGGTTGGAAGCCCCCCGCCCCTTGACACCCGCAAGGGTGCCACTACATTTCACGTTAGGGTCGGTCCAAAATGTAGTGACACCCCTTGTGGGTGCCAGGTCCAGTTGCGCTTTGCTATACTTCCATCACCAGGGGCAGGATCATTGGACGACGATGCGTCTTTTCGTAAAGGAACTCGCTAAGCGTATGCTTGATCTTGTCTTTGACAAATGACCAGTCCGAAGCGTGACCATTTAAACCAATAAATGACTCTAACACGCGCTCACGTGCGCTCTCCAGGAGCTCTTCGGAGTCGCGCATGTAGACGAACCCACGCGAGACAAGATCAGGGCCTGCTATGGGATGGCCCGTCTCTTTGTCGACAGTGAGCACCACCATCAGAATGCCGTCCTGTGCCAGCACCTGGCGATCACGCAGCACAATCTGTCCAACGTCACCCACGCCGAGACCATCTACAAAGACGTTGCCAATGGGTGCATGGTCCACGACCTTCATCGATTCCGGTGTGACTTCGACGATATCTCCATCTTCGGCAACAATGATATGATCTTCAGGAATACCAATCGAGTAAGCCAGCTTTGCATGTAGAATGAGTTGGCGGTACTCTCCATGAATGGGCAGGAAGAAATTTGGGCGCAGCAGGTTCAGCATCAACTTCAGCTCTTCCTGGGCGGCATGGCCCGAAACATGCACATTGGCGATAGCCTGGTAGTAGACGTCAGCCCCCTGGCGGAAAAGGTTGTTGATTGTGCGATTGATCATTTTCTCGTTACCTGGAACCGGGGTGGCCGAGAGGATAACCATATCATGCTGCTGTATGCGCACAAGACGATGATCCTGGTTAGCGATACGCGTGAGAGCCGAGGTTGGCTCTCCCTGGCTACCGGTACAGATGATGACCACGCGCTCTGGTGGAAACTTGTTAATATCCTCGGCGCGGATGAGTGTGCCCTTGGGAATGTTCAGGTACCCCAGGTCTATGGCCATCTGCACGTTGTTGACCATGCTGCGTCCAACAAGAGCAACCACGCGCTCATAACGAACGGCGGTATCAACGATTTGCTGCACGCGTGAGAGCAGGGATGCAAAGGTAGCGATGATGACGCGCCCCGGAGCATTGGCGAAAAGCTTGTCGAATGAATCATTGATGACGCGCTCCGACGGCGTGTATCCTGGAGTTTCGACCCGCGTACTATCGCCCATCATGACCAGGACCCCCTGATTGCCGATACGCGCAAGCGTGCCGAAATCGGCGGGACGCCCATCAGTTGGGGTATGATCAAACTTGTAATCGCCAGTATGGACAATGGTACCGATCGGCGTATGGATGGCGAGAGCTACCGCGTCAGGTACGCTGTGATTGACGCGCACAATTTCAACCAGGCACTCACCCAACGCTACCTGGTCACCCGGTGTCACAACGTTGATAACCGTTCTGTCGAGCAGCTTATGTTCTTTGAGTTTAACACTGATCAAACCCTGGGTTAGACGTGTCGCATAGATGGGAGGGAAATCGAGCATCGGCAAAACATAGGGTAGGCCTCCAATGTGGTCTTCATGTCCATGCGAAATGAAGATACCTCGTATGCGCTGCTTTTTATCGTTGAGGTAGCTGGTATCGGGGATAACCAGGTCGACGCCGAACATTTCATCGTCGGGGAACATTAGACCAGAATCAATAATGATGATATCTTCACCATACTCTACGACCATCATGTTCTTTCCGACTTCCCCCAGGCCTCCTAGCGGGATTAGTCGAATATTTTCTGTTGTCAAGTTAAAAGGAACCTCCTCACTACACTTATATATGTAGTGTTGTTGTTTGATATTCTGTTTTGTATCTATCTTCACTTCTGTCTTCGCCTACAGAAGTAAAAGCCTTAGAAATAAATGTATGCTAAAAATAAACTCTATTATTCCATTTAGAAGTGTACCACATGAGCAGGTAAAAGGCAAGCAACATATGATGGCTTTCCAGGGCTTGTCAAAAGTCGCTCTGATTGGCAGCAAGCCCTCCACCCCAGATTAATAGAGAGCGTGGTGCCGGTGTGGCGCGGTGGCGCCACACCGGCACCACGCTCTTGTACTCTTTTTTGGGGCGGGGAGGGGAAGAGGAAAAAGACGTTTGAGAAGCTCTGGATGGCTTTCGCCCGCTTCAAGCCAACAATTCCTGTTCGCTCATTGGGCCTAATGTCGTGAGTACCTGCTTCTCACGCATGGGGAAGCGACGTAGGGAGCGTATGACATCCTCTTTTGTGACCTTCTCAATACGCTCCACTTCTTCATCGACGCTTAGCAGCCGCCCCTCGGTTACCCAGTCGGAGGCTAGCGAACGCATGCGGAAGAAGGTTGATTCGCTACTCAAAACAAGACTGCTGATCCATTTATCTTTGGCACGGCGCAATTCGTCTTCATGCACCCCATCCTCCAACAAGCTATCCAGTTCGGCTCGCAGCAGCTTGAGAACGCGGGGAGCCTCTTGCGGCGTTGAGTTTGCCTCCAGGATCATCATACCCGTCCCCTCCATAGCAATGATTCCAGCGCTGGCGGATTCCGCCAGGCCTTTTTGATAGATGTTCCAGTAGAGACGCGAGCCGTCGCTATCGCCTAGAATGCTGCCGCCCAGGCTGGCCGCATAGTAATCGGGGTCCTGCACATCTACGGCCGGCATGGAAATAATCATGATCTGCTGCTTAAGCTTCTCATCAACTGTGATGTCATTGATTGCACGGGCGGGTTCATACGGTTCGACATTGCGGCCAGCATCCCCGGTGCGCCATCCCAATCAAAATTGCCAGCAACAGCCAGGATCAGGTTGTTTGCGGCATAGCGGCGGTTCCAATAGTCGCGCATCTGCTCGATACGCATGTTGCGAATACTATCGCGTGTACCAAGCACATCATGTCCCAGGGGATAAGAACCGAAGTAGTTTTGCATCATGCGCCGGTAGGCCAGGTTATAGGGTTGATCTTCGGAGCGCGCAATTTCGTTGATGATAACTTCTTTCTCCGTCTCGAAATCGCTCTCGGCAAGGCGAGGATACATCATATCGCTGAGCAGTTCGACGGCCCGTTCCACGTACTCACCCAGTACTCGCGCAAAAAAGACGGTAGCCTCCTGCGAGGTAAAGGCGTTGAGTTCCGCGCCAATTTTGTTAAACTCGAGCGTTATATCTTGCCAGTCGAGGGTCTTTGTGCCCTTAAAGGCCATGTGCTCCAGGAAATGGGAGACACCTGCGATACTGGGGTCTGGCTCATCACGCGAACCGGTACGCACGTAGAACGACACGGCAACCGACTCGAAGTCGGGCATAGGCTGAGCAACAACTTGCAGGCCGTTAGGCAAACGATGGGTATGAAATACAGTTCCGTTGACTGTGGATTCTGTCATGGGGGTACTCCTTCAGGGTGTAAAGCATTTGTTTCTTTATTGCATCATAGCCCTAGAAAAAGGACGTTGTCAAATTAAGGGAACAAGCTTTGCCCTAATTTTGCGGATATGTTGCAAATGCTTGTAATGTCCCAAAAATTGCGCCTGCGAAGGTTGAATAGAGCAAACGCCTATGATATTCTAAACAGTGTGATGAGATTAGCACAGAAAATTTTTTGCTTTAAAGCATGGCAACGATAATAAATCCTACGCTTCCTGGCGTATTCCCGCCAGCCACATGAGGAGAAACTGATCAGATGTCTACCGCTACAAGGGGAGAGCCAGAACCATCTACCATAGATGAAAAATACCCATTACCGTTGCTCAGAAAACTCTTACAAGAGATGATCAGGCAATTTGGAGCCAGTGGCGGCTGCATTGCGCTCTACGATGAGAACACCGGCCAGATGGTCATACGCCTGCATATGCGCTTGCGCAGTGCCGCCCCTGCTCTCGCCAGCGGTAAGCAAGCAGTTGAAGAGACGGCGCCTTTCCGCCAGCGTGTCACCATCGACCTGGCAGATCCGTTCTCTTCAGGCCAGGGGGGAATAAGGCGCATTTCGCAACCATTGGAAGTAGACCCGGTAATCGTGTTAGAAAATAGTGCACTCTTTCCTATCGGCATGGCTTATGCCTTTGGGCAAGACCTGATCGGTTACACGTGGCGTAAAAACGAGCCGATCATCATCCGTCACGATGATTACATTTCGTCTTTCCAACCAGTTGAGCAGGCACCTTTTCCGCCGGATTTTGTCCCTAGCTGGTATCTCAGCGCCCCCATTCAGGTGCCTGAGTTCTCCTATGAGACCCATGAGAGGAAACCACGTTCCAATGTGTTTGGCATAGTCGTACTTTACCAGGCAGGGGCGGGGATAGGGTTTCAACAAAGGCAACGCATCGAGGCCATGCAATTTACCGAGCGTATAGCTCTCTATATAGAGAACGACAGGCTGCGACATTTGCACCTGCATACGAGAGACTATATGAAAGGCCTGCAGCAGATCAGTGCTGCGTTCCCCATAGCCGTAAAGCTGTCTAAGCTGGTCGAGGATGTGTACCAGTTTGTTGCCAACGTAGTCGATGTCTCTTCAATGTTGCTTACACTCTATGACCGTGATACCAAGAAGCTCTATGATGTGTTTGCAATCGCAAACGGGAGACGCAATGAGCTGTTGCTCGAACACCCTATAGTAGGGCTGCCTGAAGATCGTCCGGTGTGGTGGCGAGTAACGCAAGAGGAAAAGCGCACGCTGCTGCTTACGCTTGCCAAGCAGGAGCACGGAAATTACGGCAGCTACGAGGAATTGTTGAAAGGCGCCTGGGGCGATCAAAGCAAAGCAGAGACATTCCTGTTACTGCCTATGAAAATGTTTACACGCGTTGTTGGCTCACTCTGCCTCACCAGTTCGCGCCCCGATGCCTACAGTCCCGAAGAGATCCTGGTACTCGAGACGATAGTACAAATTATCACGGTCAGCATTGAGAATGCCAAGCTCTACGATCGTTCGCGCCAGGCTCTGCTCAAGGCCAAGCAGCGCGAGGAATCGCTGGCCGCAATGTACAGCGGGCTGCAGGCGATCAGTACAGTGTTAAATGTCGCCGAACTACTGCGTAAATTTGTCGAGACCGTAGCAAACCTGGTACAGGCTCAGATGTGCACCTTTTTCCAACTATGCCCTAAGGAAGAAGAACTGGTGGCACAGGCTATCTACGATGCGACGGGTAAGTGGAAGGATGCACACAGGGGTGAGAATAAAGACAAGCATGACGATCTGATAGAGATGATCCGCCTTCCGTTCACAGGATCAATCCTGGAACGGCTGGTCGAAGCGGAGACATATTTCTATATAGACGCAAACATGGTCGAGGAACTCGCCCAGTTGAGCGGAGAAGGTGGAGCAATTTTCCTGCGCGAGACACACATTCAAAAAATGCTGATGATTCCAGTACGCTACCAGACGGAGTTGGTTGGTATCCTGGCAATCCATACTCCGCACACGAATCGCACATTTCGTCCCGAAGAGATAGGGGCGCTGCTGGCAATTTCTGGACAGGCCGCCAGCGCTATCCGTAATGCTCAACTCTTTGAAGAGATACAAGAAGCATACGCCGAGTTACAGCGCATGGACAAACTCAAGGATGAGTTTATCGTGACGGCCTCTCACGAGCTGCGTACGCCGCTCAGCGCTATTAGTGGGTACTCGTCGTTGTTAAAGCGACAAAGTGGGCGCATTACCTCGCAACAGATTCTACGCTTTTCCTCAAAAATCAGCAGTGCTGCGCAGCAATTGATCGACCAGATAACTAATATGACCGAGGCGGCGAAAATGGGAGCGGTAGACAAAAAGCTGGAGTTGCAGGTTGGGCCAGTACAGTTACTCGCGGCTGCGGATGTGGCGGCAAGTATGCTGAGCGTCAATAACGAGCAGCAGATCAACCTGCAGATCGCAGAAGATATCTGGGTAAACTGCGATGCGCTCCACCTCCGGCAAGTGATGAGCAACCTGTTGGATAACGCTGCCAAATATTCTCCACCTCACGGCCGCATTATCATTACAGGCAGCGCCACCACACTTTCGCGATTACCGGAGGACCAGGTCGATTACGCGGCGCTGGCGAATGGCGACGATCTCCCGGTAGCCCTGGTACGGGTATGCGATGAAGGTGAAGGCATTGCACCCGAAGATCAAGAGAGAGTATTTGAAAAGTTCGTGCGCGCCTCTCATTCTTTGACAACCCCGGTACGCGGGTCCGGCCTGGGCCTCTACATTTGTCGCCGCTACATCGAGGCCATGAATGGCAAACTCTGGCTTGAACAGAGCATCCCCGGCGAAGGGTCTGTCTTCAGTTTCTATCTCCCACGCATCGATCCCCCCGTAGAAATGAGCAAGGATGATGAACCAGCCTATAACGACTCGCAAGGTCTTAGTCGTCGACGATGATCCTATCATTCGCGATATGATGGCCGATATCCTGGATTTCGAGGGATATGCTACATGCGTAGCCCGCAACGGTTACGAGGCATTGCAGATGCTGCGCAGCGAAGAAGACTTTCTTGTTTTTCTGGATATTATGATGCCCGGAATGAGCGGCAAAGAAGTCTGCGCTGTACTCCAAAGGGAACAGGAGCTGCGTAAACGCCATGTTATTGTATTGATGTCGGCGTTGGATAACCTGGAGGAGGCCGCATCGCTTAAGGCTGATGCAATCCTCCAAAAGCCGTTTCTGGCAGAAGACCTGGTTACTATACTGGAACCGTATATGCGGTAGGTAGTGGTGCCAAGGGACGGAATCGAACCGACGACACCAGCATTTTCAGTGCTGTGCTCTACCAACTGAGCTACCTTGGCGGGCAATTTCTATGCGCCACACTATAACATTCCCCCTATCATCCGTCAAGACTTTCGTTGTAGCCTTTTTCTCCTCACGAACCTGCAGGCAAAGCGCCGATTATGTGGTTCTGGTGACCTTGAGCTGATTCGATCAGGGGATGTGAGATAAACCAGTTCTGGCTATCGAACGGGGGTTCGCCCGGGGCAGGCTGAACGCGTCTATAGCTCCCATCAGGCAACAATTCACGCGCTTTCGCTGTATCAGCGAGTTCAGGCATCAACAGTCGATCGTGGATAGCCACACGCAATACGGGGTCTTCTATTGGAAAGAGCGCCTCGATGCGACCATCGAGGTTGCGCTGCATCATATCTGCGCTGCCCAGGAGAATCTCTTCATCGCCACCATTTCTAAAGTAGTACACCCGGCTATGCTCAAGAAAACGTCCAACGATACTTCTCACCTGAATCGTCTCACTCAGACTATCGACACCTGGACGCAAGCAACATATGCCCCTTACAATCAGCTCGATGCGCACGCCTGCCTGCGAGGCGCGATAAAGTGCGTCAATAATTTCCGGGTCAACCAGCGCATTCATCTTAAAGATCAGGTGTCCATTGCCATGCTCGCGATGCAGCGCGATTTCTCGCTCAATGCGCTCCAGCATGCCTTGCCGAAGCCCCAAAGGAGCAACCAGCAGTTTGCTATAATTGCTTTGACGTGAAAAGCCTGTCAGTAAGTTAAAAAGCTCTGAAGCGTCCGCTCCGATCTCTGGGCGACAGGTCATCAAACCCAGGTCTTCATAGATACGGGCAGTAGTAGCATTATAATTTCCAGTACCCAGGTGTACGTAGCGCTGCAGTCCATCCGCTTCCTTACGCACCACCAGTGCGATCTTGGCATGCGTCTTCAAATTTACCAAACCCTTCAACTCCACCAGGCCATACACCACGTGCACGCCCGCACGCTCTAATGCCTTTGCCCACTCTATATTATTTTCCTCGTCGAAACGCGCCTTCAGTTCGACCAGCACCGCTACCTGCTTGCCGTTGTCTACCGCCTCTAGCAGGCTATTGACGACCGGCGAGTTTGACCCTACCCGGTACAGCGTCTGCTTAATCGCCAATACCTGCGGATCATGCGCGGCCGCGCGAATAAACTCCACCACCGAGTCAAACGTATCGTAAGGATGATGGATCAATAAATCATGCTGCCGTATAGCGGCGAAAAGATCACTGCCCTTGCGTAGCTCCGGTGGTGTGTGTGGTGTTAACGGTGGATATTTTAAAGCGGGGCGATCGAGGTCGTATAATTCCATAACATCGCCCATACCAAGCGGTCCATCGATAACTGTCAGATCCTCTGAAGTGATCTCCAGGTTGTCGAGCAGCAAGCTGCGAATGCGCGGTGGCATGGAGGGATTGATTGCAAGGTCAACCACCGAACCAAAACGCCGCTCGCGCAAGCCCTGCTCAATGCTTTCTAGCAGATCAGCGGCATCGTCTTCGCGCAGTTCGATATCCGCGTCACGTAGTACGCGAAATGGATAGGACTCCCACACATCAAAGCCCGGGAAAAGCATACTGAGGTGGGCAGCGATGACCTGCTCGATCCATACAAAGCCTACGGCTCCCCGCACGTCCTCCGCAAGCGGCACGCGTACAAAACGGGGCAGAGTAGGAGGAACCTTGACACGCGCAAAGCGCTCACCATAAATGGTATCGGCAATTACAACCGCCAGGTTTAAGCTGCGGTTAGAGATATGTGGAAACCGGTGGCCCTGGTCAACCGCCAGGGGCGTCAAGACCGGAAAAATCTCACGCTCAAAGTAGGAGCGCACCGCAGTGCGCTGCTGCGAATCCAGTTGCTCATAATCAAGAATATAGATATGTTGTTTTGCGAGCAACGGCATAAGCTCATCGCGCCATAACTGGCGCAATTGTTGTACCTGTGGTGCCAGCTCTTGACGCACAGCCCGCAATTGCTGCTCTGCCGTGAGGCCGTCAGGACTGACCGAGGTGACATGAGCCTCAATCTGCTCTTTCAGTCCCGCCAGGCGAATCATGATGAACTCGTCGAGATTCGTGTCGAAGATGGAGAGAAACTTCACGCGCTCCAGCAACGGATTATGGCTATCTTGCGCCTCTTCAAAGACACGCCGGTTGAACTCGATCCAGCTCAATTCGCGATTGATATAAAGATCGGCTCGATTCAGGTTCAAAGAGGTGGCTATAGATGTTGGGTTTTGTTGCATACAATAAATAGTCCGATTTTTTGGCGCAATGAATCAGACGCAGCATGCAAGCACTAATATGTCAGATCCAGGGCCTTTATATACATAACTCTGGTCTCATTTTATCATTACATGAAAAAGCGATGCAAATTGACATGGGGAGCGAAAGGACGGGCTGAGTAGTGTTCCGACGAATCGGATCGCGTTAGTAGCCCAAACGGAGGGTGCCCATAGTTTACCTTGACAGTGGCTAGCGCCCTGGTGTATCATCCTGAAGTGAAGCTTTTTCTATTTCCAGGGGAGCATTATGGGCGGTTGCTGAAATTGGTAGACAGGGCGGACTTAGGATCCGTTGGCGCAAGCCATGAGAGTTCGAGTCTCTCACCGCCCACTACAACAAAAACCAGGCGCATAGTGACTTTTAAGGAGTAGTTTCACAAAGATGCGGGAATGGCTCAGTGGTAGAGCATCTCCTTGCCAAGGAGAAAGTCGCGGGTTCGATCCCCGTCTCCCGCTCCAGGTTTGCTTGAGCATGGACGATCGAAGTGCTTGCCCCTAAGTTCGCGTTTCGGTATAATCAGAGTAGAGCATGTAATTAATGTAGGGGTTGCCTCAATGGTCGCCCTCCTGAAAACAGCGGCCACGATTGCGGTCATCACCAAATGGGCACGCAAGAGGTCGTACGAGATAGATAGATAGATAAATACGCAGCAAAGACGCACGTGTTGGAGGAAATGTGAAGGTCACGGTTGAAAAGTTGCCAGACAGCGAGGCAGTCGTTGAAGTTGATTTTTCCTGGGATGAAGTGGAAAAAGCTTCAGAGAAGGCATACCGCAAGCTGGTACAAAAAGTTGACGTACAGGGCTTTCGCCGTGGGAAGGCCCCGCGTTCACTATTAGAACGCAGACTCGGCAAGGAGTATATATACCAGGAAGGTCTCGATGACTTGATGACCGAGACCTACCGTAATGCGCTCAAGGAACATGACATCACGCCGCTTGCGCAGCCAGAACTGGATGCGCCAGTTTTTGAAATGGGCCAGCCCTACCACTTCAGCCTCAAGGTTCCTATCCTGACTCCCGTTGAGTTAGGCGATTACCGTTCGCTGCACTTTGAGCGTGAAGAAGCCACCGTCACCTCCGAAGAGGTTGAGCAGGAGCTTGAGTCACTGCGCGATCGACAGGCAAAGTGGGAAGTTGTCGAGCGACCGGCCCAGATAGGCGACCGTGTGACGATGGACCTGAAACTGACTGTGGATGATGAGAGCGTTTCTGACCTCAAAGACAATCCCTTTGAACTGACTACGGAACGATACGGCCTTTTTACAGGTATGGATGAGCATATCGTAGGTATGCAGGCAGGTGAAAGCAAGACATTCACGACCACCATACCCAGTGATTACAGCAACGAGAAACTCGCAGGAAAAGAAGCTCAGTATGCCGTCACTTTGCACAAAATAGAGGTCAAAGAACTGCCCGAACTCGATGACGCACTCGCCATCCAGGTGAGCAACGACGAGTATCAGACACTGGAAGACTTGCGCAAGGCCATCGGTGATAACCTGCTTGAAAACAAGCAGAGACGTATTCGTGATGAGTTGCGCGAGCAGGTAGTCAATGCAGTTATTGATCAATCACATTTCGCGCTGCATCCTGTACTGATCCAGGAAGAAGCTGAGGACATGTTGCACCAGTTCACACACTTATTGGAAGACCAACACATGTCCCTGGATCAATACCTGCTGCTGCTGAAAAAGTCGCGCGAAGAGTACTTAAAAGAACTCGAACCTGATGCCGAAAAGCGCGTGAAACGTCAACTTGTGCTTGATGAAGTGATAAAGAAGGAAGAGATCAGTGTTGTGCCCGAAGAGGTAGAGGCTCTCTTCCGCGCTTATGCTCAGATGGGCCAGAATCTCCCACGAACAGAAGAGCAGATTCGGGCCCTGGCACGGAGTCTTCTCCGTGAAAAGGCCATCACATACCTGGTGGAACTAGCAGCAGGCCCTGATCCCGCAAGCAGTGAGGAAGAGGCCGGCGTAGCCAATGCCGAAGCAGCCGCTCTCGCTGGCGAAGAGGAGGCCAAGAATACCCAGGAGGAAGAGGAGTCCCAGCACGAGGCGGCGGAAGCAAGAGGTACCCAGGAGGAAGAGGAAGCCCAGCACGAGGCAGCAGAGACCGGAACAACCAGCACAGGTGAAACAAACGTTGATACAGGCATTGAGGTACAATAAATCGTGCCTTAACAGGCTTAGTAACGAGGTCTTTACAGGGAAAGGTGACAGACGTGGCAAATTCGAAAAATATTCGTACTACTTATCGTTGCTCCTTTTGTGGCAAGAGCCAGGACCAGGTACAGCGGTTGATTGCTGGTCCCGGCGGTGTCTACATCTGTGATGAGTGCATTGACCTTTGTCGAGAAATCATCGAAGAGGAGCAAGCGACCATCGCGAAGCCGCGTCTGCAAACAGGTAGAATACCGGCGCCCAAGAAGATCTATGAGCAGCTCAGTCAATATGTGATCGGGCAGGAGCGAGCTAAGAAGACGCTGGCTGTGGCTGTATACAACCACTACAAGCGTATCGGTGTAGGTATGCAGATAGACGATGTAGAACTGGGTAAGAGTAACATCCTCTTGATCGGTCCTACGGGATGCGGTAAAACCTTACTGGCACAGACGCTTGCGAAGATACTGGATGTGCCTTTCTGTATAGCTGATGCGACTGCACTGACAGAGGCAGGCTATGTCGGTGAGGATGTTGAAAACATTCTCCTGCGACTGATTCAGACGGCGGATTTTGATGTTGCACGCGCCGAGCGAGGTATCGTGTACATCGATGAAATCGACAAAATCGCGCGCAAGTCAGATAATCCGTCGATAACACGCGACGTTTCGGGCGAGGGGGTACAGCAGGCCCTGCTCAAGATTATCGAGGGCACCGTCGCCAATGTGCCACCGCAGGGTGGGCGTAAACATCCCCACCAGGACTTCATTCAGATCAACACGGCCAATATCCTGTTCATTTGTGGCGGGGCTTTTGAAGGGCTTGACAAAATCGTCGAGCAACGCCTTGGCAGCAACAAGACAATGGGCTTCAAGTCAAATGCTCCCACAGAGCCTGAAGAGTCGGTCTTAACCAAACTTATTCCCGACGACCTGCTCAAATTTGGCCTGATTCCTGAGTTTGTGGGCCGCTTGCCTGTTGCTGTTTCGTTGGATAGCCTGGATAAAGATGCACTGATCCGCATCTTGACCGAGCCGAAAAACGCCATCGTCAAGCAGTATCAAAAGTTCTTACAGCTTGACCGGGTTGAACTGGTGTTTACCAATGATGCGCTCGACGCCGCAGCGGAGGGTGCGCTGAAACAACGTACAGGAGCACGGGGGCTACGCAGCATCATCGAGGATATACTACTTGATGTGATGTACGAAATCCCCTCGCGTGCTGATGTGAAGAAGGTGGTTATCAACGGGGATGTGATTACGCAGCGGAATAAACCGCTGCTGGTCACGCGCACAGAGCGAAGTACGGTCTATTCTGAAGATGAGTCTGCTTAAAGCAGACTCATCAACTTTTTAAATATTTTTTAGTGGGGCGCGATACTTCTTGTGGTGTATGACGCGCAGCCTGGCCATACAGTTGCGTTTGCATGGATCTCAAGAAGCACCGATTTCAAGACTTATCAGGTCTCTATCAAGGCGGAACACGTGAGCGAACAAGAACGCCAGGAACCAAGTACGGATACCCATGAGATGTATCCTCTCGTGGCGTTAAAAAATATGGTAGTTTTTCCCCGCACGCGCATGACGTTGGCAGTTGCACGCGACAAGTCGATGCGCGCTGTTGAAGAGGCAATGATGCAGCCCGAACACTTGCTTATCGCCGCCTCCCAGCGCAATCCAGAGATTGATGATCCCCAGCCAAAAGATATCTATACCACGGGTACGCTGGTAGAAATCACAACCTTGCATCGACAACAGGACAGGGGCTTTCAGATTCTGCTCAGCGGCCTACGGCGCGTAGAGCTTGAAGAGTACCATGAGCTGGAACCTTTTCTACGAGTAAGTGTGACCACGCCACAAGAAATCCAGGCCAACGGCGCACAGGCTGATGCATTAGTACGCCACGCCACTAACCTGTTTGAGCGTTATGCACAGCTCAACCGCCGCTTTTCGGTCGAAGATATTAACTCGATTGTCGCCATTAAGACCGCTGCACGGCTTTCGGATATGCTTGCAGCTCACCTCGTTACCGATCCTCAACAGCAGCAAGAACTACTGGAAACCATGGACTCACTGGCACGCCTCGAGAAAATCTGTGTGATTATGGGCAACGAAATCGAAATTCTAGAACTGGAATCAACTATTCGCAGCCGCGTACGCTCGCAGGTAGATCGTACACAGAAGGAGTTTTACCTGCGCGAGCAATTGCGCGCAATCCAGGAAGAACTTGGGATGGATGCATCCAACGAGATGAACGAACTGCGTGCCAGGGTAAACGAAAAGTCGATGCCAGCGGATATAGCAGCCAGGGTACGCAAAGAGATCGACCGCCTGGAGCGCACGCCGCCTCAATCAGCCGATATTGCAGTGATACGTTCATATGTAGACTGGATACTGGCCCTACCGTGGTCAGAGCGCAGCGAAGACAGCTTCAGTATTGAACATACGCGCCGGGTGCTGGATGAAGACCACTACGGGCTGGAAGGGATAAAGGAACGTATTATTGAGTTCCTGGCGGTACGCCAGTTGCGCCAGAAACGCGCTTCCCTGGATGGATACACCAGCAGCGAGAGCCAGGGACAGATCCTGTGTTTTATCGGCCCTCCAGGAGTTGGAAAAACATCACTGGGCCGTTCGATAGCTCGCGCTCTCGGCCGCAAATTTGCGCGCATCTCACTGGGCGGGGTACATGACGAAGCCGAAATTCGTGGACATCGCCGCACCTACGTGGGCGCTCTCCCAGGACGCATCATTCAAGGCATGAAGACCGTGGGAGTGCGCAATCCAGTCTTCCTACTCGACGAGATCGATAAGCTTTCAGCGGAGTACCGGGGAGACCCAGCGTCGGCACTCCTGGAAGTGCTTGATCCTGAAGTGAACAACGCTTTCACTGATCACTACCTGGAGGTGCCATACGATCTCTCAGAGGTATTTTTTATCTGCACCGGAAATGTGAAATACCAGATCCCGCATGCATTAGCTGATCGTATGGATATTATCGATCTTCCAGGCTACATGCTCGAGGAGAAAGTACATATCGGTTTGCGCCATCTCTTGCCCAAAGTAATGGAAGAACACGGTATAGCTCCCGAACAGTTCAAGATTCCCCAGTCGGTAATGCAACAAATCGTTACAGGCTATACGCGCGAGGCTGGCGTGCGTAACCTCGATCGCCAACTGGCAACCATTTGTCGTAGAGCCGCACGTCGCATCATCGAGAAGCCAGATGTACACCTGCGGCTTACAAGTCATAGCCTGGAGCAGTATCTTGGAACGCCTCGTTATACTGAAAGTCCGATAGTTCACAAAACGCAGGTTGGTGTTGCAATGGGCCTGGCTGTGACCGAGATGGGGGGGATTCTGTTGCCCGTGGAAGTGGCCACAATGGCAGGCAAAGGGGAATTACTCATCACAGGCCAGTTAGGAGATGTGATGCGCGAGTCGGCTTATGCAGCGCTCTCCTATATCCGCTCACGGGCCGAAGAATTGAAGATTGACCCTAATTTCCAGGACACAACTGACTTGCACATCCATATGCCTGAGAATGCCCTTCCCAAGGATGGCCCATCCGCGGGCATCACAATTGCCACGGCCCTGATATCAGCTCTAACCGGGCGTCCCATACGCGCAGGCCTGGCTATGACGGGCGAAATAACGCTGCGCGGGCGCGTGCTGGGTATCGGTGGCCTGAAAGAAAAGGTACTGGCGGCGCATCACGCGCATATCTATCACCTGATCATCCCACTGGAGAACAAGAAGGACCTGGCTGACATCCCACCCAAAATCCGCCAGAGCGTCAAATTTACCATTGCAGATTCTATGGATAAAGTAATCGAGGCTGCACTGCTGGACGATGGGGAGAACTGGGAGCAGGATAAACAGGACTCTCCGCAGATACTGCCCTTACACTTAGATGAGCGAGGATCAGCCGTGCGCGCAAACAAAGTGCGCCATCCTGTTGCCCCCGATGATCAAGAGCACGAAGGTGAAGAAAACGAACAAGAGCACTCCACACTAATTATTCCCCCGGGAGATCGCCTGGCTGGTGATACTTATCCACATGTGTAGCGGTTGATCTCGACCAAAGGCTCCACCATTATTTACTTACGCGCTCTGCGCCCGCAACTCTTGCAGCATTGCCAGGCGTTCCCGCGCGATAGTCCCGCCAGGATTCGCCTTGGCAAGATTCTTGTAGACACGGCTGGCCTGCTCGTACTCACCTACTGATTGGTAGGTCTGACCAAGCATATCATAGGCTTCGAAGTTGTCGCGATCAATTGCAATCAACTGCTGCAATGAGGCAACAGATTCTTTGACCTGGTTTGTCTCAAAGTAGTAGCGAGCAATTATCGATTGGTACTGCGTTGCCTCTTCCGTGCGACCAATTTGCCAGCAATAGCTCACTACTTCACGCAAGAGATCCATATCATTGGGTTTAAGCTCAGCGGCACGGCGCAGATTCATGAACGCATCCGCGGGGTTATCCATCTCGGCATAGATATTGCCAATGCGCCGCAACGTCTCCCCGGCCTCTTCGAGTTGGTTGCGCCTCAGGAAGATTTCTGCAGACAAACGCAGTTCAGCAATACCTTCCTCCAGAAATCCTCGCTTCACGTAGATATCACCTAACTCTGCATGGGCGCGCAGGTCCTGTGGCGCAAGGCGCACCATCTCTTTCAGGACACTCAAAGCACTATCTACCTGGTGCCTATCACGGTAGAAATGTACAAGGTCGGCATACTCCTGTAAGGCACTATCGATATCGCCCTGGCGCGCCGATATCCCTGCCAGAGCCGAAGAAACCTCGTCCTTTTGCGGCGTACTCTGCTTCACCTGGCGTAAGATCGCCTGCATCTGTTCCTGTTTACCAACACGCCCGTAGGCCCTCGCCAGCAGCAGCGAAATTTCGACTTCCGGTGCCTGGTGCTCTTCACCTTCTTCACGGGGGCGGGCAGCCCAAACAGCAGGATCGATAGCGCTTTTTGAGCCACCGCGTGCGCTTTGCAGTGCCTGGTCTAATTGCTGAATTGCTGCTTCGGGCTTGCCCTGGGCTAACAAGCAATGCGCAGAACTGACACGCGCCATCACTTCATAAGAACTGTCCCGCATGGCGAGCTGGTAGGCATCAAGGGCCTGGTCAAAGTTGCCAGATTGCTGGTGCATCTGGCCAATCGCGAAGCGCACATCGGCATTATTTGGATAGGTTTCCGCCGCCTGGACATACTCGCGCACGACCGTTTCATAATTCTTCTGTCCTTCGCCTCTCAATTGCCAACGAATACGAGTCAATACTTCCAGCGTTGTGGGACGAGCGGTGCCTACTCCCGTAATCATCGCAATATGCCAGCGCACGAGCGCAGCGACATTGCGTGGGTCAATCTGCAGCACCCGTTGATACTCTGCCACTGCCTGCTGGGAACGTCCCAATTTCTGTAAAGCCAGGGCATAGTTCAAACGTGTCGTCACACTCGTCGGGCTTTCCTGTAGTGCTTGCTCAAGCTCTGTCAGCGCGCGGTCCATGTAGCCCAGGCGCAGGTACGACTCTGCCGCCATGCTCCGTTCGCGCAGCAAATCTTCTTTGTTACCTTGGGCAGCAAGCAGGTTAATCAAGCGCACGCGATAGGTCAGGTTGTTAGGTTCCAATTGCAGGATACGGCGGTACGTTGCAATGGCGTCATCTATGCGACCATTGACCATATAGGTATCGATCAAGATGGCATATTTCGTGATAGCCTGGTCGATTTTACCCTGGCGAATGTAAATCTCACATAAAACCTGGTGAATATCGAGGTACTGCGGAGCCAGGTCGATGACACGCAGGCATTCCTCAGTAGCAGGAGTTAGAAGACTATGATCGATATAGCGCTGTATATCTTGCATGGACTGTATGACCTGCAAGCGTATGTTTTCCGGAAGACTGGCGGTACTGGCCAGTACGGACTCGCCGACCTGCTTTAATATGCTCTCCTTGCCCGTAATTCCAGCTATCTGACTCAACAAATCTTCAGCATTAACGCTAGATTCCTTCGCAGGTGAAGCCTGTAATGGCCGGCCTGCCTGGTCTACAGCACGCATACCCCGAGGTGGCGTAGTCGTCACCAGCGGCTCGGCTGGTGTTGGAGATTGCCCTATTGGAGCAGCAGGTGGTTCTACTGGCGCAACCGGTTGCTGCTCCGGTGGCGAGACCTGCGTGGTACTGGCGGGTTTCTCATCATCCGTTAGCCAGGATGTTGACGTTGTCTGCTTGGGTACAACTGGTTGCTCAACCGTAGGCAGGCTGGACACCGGCGTTTGCGCGGGTGGCGGCGCTGGCGCAGGCTGAGCAGAAGCTGACGCGGCCTGCTTATTGGCACTCTGTGCCTTATCTGCTTCATTCAGAATACCTGTCAACCAATCCGGTAGATCTCCGAGAGAAACGGACGCTGTTGACGGTACTGGCGGTTGCGCTTGCCTGGGAGCTCAGGTGCCAGAGCACGAGTCGAATTCCCCTGCTGCGGCGGAACTGGAGCGGGTGGCGGAGTGGAAACGGGCCGGGGAGGCACCGGCGTATGCTGCGCCTGTTGCAGCATGAACTCAACCTGGGCGACTTTATCGTTCCACCCTCTACTGCGCAAGAAGCCTAGCAGAGCATTATAGACTGTCAGGGCCTGCTCCTGTTCACCCATCAGGCGATGCGCTTCAGCCGCTTCCTGGCAGAGCTGCACCAGTTGATCGGATTCCTCGACGGTCAGTGCATCAAGATTCACACGATCAACGGCCTCATCGAAATGCATGGTGGCAGTCCGCAGGTCGCCCTTGGCGCGATAGCACTGTCCTAGCGCGTAGTAGCATGAAAGCGCATAGTCGGGATCGTTCAGCAAGGTTTGGAACTGGCGAATCGCCTCATCCCAGCGCCTCTGCTCTTGATAAAGCCAACCTAAAAAATAGCGTGCATCGGGTCGATCAAAACCACTTTCAAGAATCTGCTCACAGAGGTCGATAGCATCGCTAAAACGACCCTGGGTTTGAAAGGTTTGTGCTTGCCTCAACACGCCCGTGACCTGGCTAGCTGTTATTCGTGCACGAGGGGCTGATCCCATCCCTCCACCGGTCATGCCTGTCCCAGCAAAAGCCGATCCAGGATTTCCCGCCCCACTAAAATTGCCCATATTTCCCATGATGCCAGTTTTACCTCCGCTTGTGTTGCTTAAAGAAACCTTGTCATCCGCAGCATTCCCTGCGCCAGCTAACGGTCCGGAAGGCAGACCACCTGTTGTTGTACCTGCCGTCATACCCGTTGGCGGTGTATATGCAGCACCCGCTGCCTGAGCGAGGGGCCCTGAAGATGGTCCTTGTCCTCTCAACTGTGAGAGCAAGTGTTGAGCCTGTGCATTGGAGGCATCGACGCGCAGTACCTCTTTGCACTGCGCTGACGCTGCCACACTATCATTGCGTAGCAGGTATCCCTGGGCTGCCGCCAGGCGCTCCTGAACCATCAACGCAATATCTTTTTTCCCCTGATAGTAAACTGCAAGACGCTCATGTGGCTCAGGATCCACAGGAGACAATTGAACGGCCTTTTGCCATGCAGCTTCTGCGCGCGCCCCCTGACCAGCTTGTGCATATAATTCCGCCAGGTGCATATGGGCTCTGTACGCATCGTCCCGGCGGTTCAAGGTGACATATAACTCGGCTGTTTTACTTAAGGCAATCACGTTGCCAGAATCACGCTCGAGTATATATTCATACTCAACCAGCGCCTGCTTCCACTGCTTCGTCTGCATGTAGCAAAAACCTAGCCCACCACGTGCAGCCGCATCATCTGGGAACTCTGTTAATGCTCGTTGGTACTCCTTTGCCGCCTCTGTCCACTGGCTATTCCAGCGGTAGCGGTCGGCTGCATTCATTGCAGCGCTGAAAACTTGTCTGTTCCCAGGCATGAAAGGTTCTCTTCCTAAGTATAGAACAGCATTGAGATTTTGCCGGTAACACCTTTAACAGTGCACTCTAGTTAAAACTAGGTTACTACATATTTGGCATTCTTGAGATATCAGCCTGCCATTTTGGTACTAAAGTACCTCTGAAATCTATCCTCTATAGTTGATATACTGCAATGCCACCGGATAATCCTTTTGTTTGAGCAGCGCAATCACCGACTGCAATTCATCGCGGCTCTTCGCCACCACGCGAATAGCATCGCCCTGGATTTGAGGTCGCACCTTGGGATAAGCCTCTCGGATATGCTTACTGATCTCCTTTGCCAGATCCTGCGCAAGGCCTTGCTGCAACTGAATGATCTGGCGAACTCTGCCGCCTGCAGCATTCTCCTCCTTGCCCGGCTTAAAGATCTTTAACGACAGACCGCGACGTATCGCCTTGGTTTCCAGGATATCGCGCACACTTTTGAGCGTCAGCTCGCTATCGGTGACGATCGTAATATTGTCCTTGTTATGAACTATCTCGGTTTTTGTGTCCTTCAAGTCATAGCGGGTCGAAACCTCCCGCCGTGTCTGGTCGATAGCATTGACGAGTTCTTGCTCGTCAAACTGTGATACTATATCAAATGAACAGTCGCCTGCCATGAAAATCCTCTCTTTTTGGTGTAGCTGGTATCGAATGGCTAGTAGTGGGGAATCTTCTTCCCCACACTCTACAGAGATGAAAAATGTACTACACTGACACAGAAGGCATTGTAGCTCATTTCGATTTTATTTGCCACTCGCACCCCCCAAGTTGGTAGAGGTCAATTTGATGTTGAGATCCACGAGGGCAGAACGTCTTTTTAAAGAGTAAAGCAACTATTCAGCAGGGGGTTCCAAGGGGCCTTGCAGGCCCCTTGGCGGGGTGCGGGGTGCCCCCGCCTTTCTCCCTCACCCCGCCGCCGCAGGCGGCGCAAGAGAAAGGAGACCTGAATAGTTACAGAGTAAAGCAGAAATACGGAGGTGAACTGGACGATGGATACGATCACAAACTCTGTCGAGACGCTGTATGCCCTGTATCACAAAGACATCGTGCGTTTCTTTGCCGAACATCTTGCTGATCGAGAAACTTCCTGGGATCTCTGCCATGAAGTGTTTTTGCGTCTCCTGCTGACTCTCGCGTCAGGCGCACAACTCAAACACCCACAGCGATGGTTAATGCGCGTTGCCAAGAACCTCTTGATCGACACTTACCGTCATCAACGAGCTGCATCAACGGTGATCCCTCTCTCTCATTTACAGGAGCAGGCGATGCTCACCGTTGATGCCACGACCTTCTGGACGCTGCTCGAACAAACCGATGTGCTTCAACTCATCGTGGAGACCTTCCACGCCTTGCCAGAAAAATACCAGCGTCTGCTCTTCTGGCGCGAAATCGAGGGGTTGTCCCTCCAGGAGATCGCTTTGCGCACCGGAACAACGGAACCCGTGCTCTCAACTGAGCTATGGCGAGCGCGCAAGCTTCTCCAAAGGGAGTACCAGCGGCGGCGTTTCAAGGACCTTCTTCCCCCCGATGAAGAGATTTTTGAGCATCTCGATGCCCTGATCCCGTTCAATGTGACAGCCTCTCCAGAGGACCATTTACAACACATTGAGATGCATGAGAGGGACTATTTTGAGCAGATCGCACCCACCTGGGATGCCTATGTCGCGAGTGCCTACGAGGTCGAGCTCCAAGAACGGCTCACCAGGCTCCTTCCCTGGCACCAGGGCATGACGGTGCTCGACGCGGGAACAGGCACAGGATACCTTGCAGGCATGATGGCTCCGCTGGTGGGGAACGTGACCGGCGTGGATTGTGCTCCTGCTATGCTCACATATGCCGGGGAGAAGATGGCTCAAGCCGGGTACCGGCACGTCTCCTTCCGCGAGGGAATGGCCGAACATCTCCCGCTCGCGACGAGTTCCGTTGATGTCGCGATGTGTCATATGCTGCTGCATCACGTGGTGAGTCCTCGAACCGTCTTAAGCGAACTGCGCCGCGTAGTGCGTCCTGGCGGCTATGTGGTCATCATTGATGCGCATACACACAAGTATCTTTGGACCCCTGAAGCCTTTGGTGACCTGCACTATGGAACCGATCTCAAGAAACTGCAGAAGCACTTGTCAGCTTTCCAGATGAAAACGCTGCAGGTAGAAGATGCGGGGATCTCCCACTCAGGAAGCTTTGTTGGCAAAGAGGCGGCCTTTCCGAATTTCCTCCTTCTTGCGCAGGTGAATGAGAGAGGCGGAACCTCCAGGACAAGCGAACGACGGGGATACTGGAAGGATGCATGACGTGGAACACAAGAGCACACCTGGTCCTTCTGAGCAGGATTCACACCGACTCCGCCGGGTGTTAACGCTGCGTGAAGCGGTCGCACTCGGCGTCGGCGGGACGATTGGCGGCGGCATCTTCGTTCTGGTTGGTGCAGCGGCGGGACGGGCAGGGCCGGGAGCACTCCTGGCCTTTGTGCTGGCCTTTGGCGCGTCCTTGCTGATCGCACTGCCCTATGCTGAACTCGCCTGCCGCTATCCCCTGGCTGGTGGTGGATACGCTTTCGCACGGGCACTGCTTGGTCCACATTGGGGGTTCCTGATGGGCTGGGGGTACTGGGGAGCATACCTCTTCATAAGTGGATATGTGACCCTTGGCTTTGGGGGATATCTCCACGCATTGACAGGCTTGCCCCCTATCCCTGGAGCGCTCGCTCTGATCGGGATCAGCACCGTGATCAATCTCTTCGGCGTCCGGCTCTCCGGCCTGGTGCAGAGCCTGGTGATCGGAATAGCAATGGCTGCGCTGCTTGGCTTCGGTTTGTTAGGTTTGCCGCATGTTCGCGTTGTACAGCTCGCACCATTTCTGCCCTATGGTGTAGGCGGCGTTGCCGCGGCGGCGCTGCTGGCTTTCCTGGCCTTCGGCGGCTTCGACATGGTTGCAGCAGCGGGAGAGGAGATCGCCTCTCCTGAGCGCAACCTGCCCAAGGCGATCCTGCTTACACTGTTCATAGTCCTGGGTCTCTACCTGTTGGTGACCTTTGTGGCTCTTGGGGTACTGCCCTGGAGTAAACTGGGAGCGTCACCCGCTCCCCTGGCTGCGGCGGCAACACAGTTTCTCGGCTCCACCGGCCGGCAACTCACGGCAGCGGCAGCGATT
>WNFT01000788.1_pt1 | contig 26623 bp, 30 predicted proteins | sample 5400191 | NCBI WGS metagenome assembly WNFT01 (sample SAMN13153359, study PRJNA577476) | soil metagenome | isolation source: 80 cm saprolite under Madrone tree | place: USA:California | collected 2016-06-14 | reverse complement strand
GAAGTAGGAGTAACGCGCGCCGAGGGATGCGGTCAGGTGCTCGGCGAGCTTCAGCCGGGTCCGCACGAACATCGCCCCCACGCCCTGGGGATCGATGGGCTCGTCCTCGGCGGCTCCGAAGCGCCGGGTCAGGCCCATGCCATAGCCGGCCCCCGCCTCGATCGCATGCCCGCCCCCCGGTCGCAGGACGAACTCGGCGGCCATGCGCCAGCTCGTCCTCTCGCTCTCGGTGACGAGCCCGCCCAGGTTCCACTGGATCCTGTCCGCCAACCGGCCGCGGAGGCGAAGGGCGCCCTGGCCGGCCATGCTCACGTCCGCGGGGAGGAAGGCGCCCACGGGGCTGGCCACGAGCTCGACCGAGCCCCCCAGGTCGGTGAACCACGGCCCCGCGGAACGGAGCGGCATCGCGTCCGCCATCCGGATGGCGCCCGCGGGGAGCGGGTACTCGGAGCGGTCCTCCAGGACCGAGCGGCGCTTGTGCCGCAGCAGCCAGCGCCACTCCCGCAGCGCCGCCGCGTCCTCGTCTTCGGCGGGAGCGGACCCCACTGCGCCCACGGGCCGTGCCGGCGAAGCCGTCTCCCCGATCGGCGTCAGGCTGAGCGTGAACATCGCGTCGCGGTCGGGAAGCACCGTGAACTTACGGGCGGGGTACGGAACGTGCCCGCTGTCGAGGGCGCGCAGGGTGTAGGAGCCGGCGGGGAGCCGGGGCAGCACGAACTGGCCCGCGCTGTCGGTGAGGGTGACGAAGCTCCCGTTGCCCATCCCCTTGCCGAAGACCGAGATCACCGCGCCCGCCACCGGGGTCCCGTGGGTGCTCTCCACCCAACCCACGAGCCCGCCTCCCCCTTCCCCCGCGGAGGCGCCGCTCGCAAAGAGGGCCGAGATCAGCACCACGGCCCCCCGATGATGGTGGCAGTTCAACGCCTTGACCTCCGAAGGGGAAAGCGCTTCGGCACCAGCATGGACGCTACCAAGCGCCCGCGCATAAGTCAATAAGCGCGGAACCGTACCTGCTGCAGCGTTCCCCTCCTCTTCCCCATGCAAGCCCAGGGGCCTCTGTGCTATAAGACCACGGCCGGTCCCGGAGCCCCATGACCAAGATCTACGACGTGACGGTACCCCTGTCGCCGGAGGTGCCGACCTATCCCGGCGATCCCCCGTTCGAGATCCGACCCATCCAGAGACTGGCCGACGGGGGGGCGTTCAACGCCACCCAGATCAGCCTGGGAACCCACCTGGGGACCCACGTGGACGCGCCCGCCCACTTCCTGGCCGGGGGGGCCACCGTCGACGAGCTTCCCCTCGAGATCCTGATGGGGAAGGCCCGGGTGGTGGAGGTGTCGGCCCGGGACCGGATCGACCGGGCCGACCTCGAAGCCCTCGACCTCCGGGACGACATCCGGGTGCTCATGAAGACGCGCATGTCGGGCCAGATGAACCGGCCGCCCGTCGAGGAGGACCACGTCTACCTCACGGTCGACGCCGCGAACTACCTGGCCCAGGCCGGGATCAAGCTCGTGGGGATCGACTACCTCTCGGTCGACCGCTTCGGGACCGCGGACTACCCCTCCCACCACGCGCTGCTCGAGGCAGGGGTGGTGGTCCTGGAGGGGCTGGACCTCTCGGAGGTGGAGCCGGGAGAGTACGAGATGACCTGCCTGCCCCTGCGCATCGTGGGGGCGGAGGGGGCGCCCGCGCGCGTGATCCTGCGGACCCGCCTCTGACGGTGGCGCCGTGAACGTGCTCCTGCTGCGCGACGTGGTGGCGATCCTCCTGGCGGGAGGCGCCGGAGAGCGGCTCTACCCCCTCACCCGCGAGCGGGCCAAGCCCGCCGTCCCCTTCGGCGGCCCCTACCGCATCGTGGACTTCACCCTCTCCAACTGCATCAACTCCGGGCTGCGCAAGATCTTCATCGCCACCCAGTACAAGGCCCAGAGCCTCAACCGCCACATCCGCATGGGCTGGAACCTCGGCAACCGCGAGCTGGGAGAGTTCGTGGACATCCTCCCGCCCCAGAAGAGGGTGGGGGAGCACTGGTACCTGGGGACGGCGGACGCGGTCTACCAGAACCTCTACTCGATCGAGCGCGAGCAGGTGCGCTGGGTGATCGTCCTGTCCGGCGACCACATCTACAAGATGGACTACGGCAAGATGCTGGAGGTCCACATCGCGCGCGGGGCCGCCCTCACGGTGGCCGCGATCGAAGTGGCGGTGGGGGACGCCCGCCGCTTCGGCATCCTGGAGGTGGACGAGGACAACCGCATCGTGGGCTTCCAGGAGAAGCCCGAGGTCGCTCCTCCCACTCCCTGGAACGCCGCGGTCTGCCTGGGCTCCATGGGGATCTACATCTTCGACACCGACGTGCTGGTGCGGGAGCTGGTGCGGGACGCCGAGGAGGACACGAGCCACGACTTCGGCCGGGACGTCATCCCCCGCCTCGTGCAGCAGGGCGAGCGGGTCTACGCCTACCTCTTCTGGGACGAGAACAAGAAGGAGGCGAAGTACTGGCGCGACGTGGGGACCCTCGACGCCTACTACGAGGCCTCCATGGACCTCGTGCAGATCGACCCCGTCTTCAACCTCTACGACCCCGAGTGGCCGCTGCGCACCTATCAGCCCCAGCTCCCCCCCGCCAAGTTCGTCTTCTCCTTCGACGGCCGGACGGGCAGGGCCACGGACTCGATCGTCTCCACCGGCTGCATCGTCTCGGGCGGGGAGATCCGCCGCTCGATCCTGGCTCCCAACGTCCGGGTGCACTCCTATTGCGACGTCCAGGACTCGATCGTCATGCCGAACGCGATCATCAATCGGCACTCCCGGGTCAAGAAGGCCATCATCGACCGGGGGGTGGTGGTCCCGCGGGGGGCGATCATCGGCTACGATCCCGCGGAGGACCGAAGGCGCCACACCGTCACCGAGGGCGGGGTGGTGGTGGTGACCCCCGGCGAAGAGTGCCTGGTCGACCCGGCGTTCAAGGAGCAGGAGCAGGGCTGAGCATGACCACGATCGATTCCGTCTTCGCACGTGAGATCCTCGACAGCCGCGGCAACCCCACCGTCGAGGTCGAGGTCGTGCTCGAGGGCGGGGCCATGGGGCGCGCGGCCGTCCCTTCCGGGGCCTCCACCGGCGAGCGCGAGGCGGTGGAGATCCGCGACGGCGACAAGAAGCGCTACCTGGGCAAGGGGGTGCGGAAGGCGGTGGCCGCGGTCAACGACGCGATCGGGGGCGAGGTCATCGGGGAGGACGCCCTCGACCAGCCCCTGATCGACCAGCTCATGATCGACCTGGACGGCACGCCCTTCAAGAAGAGCCTGGGCGCGAACGCGATCCTCGCGGTCTCCCTGGCGGTGGCCAAGGCGGCCGCGGAGGCCAGCGGCCAGCCGCTCTACCGCTACGTCGGGGGAGTGAACGCCAAGACCCTGCCCGTCCCCTGCATGAACATCATCAACGGGGGCGCCCACGCCGACAACAAGGTGGACCTCCAGGAGTTCATGATCGTTCCCCACGGCTTCGGGAGCTTCGCGGAAGCCCTCCGGGCCGGAGTGGAGACCTTCCACCACCTGAAATCCATCCTGAAGAAGAAGGGCCACAGCACCTCCGTGGGCGACGAGGGCGGCTTCGCGCCCAACGTGAGATCCAACGAAGAGGCGCTGGACACGATCCTGGAGGCGATCGGCGCCGCCGGCTACAAGCCGGGGGGCCAGGTCTCCCTCGCCCTCGACGTGGCGGCCAGCGAGCTCCACGCTGGGAAGGACAAGTACATCCTCAAGAAATCCGGGGGCGGCACCAAGACCTCGAGCCAGCTCATCGCCATGTACGAAAAGTGGGTGAAGGCCTATCCCCTGCTCTCGATCGAGGACGGGCTCGGGGAGAAGGACTGGGCGGGCTGGGCCGACCTCACGAAGGCGCTTTCCCGCCGGGTCCAGCTCGTCGGGGACGACCTGTTCGTGACCAACCCCAAGATCCTGGCCGAGGGGATCGAGAAGGGGATCGGCAATTCCATCCTGATCAAGGTGAACCAGATCGGGACCCTGACCGAGACCCTCGACTGCATGGCCCTCGCGGGGCGGGCCGGCTACACCTGCATGGTGAGCCACCGCAGCGGCGAGACCGAGGATGCGACCATCGCCGACCTGGCGGTGGCCACGAACGCGGGCCAGATCAAGACCGGCTCCGCCTCCCGGACCGACCGGGTGGCGAAGTACAACCAGCTGCTGCGCATCGAGGAAGAGCTGGGGCCGATGGCGAAGTTCGCGGGGCGGGCTGCGTTCAACCCGCGAGGGTAGGGACGGCCGCCCCTACTCGCTCTCTTCTTCGACCGTGATCTTGAGCGAGCGGAGGAACTTCTTGTCGAGGGGGGTCATCTTGAGCGGGGCGGGCTCGGTCCGCTCGACCCGCACGTCGAAGGACGAGACCTCGGTCGGCCCGTCCTTGCCTCCGGTCTTGCTGAAGCCGATGGTGGCTTCCAGCACCAGCGAGACCTCGTAGCCCTCGGCCCTGATCCGGTTCAGGCAATGGGCGATCTGCGGGGATTCCGAAAGCGTCCGCTGGAGGGTGGTCCCGATCTCCTGGACCATCCGTTTGACGTCTTCGGCGCTTGCCTGTTCCATTGTCCTTACCGTGATCCGAAGAAATTATGCGGATGGGAGCCTCGTGCTGTCAAGCTCGCCGCGAGGCTCCCTCATGCCGGGATGGTCTGCCATGAGTAAGATCGCTACGCCATCCGATCCCACCCCCGACTTCCGGACCGCTTCCGACCTGCCGCGCGAGCGGGTTTACCGCCCGGAGCACCTGCCCGATTTCGCCGAATCCATCGGCGAACCGGGTGCCTTTCCCTTCACCCGCGGCCTCCACCCCGCGGGTTACCGCGGCCGGCTGTGGACGATGCGGCAATACGCGGGCTTCGGCACCGCCGCCGAGTCCAACCGGCGTTACCGCTATCTCCTCGGGCAGGGGACGACCGGCCTCTCGGTGGCTTTCGACCTGCCGACCCAGATCGGCTACGACTCCGACGACCCTCACGCGACGGGCGAGGTGGGCCGGGTGGGCGTGGCCATCGACAGCCTCGAGGACATGGAGACCCTCCTCGACGGGCTTCCCCTCGGCGAGATCTCCACCTCAATGACGATCAACGCCACCGCCTCGATCCTCCTCGCCCTCTACATCGGGGTGGCGCGGCGGAGGGGGATCCCCGAGGAGTCGCTCTCCGGGACGGTCCAGAACGACATCCTGAAGGAATACGTCGCCCGGGGGACGTACATCTTCCCACCCGTCCCCTCGCTCCGGCTCGTGACCGACCTCTGCGCGTACTGCGCGGAGCGGGTGCCGAAGTGGAACCCGATCTCGATCTCGGGCTACCACATCCGCGAGGCGGGGGCCACCGCCCCCGAGGAGATCGCGTTCACCTTCGCCCACGCCCTCGAGTACGTGCGGGCGGCCCGGGAGGCCGGCCTCCCCCCGGAACGCTTCGGGGAGCGGCTCAGCTTCTTCTTCGCCTGCCACTCGGACTTCATCGAGGAGGTGGCGAAGTTCCGGGCCGCGCGGCGGCTCTGGGCCCGGCTCATGAAGGAGCGCTTCTCCGTCACCAACCCCAAGGCCCAGCAGCTGCGCTTCCACGTGCAGACGGGGGGCGTGACCCTGACCGCGCAGCAGCCCGACAACAACGTGGTGCGGGTGGCCCTCCAGGCCCTGGCCGCCGTGCTGGGCGGCTGCCAGAGCCTGCACACGAACGCTCGGGACGAGGCGCTGGGCCTGCCCACCGAGGCCTCGGCCCGGCTCGCCCTGCGCACCCAGCAGGTCATCGCCTGCGAGTCCGGGGTCGCCGACACCGTCGACCCCCTCGGCGGCTCCTATGCGGTGGAGGCCGCGACCGACTTCCTGGAGAAGGAGGCGCGGCGTCGGCTCGATGGGATCGAGAGCCGGGGCGGCGCCCTCCAGGCCATCGAGCGGGGTGAGATCCAGCGCGAGATCCAGGAGTCGGCCTATCGCGTCCAGCGACAGGTCGAGTCGGGCCAGCGCGTGATCGTGGGCGTGAACCGGTTCCAGGAGGAGGGCGGGGCGCCTCCCCCCGACCCCCTGCGCATCGACCCCGAGCTGGAGCGGGCCCAGGTGGAGCGGCTGCGGGCCTTCCGGGCGCGCCGCGACCACGGGCCGTGGAAGGCCGCCCTCGATGCCCTCGGGGACCGGGCCCGAGCCGGCGGGAACCTCATGCCCTCGATCATCGACGCGGCGATGCGGGGGGCCACGGTGGGGGAGATCGCGGGCCGCCTGCGCGAGGTCTTTGGCGAGCACCGGGAAACCCTGGTGCTGTGACGCGGCTGCTCTTCCGGCTTCGGCTCGAAGAGGCGATGGCCCTCGCCTTCGTCCTCCCCACGACCTACCTCACGATCGCGGCCAACCTGTACGCGCAGGAGGCGGGGGTGCTCGGGGCGCGTCATCCGGGCGGCCTCGTGCGCCTCGGGGTGGCGGTGGCGGGGCTGGTCCTGCTGGCCCTCGCCCTCGCGCTGCGCCCGGGCTCCCCCCTCGTCCGAGGCCTGCGCGAGGTGTTGCCCTTCCTGGTCTGCGTCCTCATCTACACGAACCTCCACGACACGATCGGCTTCGTCAACCCCCACGACGTCCACCATGACCTGGCGGCCCTCGACCAGACGATCTTCGGGGTGCAACCCTCCGTCTGGGCAGAGCGGTTCATCAGCCCCGGACGGACCGAGGTCATGGAGTTCTTCTATCTGAGCTTCTTCTGGATCGCGCCCTCCTCCGCGCTGATCCTGCTCCTGAAGCGCCGCTTCCCGGAGTTCCGGGCCGCGACCATGGGGGTGCTGGTCTGCTTCTACCTGGGCTACGCGCTCTACGTGGTCTTCCCGGCGGCGCCGCCCCGTCTCGTCCTCGTCTACGAGTTCAGGAAGAACCTGCGCGGCTACCCGCACTTCTTCTCCAGCCTCTCCGCCCAGGCCCTGGCCCTGCTGCCCGTGGACAGCCGGGCCGCCTTCCCCTCGCTCCATGCGGCCGTCTCCGCCGTCGCCCTCGTCTACGCCTGGCGCCACCTGCGGGCCTGGTTCTGGGTCCTGCTGCCTTTCGTGCTGGGGCTCTGGGCTTCGACCATCTACCTGCGGCACCACTACGCGGTGGATCTGATCGCGGGCTGGCTGCTGGCGCCGTGCGCGGTGTGGCTGGCCCCCCGGGTCGACGCGTGGTGGGCCCGACGGCAGCGCGGCCTCGGGTTCGAGCCCGCGCGGGGGGCGGGGATCGAGCCGGAGGGTGCGGCGTCGCACCCCCCGGGTCGATGACTGTTCTATTTCGTGGGCTTCACGTCGAGGGACCAGCTGCGGTCGCCCCAGGCCAGGGTCAAGGTGGCGCCGGTGGCCGCGGGCTTCAGGTCGACGGTGAACAGCTCGGCGGCCGCGCCGGACTTGCCCGACTTCATTGGCGCGCGCGCCACTTCCTTGGTCGCGATGTTCTTCTGGTAGCCCTCGAGGTGGGGCCAGGGCTCGTTCTTCATGTTGTCGGGAGCCTTGTCCCAGAGCTTGCCCAGGGGGATGCCCAGGTCGCTGTTGATCGCGATCGACCAGTCGCCGGTGGCGGGGGCGTTGACGTAGACGGAGTACTTGCCGGCGGGGATGCTCTTGCTCCCGATCGTGATGTCGCCCTCCGTGGTGAGGGTGGTGACCTGGTTCTCGCCCGCCCGCCACATCCGGTCCTCGGGCAGCTGCTTGAGCATGTCGTCGATACTGCGGCCCTTCAGGGCCGGGCGGCCGTACTCGATCGTGACCTTCTTGCCCCCGACCGTGGCGGAGGCCGTGCCCCGCGGGGTATCGGCCTGGGCCAGGGCGGTCGTGGCCAGGGAAAGGACGGCGGCGACGGCTGTGAGACGTACCTTCATTTTGAACGCTCCTTCATTGGGACCGGTGTGTCCGGACCCCGACATGCACGCCTACGACAAACGAATGGAAAAGTTCGAAGCCGACGGCCGCTCAGCCTGGCCCGTCCAGCGCCTTCTTGAGCAGCGCGTTCACCACCTGGGGGTTGGCTCGCCCCCCGGTCTTCTTCATGACCTGCCCCACGAACCAGCCCAGGGTGTTGGTCTTGCCCTTCCGGTAGGTGGCCACCTGCTCGGGGCTTGCCGCCATGACCTCGGCGATCGCGGCGAGGATCGGCCCTTCGTCCGACACCTGGGTGAGCCCCTCGCGCTCCACGATCGCTCTCGGCCCCATAGCGCTCGCCCACATCTTCTCGAAGACCTCCTTGGCGCTCTTGCCGGTGATGGTCCCGCCGTCGACGAGCTTCACGAGCTCCGCGAGCTGCCCCGGCTTGACCGGACAGGCGGCGAGGGGCCGCTCGTCGTCCTTGAGCTTGCGCAGGACCTCGGTCATCACCCAGTTGGACGCGGCCTTGGGGCTCCCGCTCTCCCGGGCCACCGTCTCGTAGTAGTCCGCCACCTCGCGAGAGAGGGTCAGCACCCCCGCGTCGTAGTGGGGGATGCCGTACTCGGCCACGAAACGCCGGCGCTTCTCGGCGGGCAGCTCGGGGAGGGAGCGCCGCGCCTCCTCGATCCATTCCCGGCCGACCACGAGGGGTGGCAGGTCGGGCTCGGGGAAGTACCGGTAGTCGTGGGCTTCTTCCTTGGAGCGCATGGAGGCGGTCTCCGCCTTGTCCGCGTTCCAGAGGCGCGTCTCCTGGACCACCTTCCCCCCGGACTCGATCACCACCACCTGGCGGGCGATCTCGTGGTCGATCGCGCGGGCCACGTTGCGGAACGAGTTCAGGTTCTTGATCTCGGCCCGCGTCCCGAAGGCCTCGGTCCCGCGCGGGCGCACGGAGACGTTGGCGTCACAGCGCAACGAGCCCTCCTCCATGTTGCAGTCCGAGACACAGGCGTAGAGGAGTACCGCCTTGAGCGCGGTCAGGTAGTCGTGGGCCTCCTCCGAGGAGCGCAGGTCGGGGTGGGAGACGATCTCGATCAGGGGGATCCCGCTGCGGTTGAAATCCACCCCGCTCTTCTCCCCCGACCAGGGGAAGCCCTCGTGCAGCAGCTTGCCCGCGTCCTCCTCCATGTGGATGCGCTGCACGCGCACCCGGCGGAAGGCGCCCCCGGAGGGGATCTCGACGTAGCCCTCGGTGGCGAGGGGCCGCTCGTATTGCGAGATCTGGTAGCCCTTCGGCAGGTCCGGGTAGAAATAGTTCTTGCGGGCGAAGATCGAGGTCTCCTGGACCGTGCAGTGGGTGGCGAGGGCGGCCCGCATGGCGAGGGTCACCGCCTCGCGGGAGAGGACGGGGAGCGCGCCGGGCAGCCCCAGGCACACCGGGCACACGTTCGTGTTGGGCTCGTCCCCGAAGCGGTTCCGGCAGGAGCAGAAGAGCTTGGTCCTGGTGAGGAGCTGGCAGTGGACCTCGAGGCCGATGACCGGCTCGTAGCGGGCCACGACGTCCCCGCCGGCGGCGCTCGCGGTGGCCATGAACGAAAATCTTAACACGCAGTCGGGTACGCATCCGGCCCGCCCGCGGTCCCCGCTTGACAGCCGGCCCGGGCCGTCGATAAACGTAGATATGCCGCGTCCCTCCGCGGCTCCTCCGTGGGCTCGCGCAGGATCACCGCCCCACCCCCGCCGATCCTCGTCGGCTCGTGACGGACTACGGGTCGTCGACGCGCTCGAGGCGGGCCTTGACTTGAACGGTCTCGCCCAGGGAGGCGTTCACCTTTCGCACCCAGGGGCGGAAGCCCGCGCTCTCGACGCGAAGGTCGTGCGCGCCCGCCGCCACGGGCAGGGCGGCCAAGGGCGTGTTCCCGACGTCCCGGCCGTCGAGCTTGACCGAGGCCCGCGAGGGCTCGGACTCGATGCGCAGGGCTCCCGAGGCGGGCTGCAAGGTGATGCGAAGCGGGATCGGAGGGCCCTCGCCCATGACTTCGAGGCTCAGCTCCGCGGGGACGAAGCCGTCCCGGGTCACCTTGACCTGGTGGACGCCGCGGGACACGGGCGTGAGGAAGGGCGGGGAGTTCCCAACCCCGATACCGTCGACGAACACCGTCGCGTCGGTCGGGTGGGTGGCGATCTCGAGCCCCGAGGGGGGAGGCGGCGCCTTCGGTCGTGCCCGGGGCGGGGGAAGGACGCTGGTGCCGGCCGCCAGCCCAACCGCCGCGGCGAGCACCGCGGCGACCACCCATCGCCCGCCGGGCCGGCGCGTTGCGGACTCCGAAGAAGGTTGCTCGAGGTGGACGGCCTGCGCGGGCGCTGTCACGCCGAGAGCAGCCACGAAGGCTTCTGCGCTGGGAAAACGGGCGGTGGGGTCCTTCGCGAGGGCCCTCCGAAAGACGTCGTCGTAGGGCCGGGGGAGGGCCGGGTTCCAGCTCGAAGGAGGCGGCGGATCGGTGTTCACCACGCTGTAGAGGACCGGGGTGATGGTCTCGCCCTCGAACGGCTTCCGACCGGTCAGCGTCTCGTAGGCCACGACCGCGAGGGCAAACACGTCCGTCGCCACCGTGACCTCGCCTCTCGTGATCTGCTCCGGCGCCATGTAGGCGGGGGAGCCGAAGACCTGCCCGCTGACGGTGATGACCGCAGCGTCGAGATGGGCGACGCCGAAGTCCATGACCTTGGGCCGCCCGTCGGCGAGGACGAAGAGGTTGGCGGGCTTGATGTCGCGGTGGATCGTCCCCTTGGAGTGGGCATGGTCCATGGCCGCGGCCACGGGACCCAGGACCCGGAGGGCCTCGCCCACCTGGAGGCTTCCTCGTTCACGCAGGATGGCCTGCAAGGTGGCCCCTTCGAGGAGCTCCATGGCGAAGTAATCCTCGCCCACGTCGAAGATCGTGACGATGTTGGGGTGGACGAGGCGCGCCGCCGCCTGGGCCTCCCGGCGAAAGCGCAAGAGGTACTCCCCGGCTTCGGGCCCCGCGACGTGTTCGGGCCGCACGGTCTTGACGGCGACGACGCGTCGGGCCATGGGGTCGAACGCGCGATAGACGACTCCCATGGAGCCCGCGCCGAGGACTCCCAGCACCTCGTAACGGCCGAGGGTGCGCTCCTGAGGAACCGAGGCCAGCGCCCGGTGGAGCCGGTCGCGGACGTTGCCGTCGAAGCTCAGGAACCTGATCCCGGTGCGCCCCAGGGTCTCGCGCGACGCCCGCACGACCGACCCCACGGCTTTCGCCTCTCCCCCTCCCCCCGGCAGGGTGAAGCACAGGTCCAGCAAGGTCCCCGGGGCCAGCGAAGCCTTGGTTTCCAGCAGCATGCCTCCGACGCTGATGTCGCGCGCCACGGCCAGGATGGGCTCACAGATCTCGCCGGCGCTCCGGGGGACGACGCGCACGGGCAGCCGCGTTCTCAGGCGGCGCGGCACGATGAGGAGCTCCTCCAGGCCCACGTTCCAGACCGGCGGATCCACGGGCCCCGTGAGCACGAGGTTGGCCCCCGCTCGTTGCAGCTCCTCCTCGGGAAGCCCCGGCTGTCGGGACACCACGACGATGGACGAGCGTCGAGTCCCCGTGTTCTCACGGAGCCGACGTATCAAGCCAAGAGCCGCGGGAGCGTCGGCGCCGTCGACGACCACGACGCTGGGGACGAACGTCCGAGCCACCTCCAGCGCCCCGCCCGCCGTGGATACGAGCGCGCGCTCGACTCCGTCCGCCCAGAGGACAGTGGGTTCCAGACGCGTACCGAACTCTGCGGAACCAACGATCAGGGCTTTGGTCATTGGGTGGTTCAGTGGTGGGGGTGGGATTGAGGCCGAGGTCCGCGCGGACCCGGACTCTTTGGACCCGAAGCGGGTCCCCGGGAGCCGCCGGCGCCCCGGCCTCCCTTTGCCGCACCAGAGCTGGACGAGCGGGTGGACGGCGGTGTCGACGAGCTCTCCTTCACGGCGGCAACCAGACCGGCCGGCTCCTTCTTCTCGAGAATCCCCTGGGCCAGAAGCTGACTCGTCTTCTCGCGTGCTACGCCGAGCCGTCGGGCTTCGAGGAAGACGTCCACCAGGGCGTCCATCTGGCCCCGCGACCAGCCCGCGCCGACGGCCGCCGCCAGGACATCCCGGGTGTCCCGCGGCGGGAAGCCCTGGCGGCCGAGCCGTCCCATCACCTCGGCGGCGCGGGAGACGGTCTCGACGTCCCGGCTCGCCCTGGCCGCGGCGGGGAGCACGCTCCCGACGTCTCCGGGCGTCACCCCCATCGAGAACGAATCGGCGAGCCTGAGGAGCGAATGCTCGCGATCACGGACGGTGATGCCTTCCTGGGCGCATCGGCGCGCCATGTCGTCCGCCCTCTCCAGGTTCGAAAGGCGACCGGAGAGCACGTCCAGGATGGCCGAGGGCTCGGCGCGTCGGGCCATCCCCTCGCGTACGCGGTTGACGAGAGCCGCGGCGGGAAGGCCGCGGGCGTTCGCGCGCTCGAGCATGCCGAGGACCGCCTGCGTCTGCGTCTCGGAAAAGCCCCTCGCCTGGAGAAGGCCGCGCAGGGCACCGGCGTCGAAGGCGGGATCGCCCCAGACCGGGCCCGAGACCACGAGAACCAGCAGCGCGAGCCCGGCGCGAAAGCCCGCCCTGCGCCGGTCGGCCCGAGTCTCGTTCGTGATTCGGCCCATTTCCGATCCTGCTCAGAGGGAGATGTCGAGTACCGAGTCGGCCGCGCCGTATCCGCTATCGACCACCGTCGCTGCCTGCGGATCGGGCACCCACGTCTCCTTGTCGACCACGAACGCGTACTGGTAACGGCCGGGGGGAAGCGAGAGCGAGATCCTCCACACGCCGTCGTCGCCTTTCTTCATGGTGGCGGCGTCCCAGCCGTTGAAGTCCCCGACCACGGCGACGGTGCGGGCGTTCGCGCCGGCCAGCTGCAGCTCGACGGGGACCCGAGGAGGCTCGGGCAGGGTTGGCTTCGGGACGCGCAGCACGGCGAGGACGACGAGGCCGGCCGCCAGGGCGGTGACGGCCGCGGGAAGCCAGCGCAGGCCGGTCGCAGGGCGGCGTTCGCGGACTCGGCGCGGGAGTCGCAGCTCGGCCACGCGCCGCATCACCTTGTCGGAGAACGCGACGGGGACCGCTCTCCGGCCCTGCCGCAGGGCGTCGCCCGCCCACTCGAGCAGTTCGGCCCGCTCCCGGCATGCGCTGCAGGTACCGACCTGACGCAAGAGCGCCGCGGCCTCTTCCGGGGAGAGGCACCCGTCCGCCCTCTTGTGGAGCCACCGTTCGATGTCGTGTCCGCACGGGTTGCTCGACATTGCCTTCCAATCTCCCTGACCCATGTACGGAGGGTCCGGGACTTTATTTCGTTCTCACGGTCCCCTGTTTCAAGTGACTGGCCTGAAGGCCCTTGAGCAGGAGGCGCCGGGCCCGGAAGAGGCGAACCTCGACGGTTCCCAGGGGAAGCCCCAGGAGGCCTGCGATCTCCTCGTAGGACAGCTCTTCCGACTGGCGCAACACGAAGACCTCCCGGTACTTGGAAGGCAAGGCGTCGATGGCCTTCTGGAGACGCTCCTCGGCCTCCTGTGCGAGCAACGCCTGCTCCGGGTCCGGCGATCGGTCGGAGATCTCAGCCTCCGGAGCACGGTCCTCTCCGCGTCCCCGAAGGACCGGCAGCCACCGCGGAAGCGACCGTCGCCGGAGATGGCTGCGACAGAGGTTCAGCGCGATCGTGTAGATCCAGGGGTGGAACCGCGCGCCGAGGCGAAAGTCCTGGAGCCGGGCGTAAGCCTGAAGGAAGGCCTCCTGGGCCAGGTCCTCCGCGTCCGCGGGGTTGCCGGTCATCCGGTAGGCGAGGTTGAAGATGGAGCCCGCGTACTTGTCGACGAGTCGGCGGAAGCCCTCCTGGTCTCCGGAAAGGGCGGCTCGGATGGCCTCCTGATCCTCCGCGTCCGCCGCGGGGGAGTTCGTCATGCTCGAAGCTTATAACGCGCCTGACGACGGGTCAGGGGTGGGGTCGCGAGAGCTTGAACACGTAGCTGATGCTGGCGCTCGCGAGCAAGGTGGCTCCGTTCTGATCCAGGCTCGAGATCGTGCGTCCCGCCGCGCCCGCCACGGACAGGGATGGTGAGAGACGCACGAAGACCGAGCCCGTCAGGTCCAGGCGGGAACGGGCCAGACCCGCGAGGTCGCTCGCCTCGCTCGGGCCCGTCGCGTGCATGTACGAGAGGGCTCCCGTGACGGAAACGCGGGTGGACACCGCGCGTTCCAGGGCCCCGGCCAGGAAGACCGCGCCCCGAGAGAAGTACCCCACGGTGGCGAACCCGCGCAGGCGACCCTTTCCGACCTGCGCGCTCACGGGCAAGGCCCAATTCACGCGCGAGAGGCCGAGGGTGGTGTCCGAGAGCGAGGCGTCGCCCAGGATCTCCAGCACGGGGGCCACCGCGAGCCCCACCCGGTGCCGGCTCGGATCGACGACCTTCACCTTGCAGGCAAGGTAGGTGTTTCCGCGGCCGCTCGCCTCGTAGCCGTCGTGGTAGCTCGCCCAGTAGTGAGGAAGACTACCGCTCAGCTGCACCCGGCTCGACACCCCGATCGCGGCGCCGACCACGGGCGCGTCCGTCTCTCCTCCGTCCAGCGACTCCGACCGGCCGAAGGACAGGCCGACCATGGCCTCGCCGGGGGCGAGCGTCTCCGCGTCGTCGAGCCACGCGGCCAGGACGATCGCGCTGGTCGGGCTTCCCGTGCCCCCGCCCAACCCGGGCAGGGGCAATTTGGTCCGGCCGCCCGTTCCTCGACCGTGCCCCCCCGCGCCCGGAGGGAGGGGCGGCCGCTTGGAGTTGCCCGGCTGACCGAGCGCCGTCCCCGGGACCAGGAGCGCGCAGGAGAGCGCGACCCACGCACAGTCCCTCGCGAAATCCATGGTCGCCAGCATCATACAGGCTGGCGTCGCCCCCCAGGCGGCGGTGAGGTGATCCCGATCACACGGGAGAGAGGAGACCGCACAAACTCGAAATAAAGGGCTCGAGGAGTCGTAAACGGGGTCATGGATGAGAGTTCTCGACCCTTGCACCAATCGGAGGTACGCATGATGCGCAAGCATGTTGTTCTTTCGGCCCTTATTGCGTTCTTGAGCCTGGTCGTTTCCGGATGCAGCAGCAGCCCGACCTCGCCCTCGAGCACGAGCGCGAGCGTGACCTTGCACGGCACGGCCGTCGGCCCGAGCGCGGCGAGCACCTCCTCGGCGGGCGGCCTCCAGGCGATGTCCGTGCCATCCGCGGGCCGCGTCACGGTGACCGTCCTGGAGAAGCCCTCGATCACGACGACGATCTCCGGGAACGGAACCTTCGAGCTGGAAGGCCTCCCGGCGGGCAACTTCACCCTCGTGTTCAGCAGCAACGGCGTCACCCTCGGCACCATCACGATCACGAGCGTGCCCAACCAGGCGGAGATCGACGTCGTCGTCCAGATCACGATCACGACCGTCGTCCTGGTCAAGGTCGAGATCAACGGCACCGACACCACCGACGCGACCAAGACCTGCCTGATCAATGGCGGCCGGGTGACCGAGGGGATCGAGCTGGAGGGCTCCGTGGGCTTGGTCACGGGCACCTCCTCGTTCGAGATGGCGGTGAACGGCCAGCGGGCGAGCGGGCCCGTGACCGTCGACGCCTCCATTGCGAGCTTCTCTTGCGCCGGCGTCAAGGGTACGTGCGATGCGACCCTGCTCAAGACGGATGCCAAGGTCCACGTCCGGGGGACCCTCACCTCCTGTTCGATGGCGGCTGCCCTGGTGAAGGCGACCGAGGTCAAGTTCCAGCACTGAAGGGCGTGGCGGTCGCGTCCAACGCAAGGGCCGCCGAGCCGATGCGCTCGGCGGCCCATAGGGTGAAGGAGGTCATCATGTCTCGAATCCGACGGCCCTTGCTCTGGACGGTGCTCACCGTGGCCTCCATCGCGGGGTGCGGTAGCAATAGCCCGACCACGCCCTCCGGCGGCGACGGCGCGGGCCCCACGGGCCGGGCCACGATCATGCTGCAAGACAGTCCGTTCAGCGACGCAAAGGCGGTGCTCGTCACGTTCTCCGAGGTGAGCGTCCACATGAGCGGCGGCGCGTTCGTGACCCTTCCCTTCGCCTCGGGCGGGAGCAGCCGCACGTGCGACCTCAAGAAGCTGGTGGGCGCCCAGGACGTGCTGGGCACGGGCCCCCTGGCTCCGGGCCACTACACGCAGATCCGGCTCGTCGTCTCCGGTGCCGTCATCTACTTCGACAACGCCTCGAGCGGCACGGCATGCGCGACGACGATGGCGGCGCCCGCCGGCCGAAACGCGGCGGTCGACGTTCCCTCGGGCGACCTGAGGCTCAACCGGGAGTTCGACCTGACGACCGCACAGACGACCATCACCCTCGACTTCGACGGCGACCGGTCCATCAAGCAGACCGGCAACGGGAAGTACACGATGAACCCCGTGGTCTCGGTCGTGAGCGTCAAGTAGCGTCCGGTCGCGGCAGGGACGGGAGGGGATCTGTGGCAGAACTGACGGCGAGATGCCCGCGCTGCAAGGACCTCATCACCGCGACCCCGAACGCGGAGCGGGCCTTCGTTTGCCCGCAGTGCGGCATCCGGCTCAAAGCCGCGGCGACCCCGGCCGTCTCGGCCCAGGCGCCGACCGCGGTCGCCCCCGGCATTCCGCTTCCCCCGACGGAGTCCGGCCTTCTCCTGGCCGAGCTCCGCTCGCTCCAGCGGGGACAGGAGGAGAGCCTCCGCATCCTCCGCCAGGTCCTCGGCATCGTGCGTTTGCGCCTTGCGCCCGACGGGGGGGGCCAACTCGCTACGGGGAGCCGTGACCTGTCGAGCATCCTGGCCGAAGTGGGCGCCGAGGCCCTGGCCATGTCCCCCCCCACGCCGGTGCCGGCCCGCCGCCCGAAGACGGTCCTCCTCATCGACGACGACAACGAGGCGCGTCGGGTGGCGCGGGCCGCCCTCGAGGTGGCCAAGGTGCCGGTGCGTGCGGTCGCGGACGGCAAGGCGGCGATCGCTGCGATCGCCGCGGAGAAGCCCGACGTCATCGTCCTGGAGCTCGGGCTTCCGGAGCCCATGGCGGGCCGGGACGTCATCAACACGATCAAGGCCACGATGGAGTGGGTGGGCATCCCCATCGTGCTCTACACGCGGCTTCCCATCGCGAGCCAGAAGGAGGCTCGCGCAATCCACGGTGCCGATGACCTGATCACGAAGGGCGCTTCCGCGGTCGACGCCCTCGTCGCGCGCGTGACGCAGATCCTCCAGATCGAGGCGCGCGCCAGGGAGGCCTGATGCAGACCGAGGATCCGAGCTCGCAAGGGGATTCGACGCCTGCCCGCGGCATCACGCCCGTGAGGCCCGGGCAGGGGAGCCCGCACGTTCATTTCTGGTCCGACGTGACGATCCCGGGATGCGCGTACGTGGAAGAGGTCTGCAACGGTGAGAAGTGGTCGCCCCACTCGGAGGACTACGTCTTCCCGAGAGGCTGTGGCGCAAGGCGTCGCATCCACATGGCGATCTACCCAGCGCTTTCCATCGTGAGGCCTCCGTATCCATCGAACTCGGCTTGGGAGATCGTGGAGCCCGGAAAGGCATGATGACCGCCCGCATCACCGAAGCGGAGCTCAAGACGGCGATCGACCGCTTGATCACCCTGGAGCAGCGCCGCCACCTCGTCGCCGAGATCCGCCGGCTCCGCCGGCTGCTCGTCAAGCTGGCGAGTCCGGACCGCTATCTCGGCCCGCAGTGCCCACGGCACCAAGGACGGTGCTGCTGGTGTGGCTCCAGGATCGAAGGGGTCGCGCGCGGGACTCATGAGGCGGGCTGCCCCTGGCCCGAATTGAAGCGAGAGGCCCTGGCCGCCATCGCGGAGGGCGGCCGCGGCTTCCGCTGATCATCCGTCCCGGGAGAAAATCCGCAGACCCCCTGTTCATTTCGGCACCCTGCCAGAGCCCGTAGAACCCTCGCGTCGGAAGTGCTCTCACCGGAACTGGCCGCCGGGGGTTATCGTCTGCCCTCAGAAGGGGCGAGGGCACGCGTTCCAGGACGGGAGAATGAGCGACTCGACCGCCGTCCATGCACCCCGGGCGACGCGCCGCGAGTGGACGGGACTCCTCGTGATCGCGCTTCCCTGCATGCTGTACTCGATGGACCTCACGGTGCTGAACCTGGCCCTGCCGCAGATCAGCGCGGACCTCGAGCCTACCAGCGCGGAGCTGCTGTGGATCGTGGACATCTATGGGTTCCTGGTCGCGGGATCGCTGATCACCATGGGAACGCTGGGCGACCGGATCGGACGCCGCCGGCTGCTCCTGATGGGCGCCACCGCCTTCGGCATCGGCTCGGTGTTCGCCGCGTTCTCGACCAGCGCCCGGATGCTCATCGCCACTCGCGCCCTCCTGGGGATCGCGGGGGCGACCCTGGCCCCCTCCACCCTGTCGCTGATCCGCAGCATGTTCCTCGACCCCGGCCAGCGCACGTTCGCCATCGGGGTGTGGGTCACCAGCTACTCGGTCGGCGGCGCGATCGGGCCGCTGCTCGGCGGCATCCTGCTGCAGCATTTCTGGTGGGGCTCGGTGTTCCTGATCGGCGTACCGGTGATGCTGCTGCTGCTCGTCGTGGGACCGGTGCTGCTTCCGGAGCTCCGCGATCCCGCGGCGGGCCGGCTGGACGTCTTCAGCGCCGCCTTGTCGCTGGCCGCGGTACTCGGTGTGATCTACGGGCTGAAACGGATGGCGGAAGGGGGCCGCGGATGGCTGCCCCTCCTGACCATCGCGGCGGGCTTGTGCTGGCTCTGCATTCGTGCGGAGACAAAGAAGGCTCGCCGACCCGCTGATCGACCTCAGGCTCTTCCGCGCACCGGCCTTTTGCGGAGCCCTGGCCGCGTATACCCTGGGCACCTTCGTCGGGTTCGGCGCCTACGTCTTCATCGCGCAGTACCTGCAACTGGTGCTGGGCTTGCCGCCGCTCACGGCGGGACTCTGGACGGTGCCGTCCATGCTGGCCTACACCGCGGGCTCCTTCGTGGTCCCGCGGATCGTGCGCCGGGTTCCCGCCGCCTACGTGATGAGCGGCGGCATGGCGCTCGCGACGGTCGGGTTCGGGGTCCTTACCCGGGTGGATGGGAGGGGCGACCTCGCGGTGCTGATCACCGGCCTGGTGATCTATTCCATCGGGCTCTCGCCGGTGGTGATCCTGGCGACCGACCTGATCGTGGGCAGCGCCCCCGTCGAGCGGGCCGGGGCCGCCTCGGCGATCTCGGAGACCAGCTCGGAGCTCGGGGGGGCGCTCGGCATCGCCATCCTCGGTAGCGTGGGCACGGCGATCTACCGCCTCCACCTGACCGGCGCCATGCCCGCCGGCGTCCCACCCGAGGCGGCGGACGCGGCTCGGGCCACCCTCGGCGGAGCGGTGGCGGCAGCCCAGAGGCTACCCCACGCCGTCGGCGCGGAGCTGCTCGAGGTCGTGCGCGCGGCGTTCACGCGGGCGTTCGAAACGACCGCCGCCATCAACGGCGCCCTCTCCATCGCGACCGCCATCCTGGCCGCGGTGCTGCTTCGCCGCGTGGGCACGGGTCTCGAACGGTAGGGCATGGAGAGGGCACAGACGGGCAAGGTTGCGCTCGTCGCCGATGACATCTCCAGGGGAACAATTCCGCGGGCATAATATGGGCCGTGACCAACAAAGATGCCATCGGGCGGCTGATCGAGTACACGAAGTGGGCGAACCACCGCGTGGTGCGGGCGGCCGCCACCCTGGGAGTGAGCGACTACAAGCGGGACCTCGGCTCGAGCCACGGCGGGGTCCGGGGCACCCTCGCGCACATCCTCGGCACGGAGTGGATCTGGCTCGAGCGCTGGAAGGGCGTTTCCCCTCCGCGCCTGCCCGACGAGGGTGAGTTCCCCGACATCCTGGACCTGCGCAGCCGCTGGAAGGCGATCGAGGAGCACCGGGACTCCTGGTTCGAGAACCTCTCGGAGACCGCGGTGCGGCAGAGGATCCACTACCGGGCCCTGGACGGCAAGAGCTTCGAGGCGCCGCTCTGGCAGCTCATCCAGCACGTGGCGAATCATTCCACCTACCACCGCGGCCAGGTGGTCACGATGCTGAGGATCCTCGGGGCCAAGCCGGTCTCGACCGACCTCGCGCTCTGGGACCGCGAGCGGGCGGCGAAGGCGGCCCGGCGCTGACCCGCGGATGAAGCTCGTCGACCTGCGCTCCGACACCGTCACCCGCCCCACTCCCGCCATGCGCCGGGCCATGGCGGAGGCGGAGGTGGGCGACGACCTCTACGGTGAGGACCCCACGGTCAACCGCCTGCAGGAGGCGGCGGCGCGGCTCCTCGGCTTCGAGGCCGCGCTCTTCGTCCCGTCCGGCACCATGGGGAACGAGATCGCGATCCGCCTCCTCACCGAGCCGGGCCAGGAAGTGCTGACCGACGCGCGCACCCACGTGGTCCAGCACGAGCTGGCCGGCATGGCCGTGCTGTCCGGGGTGGCGCCGCACACCGTCCCCACCGAGGACGGTCGGCTCCGGGCCGAGCACGTCCGCCGCGCGGTGAAGCCGCGCATGGCGAACCGGCCCGAGATCGGCCTGGTCCTCCTCGAGAACACGCACAACCTGGGAGGGGGCGCGGTCCTGACGGTGGAGGAGACCGAGGAGGTGATCGCGGCCTCTCGCGAGGCGGGGCTGCGCGTGCACATCGACGGCGCGCGGCTGTGGAACGCGGCGGTCGCGCTCGGGGTGGCGCCCCGCGAGCTGGCCGCGGGCGCGGACACCCTGATGGTCGACCTCTCGAAAGGCCTGTGCTGCCCGGTGGGGGCGCTGCTCCTCGGCTCGGCCGAGCGCATGGTCCGGGCCCGCCGCGTCCGCCAGCAGCTCGGGGGCGGGATGCGCCAGGCGGGGGTCCTGGCCGCGCCCGCCCTGGTGGCCCTCGAGAGCATGATCCCGCGCCTCGCCGAGGACCACGCGAACGCGCGGCGCCTCGGGGAGGCCCTGGGCCGATGCCGCGGCGCGCGGATCTCGCCGGTGCAGACCAACATCGTCGTGGCTGCCCTCGAGGGGAGGACCGCTCCCGACGCGGTGGCCGCGCTCCGGGAGCGCGGCGTCCTGGCCAGCGCCATGGATGCCCAGACCCTGCGCCTGGTCACGCACCACGACGTGTCGGGAGCGGACTGCGAGCACGCGGCGGCGGTGATCCGAGAGGTCCTGGCCTCTCCTATCCCCGCAGGTGCTTGCTGAAGAACTCGACCGTGCGCTTCCAGGCCAGGGTCGCGGCGTCCTTGTCGTACCGCGGGGTCGTGTCGTTGTTGAAACCATGTTGGGTGCCGGGATAGGTGAACGCCTCGTAGGGCACCTTGCTCGCCTTGAGCGCGGCCTCGTAGGCGGGCCAGCCGGCGTTGATGCGGTCGTCCTTCTCGGCGTAGTGAATGAGCAGCGGGGACTTGATCTTGGGCACGTCCTCCGCCTTCGGCTGATTGCCGTAGAAAGGAACCGCGGCGCGCAGATCGGGCACCCGCGTGGCCAGCATGTTCGCGATGCCGCCTCCGTAGCAGAACCCCACCGCTCCGATCCTGCCGCTGCAATCCTCGCGGGCCTTCAGCCAGTGGGCCGCGGCCACGAAGTCTTCGCGAGTCTTGGCCTGGTCGAGCTTGGGGAACACCTCGCGCGCCTTGTCCTCGTCACCGGGATAGCCGCCGAGAGGGAAGAGGGCGTCGGGGGCGAAGGCCATGAAGTCGTCAAGGCCGAGCCGCCGCGCGATGTCCTCGATGTGGGGGTTGAGCCCGCGGTTCTCGTGGACCACGAGCACGCCCGGCAGCTTGCCCTCGGCCTTTGCGGGGCGCACGAGGTAGCCGCGCATGGTCCCTGACCCCTCGGGCGACGGGTACTCGAGATACTCGGCCCTGAGGCGAGCGTCGTCCTTCGGGACCTGTTGGGCCTCCGCGAAACGCGGGCTCAGGGCTTCGAGCAGCATGGCCGCGGTCGTTCCGCCGGCCGCGAACTTGGCCGCGCGATCGAGGAAGCCACGTCGGTCGATGGCGCCGTGGACATAGGCGTCAAACAGGATCAGCAGCTCCTGGTCGAAGTCCTCGGCTTTCTTCTGCTCCATGGGTCCCTCCTCCTGAGCGCTCTGCCCCAGACGCTTCTCGAGTCGACATTCTATCGATCAATCGCCCCAGCCGCCCTGGGGAGCCGGCCCCACTGCACCCAAGGGGCCCGGGGGCCCGCCCGAGGGCCCGCGCGTCAACTCCGCCGCCACCGCCACGAACCAATAGCCGTCGTGCAGGACGCGGCCACCGGCCTCGTCGGCCAGGGAAGCTCCCGTGAAGAACCGCTTGAAGACCCGGTGCGGCGAGCCGTCTTTGAGCACGCGGTCCTGCCACTCGTCGCGCGGCGGACCGCCCCGCGGCCCCGCGTCCACCAGGACCAGCTCTCCGCCCACCGCCCGCGCCTCCCTGAGGAAGGCGGCTCCCTCGCCGGGCGCGAGATGCCCGTAGAAGTGGGCGACGAACACGCGCCCGAACGCGCGGTCGGGGAAGGGGAGCGCCAGGCCGTCGCCGCGCACGAGCCGCGCTGAGGGAGCCTGCCCCCGCGCCGCGCGCAGCATGGCCGTGCTCTGGTCGAGGCCGACCACCTCACCCCGGAGGTGCCGGGTCAGGTAGCCGCTCCCGCAGGCGACGTCCAGGACCCGGGTGGGAGAGAGGCCCGCCACCAGCCGAACCAGCGCGGCCAGCTCCTCGTCCCAGCCCGGCCGAGACCGTCCCGCGAACAGGCCCGTCCCCCGGTACCAGTCGTCGTACTCGCGCGCGCGCCGGTCGTAGTACTCGCGCACGAGGCCATGCTAGCCCAGCGAAGACCGCGTGGTAACCTCGGACGGGGATGCGGCAGAAGAGCGACGTGCTCGCGGTGGCCACCCGACGTGGGCTCACCGAGATCACGGCCGGCGTCCACGGGCTGGTGCGGGCCTCGGGGATCCGCGAGGGGCTCTGCACGGTGTTCCTCCGCCACACCTCGGCCAGCCTGGTGATCCAGGAGAACGCGGATCCCGCGGTCCACCGCGACCTGGAGGCGTTCCTGAGCCGCCTGGTCGCGGACGGCGACCCCCTGTTCACCCACGTGGCGGAGGGCGACGACGACATGCCCTCCCACGTGAAGGCCGCCCTGCTCAAGACCTCGGAGCAGGTCCCGGTGCGCGGGGGCGCGCTGGCCCTCGGCACCTGGCAGGGGATCTACGTCTGGGAGCACCGCACGGGCGGACACCGCCGCGAGGTCGTCGTGCACGTGCTCGGCGAGTGATCCCGTGAGGCTCCGCACCCAGCTCGCCCTGGCCTTCCTGCTGCTCGCGGTGCTGCCCCTCACCGGCGTCACCGTCTACTCCTTCGTCGCCTCCCAGCGGGCCTTCCGCAAGGCGGTGGAGGAGGAGGTGGGGGCGCTGACCCAAGCGATGAGCGCCCAGACGGAGGAGGTGGTGCAGGAGCTGGGGGGCCGCATCAAGCGCATGCGCGAGCGCACGGGTCCCGTGGCCGTCCCCAGCGCCTACGAGAAGGCCCGGCTCGACGCCCTGGCCACCGCCGAGCAGGCGGAGATGGGGCAGCTCCTGCGCACGATCGTGTCCGCGGCCCAGCGGCAGCAGGGCAGCATCCCCTTCGCCATCGATTCCGCGAAGCAGGTCTACACCCCAGACCCCGCCGACCTTCCCAAGGTCCAGGGCCTCGTCTCGGGCTCCGGCCCTCCGCGCCCGGACCGTGACGACTGGGTGGTGGTGTTCCGGCGCGACCCGGAGTCGGGGATCGTGGTCGGAATGGCGCGGCCCGTGGGCGAGGGCCTGCAGGAGATCCGGCGGACCGCGGTGCGCAACCTGGGCTTCGGCCTGGGCATGACCGCCTTCGCCCTCCTCGGCATCCTGCCCCTCTCGCGGCGGATGACGCGCCACCTGGCCAGCCTCACCGAAGGAGCCGAGCGCCTGGCTCGGGGCGACCTCGACGTGCGGGTGCCGGTTCCCCACGGCGCCGAGTTCGGCCGCCTGGCGGAGACCTTCAACCGCGTGGCCCGCGACCTGCGGGTGAACCAGGAACGGCTGCTCAAGCAGGAGCGCCTCCACAAGGAGCTGGAGATCAGCCGGCGGATCCAGGAGGAGCTGCTGCCGCGGCAGCCCCTGCGCTTCCCCTTCGCCGAGGTGGGCGGGGTCTCGATCCCGGCCCGGGAGGTGGGGGGCGATTTCTTCAACTACTTCGCTCTCCGCGAGGACGAGGCGGCGGTGCTGGTGGGCGACGTCTCGGGCAAGGGAGTTCCCGCGGCCCTGCTCATGGCCAACCTCCAGGCCACCCTGCGCGCCCGCCTGCCCCTGCAGGAGGACCTCGCCCGGCTGGCCGACCAGCTCGATCACGACCTCGCGAGCAGCGCCCCCGGGGCCCCCTACCTGACGCTCTTCATCGCGGTCCTCGCCGGGGGGAGCGGCCGCCTCCGCTACGTCAACGCCGGGCACAACACGCAGTTCGTGGTCCGTACCTCGGGCGCGATCGAGCGTCTCGAGTCGACCGGCCGTCCCCTGGGCCTGCTTCCGGGCGCCGGCTTCGAGGAGAAATGCCTCACCCTGGGCGACGGGGATGGCCTCTTCCTGTTCACCGACGGCCTGGTCGAGTCCGAGAACGAAGCGGGAGAGCTCTTCGGCATGGACCGCCTGGAATCGATCCTGGTCGAGCACCGGATGAGCGGCCTCGTCGGCATGCTCAGCGCCGTGGACGCGGCCGTGCGAGCGCACCGCGGGACGGTGGACGCCGCGGACGACGCGACCATGCTGGTCCTGCGTTTTACCCTTCCCGGCGCCGTGTAGCGGCGGACACGCCGACCGTCTCCCGTCCGACACGACCGCGGGGGCGCTCGGGGTGAAAGCCCGCGCTCGGCGCCTCGCGAGGGCTGGCGCGTTCCCTGCTTATGCTCCGAGCCAAGCCGGCCCGGGGGCCGGGAACGCGGGGGGCGACATGCTGCAGCGTCATTAACCACGCCGACTGGCCAGACTGGGGCAAGCGCCGTAAGGTTGTAACTCTCCCAGAGGGCCAGGAGCCCGAACGGTAGGGTGTGCTCTGGAGCGGGCGTGCGGTCCAACAAAGGGTTGGAGCTGACGAAGCCGGCGCAAGCGATGGAGCCTCGCAGCTCAACCCAGTGTTGGACGGACATTCGTGGAGCGGACCGGACATGACCAATTTCCTGCGGTCCCAGGAGCTCCTCCTCTACTTTGTCCTCGCTTTCGCGCTTTTCTGGGCCTGCATAGGGCTGGGCCTCATGGACCGGTTCCACTTCTGGGTGCCGATCCTTGGTGCCTTTGCCCCAGCAGTGGCCGCTATCGTCGTTTCCGGCTTTGCGACCGGAGAGCGTGAAGTCAGGGCACTGCTGAGGCGGCTCGGAGAATGGCGCGTCGGATTCGGCTGGTATCTTGTCGCTTTTGGCCTTCCGTTTGGGGAAGACCTCTTCGCTGCGGGCCTCGCAAGCGTCAGAGGAGCGTTCTCTGCCGCGCGGATCCCTCCCGTACTCCCCGTCTTGCCCGCGATGTGGGTGGTGTTCCTCTTCGCGGCGGGTGAGGAGTTGGGCTGGCGCGGATTTGCTCTGCCGCGTCTCCTCGTCTCTCGTACCGCCGTTGCGGCCAGTGTGATCCTTGGTACAGTTCATGCGGCGTGGCATTGGCCAGTGATCCTGCTGCCCCATCAATATCTGAGCGACGTTCCCCTCTTGCCCTGGTCGGTGTTCGTTCTCTCCGAGGCGATCGTGTTTACGTGGATCTTTCAAGGCACGCGCGGGAGCGTTCTGATGGCCACGCTGTACCACGGGTCCAGCAACCTCGGCATGATTCTTTATGGCGGGATCGATCCAGCGTGGGCGCCGTGGTTCAAGTGCTCCACGTCGACGCTCGTAGCTCTTGGCGTGGTAGCTTGGGCCGGCCCGAATCTGAAGCGGGAGCGCAAGCAGGAAGGGAGCGCGCTGAGCCGTCCAACAATGAGATGAAGCTGACAAGGTCCGCGATGGTTCGGCGTCCGCGGCCGTTGCAGCTTATCTCAGTGTTAGGCCGACCATTCGCGAGATGGGGTAGCCCTGGGGCGTGGAGTTCGAGTGGGATGCCACCAAGGCGGACGCGAACCTCGCGAAGCATGGTGTAAGCTTTCCGGAGGCCATGGGTGTCTTTGGGGACCCGCTGGAAGTCACAATCCCGGATCCGGTTCATTCCAGCGAGGAGGCGCGCTTCCTGAGCATAGGGCTCTCGGAAGTGGGCCGCCTGCTCGTCGTGGCATATACCGAGCGCGAAGGGCGCATTCGAATCATCAGCGACCGGGAAGCCGCTCCGAGAGAGCGGAAGCATTATGAGTCACCGGATAGGTCCTGACGCAAACGACGACATGCTTCCCGAGTACGACTTCACGCAGGGTGTCCGGGGCAAGCATCACCAAGCCTACAAGGCGGGAACCAACGTGGTCTTCCTCGACCCGGATGTGGCGGCTGCGTTCGCCGATTCGACCTCGGTGAACCAGGCGCTACGCCTGCTGCTGAAGCTGGCCAAGGAGAGCGTACCGGCGCGGCGGCCTAACAACCGGTATCTGGACTCCTCCGTCAAGCGAAAAGTGAAATCAGGTCATCCACGGGCTCCTCGACGCTGAAGTAAGGAGAGCGTCATCGGGGCGACGAAGGCAGTGCCTTCGTCGCGTCCTGGCGAAAGGCCACGG
>WNFT01000786.1_pt1 | contig 26650 bp, 24 predicted proteins | sample 5400191 | NCBI WGS metagenome assembly WNFT01 (sample SAMN13153359, study PRJNA577476) | soil metagenome | isolation source: 80 cm saprolite under Madrone tree | place: USA:California | collected 2016-06-14 | reverse complement strand
GTGGTATACCCAACCAGCAGAACATTGATCCGCGCTGGCGTTGGCTGACGCGCCATGAACCAGCTGTGACAGAGCGCGTAGCGCATTTGTGTGGCTCCTACGATTTCATTGTGCTGCGACTGACCGGCCAGCTCTCTTTAGAGGAGAATTGGGCGGCGGAGAGCGGGCTCTACGATGTCCGGCAGCATCGCTGGCATGAGCCCTACCTGGAGCATGCTGGTATTGATCCTGCCATCCTCCCGCCGGTACGCCAACCAACCCAGATCGTTGGAGGCATTAGCGAGGCAGTTGCTACGCAGAGCGGTCTACGCACAGGCACGCCAGTAGTAGCCGGGAGCGCCGACCACATCGCGGCAGCATTGGCGGCCGGACTGACGGAGAACGGCGATGTCCTGCTGAAGTTCGGCGGCGCGGGCGATATCCTCTATTGCGCAGATCATCCTGAACCCGATGCACATTTTTATTTCGATTACCACGATATCCCTGGCCTCACCATACTCAGTGGGTGCATGGCCACCAGTGGCTCGTTAGTGAAATGGTTTGCGCGTGAACTGGCTGGCGGAACGCCTCTGGCACTGCTGGACCGGGAGGCTGAAGCTATCCCTGCTGGCGCTGGTGGAATCGTTGCATTGCCTTATTTCCTGGGTGAGAAGACGCCTATCTTTGATCCAGCCGCGCGAGGCGTTTTCGCCGGTGTGATGCTGCATCATAGCCGAGCCCATCTCTACCGTGCTGTCCTGGAGGCAGTCTGCTATGGATTTGCGCACCATCTTACATTGCTACGCGAGGCAAAGCGGCCCATCCGGCGCGTGTGCGCCGCCGATGGTGGGAGCCGCAGTCGCCTCTGGATGCAGATTACCGCGGATGTGCTTCACCAGCAGGTGCAGGTCGTTGCCGGTGAAGCAGCTTCAGCGCTGGGTGCGGCCTATGTAGCTGCAATGGGTGCAGGCATGTTCGCGGACTGGCACGAGATCACTCGTTTCATCACGCAGGGGCCAATCTACCGACCACAAAACGCGAGTGCCGAGCGCTATCGCGAGGGTTTTGCGCTTTATCGCGACCTCTATACGCGGCTACAATCTTTCCTGCCAGAGCTTGGTCGGCTTGACAAGATAGAGTAGAGTGCCGATTTATCGAGCACATGCCGTAGGCAAGCCGATTTATCGAGCACGTCCGGGTCGGGGCCCGATCGCTGAATTCTCCGGGATTCCGTTGCATCTAAGGGATTGTTAGTACTTGATACAGGAGGAGTGTTCAAGCATGCTATTAGCAGATTTACACGGGTTCATCACGGGAGCGGGAACCGGGATTGGCCGGGCAATTGCGCTCGAGATGGTGCGCGAGGGAGCAGATCTCTATATTACTGACCTCGATGCTGAAGCAGCGCAACGAGTCGCAGATGAAGCGCATGCGCTCCGTCCAGAAGCACATATCTATGCCGCCCAGCTTGATGTGCGTAACGCTGCCGATGCGACGGCGCGGGTCGAGGATGCAGCGCAGCGCTTAGGAGGCCTGGAACTGGCCGTCAACAATGCAGGCGTCTCCTCGATGGCGCAGGTGGTCGATCTGACCGAGGCTGATTGGGACTTCAACATGGATATCAATGCGAAGGGTATCTTTCTCTGCTGCCAGGCTGAGGTGCGCCTCTTTCTGCGTCAAGGCCGAGGTGGTAGCATTGTGAATACAGCTTCGATGGCTGGTAAAAAGGCGGCGCCGCTCCTGGCCCATTACTCAGCGTCCAAGTTCGCAGTGATCGGCTTCACACAGGCGCTTGCGCTCGAAACGGCCGCTGATGGTATACGTGTCAATGCCGTTTGCCCCGGCTATGTGCGAACCTCGATGCAGGAACGCGAGGTAGCCTGGGAATCGGCTCTGCGTGGCATAACAGCGGAAGAAGTACGCCAGGAGTACACACGGTCGATCCCGCTGGGAAGATTGGAGGAGCCGGAGGACGTGGCGCGTGTCGTCGTGTTTCTGCTCAGTGACCGCGCGGCCTATATGACAGGCCAGGCCGTGAATGTAACCGGCGGTGCGATCATGTTCTAGTTTCAGTACCCGTAGCTCCCCGATTTATCGCGGGAGTCGTGAAAGGACATTGCTCCTGCCGTCCCCGGAAGGAAAGTATACACATCAAACCCGAAAAGGTCAAGTGCAAATGCACTAGGGTCAAATATAAGGAGCATCTGCGATGAATAGGCGAACTACTATCTTTTTCGCCACCGACATTCATGGGTCTGAGCGCTGTTTCATAAAATTTATCAATGCTGCCAGGTTTTATCAGGCCAACGTGCTGATTCTTGGCGGTGACATCACAGGCAAGGCTATGGTGCCAATCGTGCAGCAGCCTGGGGGAGCCAGTTATCGCGCGAATTTTCTGGGTCAGACGGCTTCTCTCGAATCGGAGGAGGCGGTTGCCGCTTTTGAACGACAGGTTCGGCATGCCGGTGCCTACCCATTCCGCACAACAACGGAGGAAGTCGCGGCGATGGAGTCTGATCGCGGCCTCGTTGATCGGCTCTTTACCCGCTTAATGGTGGAAAGTGTGCAGCACTGGTGTGATATTGCTGAGGAGCGACTTCGTGGAACCGGTGTTCGTTGCTTCATCGATGCTGGCAATGATGACGAGCGTGAGATCGTCGAGGTACTCAAGCAATCCTCCTACGTCGAAATGCCGGAGGGACGCGTCGTCATGATCGATGATGAACACGAGATGGTCAGTTCCGGCTTTGCTAACATAACGCCATGGCATGCACCACGCGACATTCCCGATGAGGAGCTGGGTGGCTTCATCGAGGTTATGGCCGAGCAGTTACAGGCTCCCGGGCGGGCTGTCTTCAATATTCATGTGCCACCTTATGCAACAGGACTCGACGTCGCGCCCTTGCTCGACGATAACCTCAAACCCGTGGTAGTAGCCGGAGAGGTGGCAATGGGGCCTGTTGGGAGCAAAGCTGTGCGTGCAGCGATTGAGAAATACCAGCCACTGGTTTCGTTACACGGGCATATACATGAATCACGCGGTGTAGCCAGGATAGGCCGAACGACCTCCATCAATCCAGGAAGTGAGTACGGAGATGGACATCTGCGCGCAGTACTGGTGAATCTCAAGGGCGGAAAGCTGTTGAGTTATCAGCTTGTCACCGGATAATAAGATACGATGGCCACGTCTCCGCAAGCGGAGGACACATGCTGGATAAATCCGCATTCTACAGCAGAAAGACCATCCATATTGACAAATAAAAAATCCCACTGTATACTTGAAGCAACTTGTAATGACAATATTGTAATGTCATAGTTACAAAGTTGTCATGCAACGGCGATGCACATCCTATCTTGCCTCCATATCACGAGGAGGGATACATGGCTCTACAGTCTCGGAATGATGGGCGAAAATCGACAATCCTTGAGCAAGATTCTTCTGTACCGCGATACTACCAGCTCAAAGAGATTATTCGGGAACAATGCGCCTCCTGGGAGCCAGGCCAGCTTATTCCCTCCGAATTAGAGTTGTGCCAGATGTACTCTGTCAGCCGCACAACCGTGCGCAAGGCGCTGGATCATCTCACACAGGAAGGATTGCTGTACCGTATTCAGGGTAAGGGGACATTTGTCGCACCGCCAAAGTTACGCGAACGTTTTGTGCAGCAGGTGGCTGGTATTTACGAAGATATGGCGTCGCGTGGTGTCACCATCCGCACACAGGTGCTCGAACAAGCAATTGTCCCGGCCAGCAAGCTCGTAGCACCAGAGCTACAACTGGTCGTGGGAAGCCCGGTCATTAAGCTGGTACGCCTGCGGTTCGTCGGCGACGAACCACTGCTCATTTCCACTACATTCTTACCTTATCGTTCGTTTCCTGGACTTGAAAACGAAGACCTCACGAATGTTTCCCTCTATGCTGTACTGCGTGAAAAGTATGGTATCCGACTTGGGCATGGAACACGCCTTGTAGAAGCGGTGCCGTGCTCCGATGAGGAAGCGGAGTTACTGCATATTGCGCCCGCAACGCCGCTGCTTGTTGTTAGTGGCACCATGTATGACACCGAAGGCCGTCCAGTTGAATGTGGTTTTGCACGGCACCGGGGTGATCGCAGCCAGATTGAAATTGCTGTTGTCGCGCGATGATTGGTCGATCATCAAGCTCTGCAAAGGAGGTGAAGCGCAAGTACACCTTTTCCAGTTGCCGTCCATGTAAATACGGTGAATACAAGTATACACGTTCAGAACGTGCAGCATTCTTCCAACGAAGGAGGTTCTACCATGCAGGTGTGGCAGGCGGCATTAATTGCCCTGCTGTGTTACCTGGGAGCCCTCACAACGCCCTGGGTATTTGGAACGACAGGCGGATGGTATGTGCTTACACGTCCGCTTGTTGCTGGCTTTCTCTGTGGATTGATCCTGGGAGACGTCAAAACCGGCGTTCTCATTGGTATTGCAGTGCAAGGCGTCTTCATTGCACTGATTACTCCCGGTGGGGCCGTCCCACAAGACTTGAGTTTCGTGAGTTATCTTGGTATACCCCTTGCTCTGGTTTCTCATGCCTCCCCCTCAGTAGCAGTAAGCCTCTCGGTCGCATTCGGCGTCATCGGTGTTGCAGGCTGGCAAATCCTTAGTGTTGGCAATGCTGCCTGGGCGCACGTTTGCGACCGTTATGCCGACGAAGGAAATCTGGCAGGCATCATTCGCGTGAACTATCTAGCCCAGATTGGCACCTTCCTGATACGTGGCGTGTTGCCTTTCTTCGTCCTTTTATTGGGTTCCGGTTTCGCTCAAAGCCTGATCTCATTCCTCAACGTCCAGGTACCCTGGCTGATTACGTACTTCAGCCTGTTAGGTGGGGCGTTGCCCGCTGTCGGTATTGCAATCCTGTTACTCCAGATTGCCCCTTCAGCCCGCTTGTTGGTCTGGTTCTTGCTCGGGTGGGTTCTCGTCGTGTACCTGAAGGTTCCAACCGTGGGTGTTGCAGTGATTGGCGCACTGGTAGCACTCATTTACTACTGGTACTTCTCGCGCATGGAGACAGAAACAACTCAACCCCAGCAAACGGAGGCATAACATGTCTGACCTCACCTTACAACAACCCGATGATAATGCCCACAAGGGAGCGGCTCCCACTCAGGCAGCGAAAACTCTCTCCAGGAGTGATCTCAACAGAGCCTGGTGGATCTGGACATTCTTCAATCTTTCAGCGTTCAGTATGGAACGTATGCAGGCACCGGCCTTCGTCTACATGATGTCACCAATCATAAATCGTCTGTATGGTGACAATCCAGAAGAGATTAAGTCGGCTTTGAAACGCCACATGGTGTTCTTCAATACTGAACCACAGACAGGCGTTATTGCACACGGTGTGGCGGTAGCGCTGGAGCAACAACGGGCAAGTGGTGCCCCTATCAACGACGAGATGATCAATGGCATCAAGGCGGGCATTATGGGTCCAATGGCCGGTATCGGCGACTCCATGATACCTGGCACCCTGATCCCTATCCTGCTTGCCATCGGCATTAGCTTGAGCCAGGGAACTGGAAGTCCCCTTGGCCCGATCTTCTACATCATCGCTTACCCGCTGATCATCCTGTCGGTATCGTACTACCTGTTCATGTTCGGCTATCGCTACGGTATGTCCTCCATGAGAGAGCTGGCTCAAGCAGGATTCCGGCGTATTACCTCCTCTTTCGCCGTGCTCGGATTGATAGTGGCGGGTGCCATTGGCGCTTCCATTATCACGTTGCAAACTCCCCTCACGTACACATCAGGGTCGGGCGCGAACCTGGTGAAAGTTTCTGTTCAGGCTACGCTTGATAAGATCTTTCCCCAGTTACTGCCTCTTCTGCTTGTCATATTCCTGTGGTGGGGCATGCGCAGACGTGGCTGGCCGATTAACCGGGCGCTGCTAGTCACTCTCCTGGTCATCCTCATAGGGTACTTGCCTGGCTTAATCGGGTCAATCTTCAACATTCCCGTGCTGTCGTCGTTCCGCATCTTCTAGCGGGGGTGTGATGATGAGATTTAACGACCAAAACCGATGCTGTCATGCTGAGCGAAGCGAAGCATCTGTCGGCTCATCGAGCGAGACCCTTCGCTTCGCTCAGGGTGACAACCTATTACCTATGTTGGGTGTCAAAATTCATCATCACGCCCCTGCTGCTGGTAGTCAGCTAGTCCTACCTGCTGACTGCCAGCAGCGGGCTCCTCAAACAGGAGGGGGGAACTCATGATCGGCATTGTACTTGCCGCGCACGGGCCTTTGCCCGGTGCATTCCTGGAATCAACAAGTATGATCCTGGGAGAGCTGCCACAGGTAGCAAGCATATCATTGATGCCAGGTGATAGCCTGGAAGGGTTGGTGGATCGCCTGCGGGTTGCTGTGAATGAAGTGAACACGGGTGATGGCGTGCTCGTCCTGCTCGACATGTTCGGTGGTACGCCCGCAAACGCCACGGCCTTCCTGGCCCAACAGATAGACGATCTGCGCGCGGTTACCGGTATGAATCTACCAATGCTTCTCGAAACCTTTATGGCACGTATGAGCACGGATAGCCTCGAGTCGCTGGCTGAGACGGCATTTTCGGCGGGACAAGCTGGTATTATGGATATCGTCAAAGCCTTCAAGAGGTTCCAGCAAGATAAGGTCGGCTAAGAGCTAATGAGTGCATTGGAGGGATAGCTATGTCCGAGATTGTATTGAACCGCGTTGACGATAGGCTCATCCATGGACAGGTGATGACAGGCTGGCTTGGATTGCGCAGGGCTAATGCTATCTGGATAGCAGACGATGCTGTGGCAACTAATCCTATGATGCTGGATATTTTCCGCTTTGCTGCGCCCTCGGGGATCAAGATCGAAGCGTTCACTATCGATAAAGTCGCCGAGAAACTGCGCACTCTAAATAGCGGCCATGATCGCATCATCCTGCTCGCGAAAGTTCCCAAAACGTTCCTACGCCTGCTGGAGAAAGGCTACAGAGCGTCAGATATCAATTATGGGGCGATGGCCCACAAGGCAAAGTCGCGCAACGTGGCCTCAAACTGCGACCTTTCACTTGAGGAGATCGAGGATACGGAAAAATTATATCAGCAGGGCATTCGCATCTGGATTCAACTGGTGCCATTCGGTGGCCAGAAACCGATTGAGTGGGGGGTGGCACGTAAGAAAGCCGGGCTGAATTAATAGCGGAGACAGGAGGGAGACTTCATTATGGCCTACTGGCGTAGCTATATGGAGGCGATGATCGCGGCGCAACAAGCTATGATGGAACGTGAAGCTGCTAGCATCGAAGAAGCCGCACGCGTCATCACACAATCGTTACGCCGAGATGGTGTACTGCATATGTTCGGCTCGGGGCACTCCCATTTGCCACCGGAGGAAGCATTTTATCGTTCCGGCGGTTTGGCAGCCGTCAGTCCGTTGCTTGATCCTAGTTTGATGTTTCATGAAGGTACGGAGAAATGTATTGCTCTCGAAAAATGGGATGGTTATGCTACCCGTTTTGTATTGCCGAAATATGAGCTGAGACCAGAGGATGTGATAATGGTTTTCTCCGCGTCTGGTCGCAACAATGCTCCCATAGAGGTAGCATTGGCGGCTCGTGAGAAGGGCCTTTACACCATCGGTGTTACGTCTTGCCGCTATTCAGCCTCTGTTCCATCGCTGCACCCGAGTGGCAAGCATCTTGCCGATGTCGTAGACCTGGTACTTGATCATGACGTTCCACCGGGAGATACTCTGGTGTCTATCGAGACGATGCCGGAACTTGGGACTACGGGAGGCGCCTCTACCGCGCTGGCTATTATACTGGTTCATGCTATCGTAGCATCAGTCATTGAAAATTTCGTCAAAGCGGGCGAGGTGCCACCCATGATTCGCTGCCCCAATGTCGGTGTAGTGCAAGAATCGCTGCAAGCGAACTCCCGAACCCTGGCGCGGTATCGCCACCGTCTGCCGCATATTTAGTTCCAGGAGTAACGGGCGCGATGATGAATTTTCACAAAAAACGAGCACCTGGTAGCGGGCGCACATACGACCTGGTAGCGATTGACATTGATGGTACGCTAGTCACTTCCGAGAACAAACTATCGATTGGTATTGCGCCGTTGATTCGCGAAACGCAGGCCAGGGGGATTGGCGTGACGCTGGTATCAGGACGACCAAAGCTGAAGATGGCGCCATTACTGAAAGAACTGGGCCTGACCCTACCATATATTGGTTCTGGAGGAGCGTATATCGCCGATCCATCCAACAACCTGGTAATTCTTCATCATCCTTTAGGGCGAGAAGAGGCTACTGCAGTCGTCAAACTGGCGCGTGCAGAAAAGGCGCCTATCATCTCCCAGGAACCAGACCACCTGTATTATGAAGGAAGCCTTGAAGAGCTGGAGCGATTGATAGCCATTGCTAAAATCGATATCACCGGCGTTGAAGGCTCTCAGGTCGATATCCTCAGGATGGATGATGTCTTGCAGGCATGTGCGGAGCCTACCAAGATCAATATTTGTAGTGAACCAGGTCACCTATTGAAGATCGAAAGGAAACTGCGGCTGCTCAATCTGCCCATCTACCTGACCTACTCGGCGCCAATCTCGCTGGAGATCACCCGGTCAGGCATCGATAAGGGCGAGGCGCTCAAGGTATTAGCCATGTACCTGGCTATTCCTTTAGAGCGTATTCTCGTCATTGGTGACAGCCACAACGATGTCAGTATGTTTGGGATTGCGGGGATGGCAGTGGCGATGGGTAATGCCCCTGAGGGGGTGAAAGCTGCTGCCGACCTGGTTGCCCCATCGAACGATCAGGATGGCGTAGCCTGGGTACTGCGCGAACTGGTACTTAAGCAATATCTCCAGGGCGGGGGCAAGCCCCACCCCTACTATACTACGGCTTCGCAGGCCGATTCGTCGTATGGTAGGGGCGACCCTTGCGGTCGCCCTGAACCCCCTGTTTGTGGTAGAACCTACAGACCATACCGTAATGATTATCGCAACCCGGAAGGAGATCAGGATGGGAGCCAGCCAATTCTTTAGCGCTTTCCGTAATGTGTTCAACCAGATTGAAGCAAGCCAGTTAGAGACCATCAGCAGGGTTGCAAAATGGGGCGCTGATGCCATCGCAGCTGATCGCTTGATCGTGCTGTTTGGTTCGGGGCATTCATTTATTCCAACAATGGATACCTATCCACGAATCGGAAGCTATCCCGGTTGGCTACCTATTCATGAGCTTTCAACCTCGTATCTGCCCACTATACTTGGCAACCAGGCATTGCGACAGGCGCTATACCTGGAAAAAGTGGAGGGATTCGGGCGGGTTGTGCTGGAGAATTACCGGCTTGACCCGAAGGATGTCATGATCGTGATCTCCAACTCGGGTGTAAACGCAATGGGCATTGATGTCGCATTGAGCGCCAGAGAACAAGGGCTGAAGACGATCGCGATTACCTCGCTGGCCCATAGCAGCGAGAGCCAATCTCGCCATAGCACCGGCAAACGGCTGTTCGAAGTATGTGATGAGGTTATTGATACCTGCGTACCACAGGGGGATGCTCTGGTCACGATTCCAGGTTTTCCGCAAAAAGTCGCATCTGCTTCCACCATCGCCGCGTGCATCATCATGCAGTCGCTGGTGGCTGAGGTGGCGCAGAACCTGGATGAGCGCGGTATCCGGTTGCCTGTGTTCCCCAGTCATAACGCAGGGATGACACCTGAACAACGCACTGCCATCGATGCCATGGCTGACGCATGGTATGTTGAACATGCCCGTCGCACAGCAGGCATCTACAAGTAAGGAGACATCCATCATGTTGCGACGGCAAGGAAAGAAAGAAGTGCCTCAAGATGTCATGAGCCGTCAGGAAACCGCCATCTGGCTGGGGCGGGCCATGTCAACCAGTGAAGTGACTTTGCGCGTTGTACTGGAGCTGCTCGACGTAGTTGCCTTTCAGCAGGCTGTCATCAAGCAGTTCTATGAGCAGGGTCATGCTGTATCTGTACACGATAATGGTCAGGCTTCAGAGCCATCATTGAATATTGAGCCAGGTATCTCGCAAAAAATAGTAGAGAAGCTGACGCAGTTGCGCGAGGAACTTGATCCGGTTTTGAAAACAGTGGAAGATGCTTGCCAGCGATTAGAGAAGATGATCTAGCCAGCAGGAAGAATGGAAACGAATGCTCACAGAGATCACAGCCTATGATACCTTCCCAGGATATCCGCTGGCCGAAGGCCGCTTACGTGCAGGTTATGCAGCGTTGGGTCAACGGCTGGCGAACAGTAGTGTTCGCCTCTGGACAATCGACGGAATGAGCGGCGTAGCCTGGGATATACTGCAGCTTGGTTTGCAGGAGGCGCTTGCAGCGTACCGGGTTGTATTCATTGATGTAGCTGAAGCGCGTCTAGAAGGTGAAGCTGTGAGGCAGTTGCTGGCCGATTCGCTGGATAATGGCGATGTGGTGTTTGGTAAGCTCTACCAGGGCAATTTGCTCGATTTCTTTGATCCTGACAGGTTGAGGAATGTGCGAAACCGGGTACTTGAGGAAGTAGGCCAGACCGAGTTAGTCGTGTGCTTCGGACAAGGTAGCGTACTGTTGAACCTGGATGGAGGAAAAGCATGGGCTGATGTGCCTAAAGAAAACATCACCAACATGGCATCGGCGGGACGCGATATCTTGCTCGGCACACCCGTCTATCCCGCTGTAAAGAGCATGTATTGGGTGGATTGGCCTGTAATGGAGCACCACAAGACCGCGCTGCTGCCTGAACTTGATCTCTACCTTGATATGGCAAATCCGCAGAATCCGCTATTCGTAGAGGGTACTGATCTGCGAGCATCTTTGTCTGCGTTGTCACACCAGCCATTTCGGGTCAAGCCCGTCTTTTATCCAGGTGCGTGGGGTGGCCAGTGGATGAAACATTATATGCAGCTGGACCCCAGCAAACCGAATTATGCCTGGTCGTATGAACTCATCACGCCAGAAAACGGCGTTGTTTTTCGAGACGGTGAACTCAGACTCGAAGTCCCTTTTGAAATGCTCATTGCCCAGGAAACCACCAACGTGCAAGGGTCAAAGGTGGCTGAACGCTTCGGCACCAGCTTCCCCATACGTTTCAACTACGACGACACGCTTGTTGGTGGTAACCTCTCCTGCCAGGTACACCCTCGGACAGAGTATATGCGACGTGAATTTGGCCTCAACTATACTCAAGATGAAACCTACTACGTCTTAAAAGCTGGCGAAAAAGGGCTATGCTACCTGGGATTAAAAGAAGGCATAGACCAGGATGCCTTTCGTCTCGCAGCAGAACGGGCGCGCGATGAAGGGATTGCCTTCGATACGGAAGAATTCGTGAACGCCTGGCCGACACGTATGCACGATCTCTTTCTCATTCCTGCAGGGACAGTACACAACAGTGGAGCAAACAATGTTGTGCTGGAGATTAGCTCGACACCGTACCTGTACACGTTCAAGATTTATGATTACCTGCGGCGTGATCTCACCGGCGAACTACGCCCCATTCATATCGAACGAGCCTGGGACAATATAGACTTCAGTCGTCAGACGCATTGGGTGCGGCAGAACCTGCTACCCTCACCGCGCATTATCCAACAAGGGGAGGGCTGGACGGAATATCTCATCGGCGAGCATCCCCTGATGTTCTTCGCCATCCATCGCGCAGAGTTCGGCGATTATTTCGAGAGCGATACAGGCAAAGAGCGCTTTCACGTACTCAACCTGGTAGAGGGCGAACAGGTGCTGGTCGAATCGGAACATAGCACACACCCATTGCATTATGCCGAAACGATTGTCATACCGGCGGCAACCGGTCGCTACCGCTTGCGCAATCAAGCCAGGGGTGTATGTAAAGTGATCAAGGCGTTTGTCAAGTAGGAGCGTGGTAATGAAGCAAGGTTTCACTATCGTTCAGCAACGCGTACCCACCATGTACTTTATCGGTGTAACCACAGGTCAATCATCGATGATGCGCATCTTTCCACTATGGGCCGAGGTATTGGGCCTTAATCACGCGCAACTTATCGGAGTAGACCTGCCGCTGCACGCTGCTCCTGAGCAGTACAGGCAGGCCATAGCGCAAATCAAGAACGACCCACTCTCGCTGGGAGCACTTGTCACCACGCATAAGATCGATCTGCTTCAGGCAGCCTCTGACATGTTCGACGCTCTGGATCGCTATGCTCAACCCTGTCAAGAAGTTTCGTGCATTGTGAAGCGTGACGGGCAGTTGATTGGCTATGCCAAAGATCCGATCAATTCTGGTTTGGTCTTGCAGCAGATCATTGGGACAGGCCAGGTCTTGTGCCTTGGCGCGGGTGGCTCAGGCACGGCCATCACGGTCAACCTGCTAACACAACCCGATGCAGGCAACAGGCCGGGGCGGTTGGTCATAGTCAGCCGCAATCAACCCGCTTTGGACAAACTGCGCGCGATAGTGGAGCAATTGCCTGCGACGATTGAGATTGACTACGTGCTGAATGAGGACCCACACAGGAACGATCAACTCATGGCAGGGTTGCCGCCGGGCTCGCTGGTCATCAATGCCACCGGTATGGGCAAAGATCGCCCAGGGTCACCTATCACCGACGAGGGAGTTTTTCCTATGCACGGCATCGCCTGGGAACTCAACTACCGAGGGAAACTGGATTTTCTGCATCAAGCCCTTGCTCAACAGCAACTGCGGCATCTCAACGTTCATGACGGGTGGCGCTATTTCATCATTTCCTGGATAGATCATATTGCCGAGGTCTTCCATATCAAGGTGACAACAGAGCAGTTCAAGCGGTTAGCCGAGAAAGCCGAGATGATACGAGGATAAACGATGAATCCGGGCGCGATAAAGAATTTTAAAAATTAAAAGAGGTCTATCTTCTGTAGGGGCGAGGGTGGTGGGGAGTGGCGGGGAGGGCCTTTATGGTCGCCCGTTGTGGGATCGAAAGACGCGTGCGCACGGGCGACCATAAAGGCCCTCCCCACTCCACTCCGCCACCCTCGCCCCTACGGAAATATCCCCCTAATTTTTTAAAGATCATGATCGGGCCCCTACGGATAAAGGAGGAAAAGAATGGCAAGCCATCAAAACAACCTGTTGCTGACCTCTACGGTGGGTAGTTATGCCATGCCAGGCTGGCTATTCACAGCAGGTCAGGCTATGAAACGTGGTGAGTACGGCTCCCACGATATCGAAGAGACGCTGACAGATGCTACTGACATAGCCATCAATGATCAGTTGAAATCAGGCATAGATATATTGGTGGATGGCGAAATGCGCCGCCTCGATTTTGTAATGGGCTTCTACGATTACCTGCAAGGTGTACGCCTTTTACCGCCCAGGCGCACAATGGGCCCCGAAGGACACGATATGCGACCGAAATGGCAGGTGCTGGAACCTATAAATATAGGCTCCGGTTCCACTATTGGTTCCAGCGCCCCTCAAGGCTTGCGCATCGTAGCTGATTTTCGTTATTTGCAGGCGGCCACGGCGGGTCTGGGCAAACCATTAAAGGCTACTATACCCGGCCCGTTTACACTCTCCGGCAGGCTCGACCCGGGTACAGTCTACCGAGATCGGATGGAGGTAGCCTGGGCGCTGGTCCCCATCGTAAATCAGGAACTACGCGACCTGGTTGAGGCTGGTGCCGACTTCATACAGATCGATGAGCCTTCTTTTGCCGTGTATCCAGATCGGGTAAACGATTATGTGGCTCTCTGGAATGCTACCGTCCAAGGGGTGAATGCAAAACTAGCCATGCATACCTGCTTTGGCAATTACCGGTGCAAACCTGTGGGCAAACGACTCTATCGCCCACTGTTCCCGCGCTTGTTGGATGCGAAAGCTGACCAGATTATACTGGAATTTGCTAATCGCGAAATGGCTGAATTGGAATTACTCAACGAAATTGCCGGGACGCGCGAGATAGGTGCAGGCGTGGTGGATGTCAAATCGTATTATATCGAGAAACCAGCCGATGTGGCCGAGAGAATACGCCTGCTGCTCAAGTACGTAGAACCCACACGTTTGCAAATCTTGCCCGATTGTGGATTCAGTCAGACGGCACGTTGGGCAGCCTTCGCAAAAATGCAAGCTATGGTCGCAGGTACAAAGATCGTACGCCGCGAAATCGGCGGGGGTAGTAACAGCTATAAAAATTTTGGATAATTCTTGACAACTCTGGCGTTTTTTGTGGTAAGATGGTGGAAGGAGCAAGGAGCAACGGCAGACGAGCGGGTCAAGGGCGCGCAGGTGAAAGGAAGCAGCGATGAGCAAGAAACAGCCTCAACCTCCCCGTTTTCGGGACATCTGGATGAACCAAACCGAGTTGGGGCGACACTTTGGGATCAGTGCTGTCGCCGTAGGGAAAAAGCTGTTGCAAGTGGGGCTTCGCAATGAGCAAAAAGAACCCACGGAGCTGGCGAAAAGCGAAGGCTACTGTCGCTTCACTCCGATGAAGGATGGAACCCCGTTTTATCTGTGGAACAAAGAGAAAGTGGCGGTGCTCTTTCGACAAACAGGGATGAATCAACTGAGCAAGGAAGAAGTCGAGGCGCGTGCCACGGCTGAAGAGTTGATCGAGCTGGCAAAGCAAGCGGAAGAAACGGGGATCGATAAGCTCTACTATTTTTTCGCAAACGATATCCCTCGGCGCGAGTATCCCCTGATCGACCGTTTCTTGCGCGAATTGGGATCAGATTTGCGGTTGGGAAGCCACGAAGGTGTCGATTAAAGCAGCCGCAGCCGAGTTGAGCGTGCGCGAAGAGACGCTGCTGGTTTTCGCTCCAGTATACTGCTCCATCCTTCCCTGAATTAGCGAGCAAGCCAGCTCACGATGGTGCGGGTGACGAGGTCGGCGGCGTCGTGCTGCACGAAGTGACCGGCATGGGGAATGGTGAGCAGGGTCCAGTCGTTTTCCAGCCATTCCCAGGTGTTGTTCAGGCCGCCGGGCAGCAGAAATTTGTCTTGCAAGCCGTGAATCTGGAGGACCGGGGCTTGCACTTTGATGAGCGGCGAAGACACGTCCTGGTAAGGTGGACGTGGGTAGTTCTGTTTGTAGTAGTGCAGCATGGCCTCGACGTCTGAGCGCCGGAAGGCCTCAAGGTAGTGTGCTCGCGCGGCGGGGTCCTGTACCCAGGAACTGAGCGTTTCAGGAGTGAGTCGCTTATGCGCTTCCTCTTGCTGGAAGTCACGGGCGTAGGCGCTATTCTCTTGCTGCTGTGGGTTATGTGCCAGTTCGCGGGTCAGGCCCCTGGGATGGGGCAGGTTGAGGATGATCAGGCGTTCTGTCAGGGCAGGAAGGTGGATGGCGAACTGCCAGGAGATGGCACCACCCCAGTCGTGACCGACGATGATGGCTTTGTCTCTTCCAAGGTGGCGAATGATGGCCTGGACATCTCCTATCAGGTAGCGCATCGAGTAGTGCTCACCCCCTTGCGGTTTATCGCTCAGGTTGTAGCCGCGCAGATCGAGCGCGACGACCTGGAAATGCGGGGCCAGCGCGACCATCTGGTTGCGCCAGGTGTACCAGAAGTCGGGAAAGCCATGGATCATGACGATCAATGGCCCCTCGCCAATGCTGGCGTAGTGGATTTTTACTCCGTTATTGTCCGCATAATCGTGCGTCACGTACTTGTCGATGTCGTTGGGGGCGATGGGAGGTGTAGCGTTCTGCATATCTCTTTCCTTTCGCATCTTTGTGTGTGCGAATGATACTTGCTTTCTTCTGCTTCCAGTAGAAACTCGGCCTCGTTCCAGTATACGATACTGTTGGCGAACTCAGCGACGTTGGCCCCACCCCACCCCTGGGCGCGATAAATCGGGCCCCTACGTTAGTTTACGTTAACTCATTTTAAGGGCGAAATTTTTTTAGCTTTCATGAGCGCGCAGACCGCGAAGCCAGATGCGACTCATCTCTTCCTGGACCTGTGTGACCTCACCTGAGAGATTGAGCATCAAGCCGTATTGGATGGCGAGAATCATGCTCATATAGCCCCAGGTCGCAGCATCCAGGCTGATCGTAGGGTCCAGGTAGCCATCCTGATGGGCACGCTCGACAAGCTGGCGGATCAACGCATAGACCGCGCGGTTGTGCCCACTGACGCAGCGTGCGATATCGGGGTCGCCAGAGTCGGTGCGCTGCGGCGCCGATCTCGTTCAGCTCTCTCACTCTGGGGGAGGGGTCTAGTACTGTCCGAGAAGCGACTTTTAAGTTGCCCTGGATATTTCGAACGGTGCGAGTGTTGTGCGCAATTTTTCGCGCACAACACTCGCACCGTTCATTTCTTTAGCGAACAGGTGGGCGTAGCATGGTCACCAGGTGCCCGTCGGGCGCGGGAATGCTGAAGATCGAGCCAAAGGGGCGATGCGCAATCTCTGTGGGCTTCACGCCTTTGGCCACAAGCGCAGTATGCATGCCCTCAAGATTGTCCGTCTCGAAGTAGACTTCGATTGTGCCGGAACGGCGGGCTTGGGGACTGACCTCCTCACTTACCAGGGCAAGACCAAAGGGAATGCTTCCTTCCTCACTGATAAAACCACGAAAAACGGGTGTGTCTGCCTCTGGATTGTGCCGTAGACCAATGGTTTGGGTGAAGTACTGAAGCGATTCTTCCAGGTTGGAGACATAGAAGAGAATGAAGTTGAGTGTTGGTGTGGTAGACATAGATTTTTCTCCTTGCATGTGTTTCTGACTCTCTTACAAACAAGCGAGCCTGTTGCTTTCGTTCATGCTCCAAGTGTAATCTATGTCAGTGACAGCAGTATGTCAGTAGCGTAACGAGTTATGTGGTCGGCTGAAAATTTCGTAACATGGCTTCCGCTTCTTGGGCCAGTTGTATACGCAGCGACTCAGGCTCCAGTACACGCACATGGCGTCCCCAACTGAGCAGCCACTGGAGGATTTCGTTCTCCTGGCGGGGTGTGAGCGTCAGGAGCAGGCCATCAGGCGTCTCTTCCTCAGAGATGGTAGAGTAGGGTCGCGCCTCGCGCACCCAGCGAGCCACTTCTTGAGCGAGCAGGACGCGTACGACGATGTTTCTGGCATCCTCGTTGGGTTTTTCTATGCGAAAATCGGCGGGTCGTTGAAAGGTCTTGTTGAGCAATTCCAGGTTTTCCATGCGTTCGAGCCGGAAATTGCGCAGGCCCTGGCGCAAGTGGCAATAAGCGACCAGGTGCCAGGCGGTGGCGAAGTAGACAAGTCCGTAAGGGTCGGCCTCGCGCGTATTCTGCGAGGCTTGATCGTCCTTGCTGTGCCGTGTATGGTAGTGAAAGCGCACGGTAATGCGTTCAAGAATGGCGCGGCGCAGCAGTTTGTTGCGTTCAGCGAGACTGCCTGGTGTCTCCGGCACAATAAAACGGATACTCTGCTGGAGGTAGCGCACGCCGCTGCGTAACTGCTCTGGCAGCACACTTTCAATCTTGCGGCTGGCTGATTGCGCTGCCACCTGGTACTGCTCGTCAAAGTTCTGGCCTATGTAATCGCTGCCGAGCAGGAGCATAGCTGCTTCTTCCGTTGTAAAGCTTAGGGGTGGCAAAAAGTAGCCCTGCATGAGCGTGTAGCCATGACCAGGAGTGGAGATAAGCGGCACGCCCGCTTCGCCCAGCGCCAGCATATCGCGGTAGATGGTGCGCTTGCTGGTCTCGAACGTCGCAGCCAGATCTTCGGCGCGCTGCCTGCCTCTGGCTTGCAGTTCCAACACAATTGCCAGGAGACGATCGGTGCGATTCAAGATAGTTCTCCTTTGTCTTACAATTGTCGCTTCTGATTTATTTTCAATGTAAACGCCTTTCCGGCGAAAAACCGGGTCAGTGAGAACAGTTCTTTGCGGTCCGGGTCTTGCAGGCGTTTCAGCGCCTCGTCGAGCACTGCGTAGTTCTTGCCGCATCCGTATCAAGTGTATCATACGCCAGTCGGGCGATCCCTACACACCTGCAGGCGCTTTAAAGGTTTTTGCCTCGCCCGCCCTCTCGTTTTCACGGGGTGGGGTCTAGCACGGTCCGAGAAGCGACTTTTAAATCGCCCTGTCTTGATCAAGTAGGGCCTTGACAATCTCAACCAAAAAGGGTATACACTCAATATGACGTCGCCAGAAGCCATGAACTATCGAGATACCGAGCCCCGATCAATGGAAGTTCTACTTGTGTGCAAAGGAGACACTTTATGGCTCTCAATCGGATCCTGCTACAGAACGGCTGTGTCATCACAGTCGACAAGCAACTCGGCAACTTTCGGCGAGCCGATGTCCTGATCGAGGGGACGAAAATCGCTGCGGTTGGACCAGACCTGGGGGTGACTGACGCCGAGGTCATCGATGCCTCGAACATGATTGTCATGCCAGGGTTCATCGATACCCATCGCCATCTCTGGGAGGGCATCCTGCGTAACATCTCGGCAGATGGAATTCTTGCCAATTATTTTCCCGACGTCCTTGGCGTGCTTGCGCCGGTGTACCGGCCCGAGGACGCCTACGCGGGCGATCTGATCGGCGCGCTGGGAGCCATCGACGCTGGCGTGACTACCATGCTCGACTGGTCACACATCCAGAATACACCTGAGCATGCGGACGCGGTGATCCGGGCCCTCCAGGAGTCTGGGATACGGGCGGTCTTCGCGTATGGAAACCCGAACACCTCGCTGGCGGACTGGTGGTTCAATAGCAGCCTGAAGCACCCCGAGGACATTCGACGACTACGCACCCAGTATTTCTCCTCGGACGATCAACTCCTCACCCTGGCCCTGGCGCCCCGTGGGCCGGAGTTCACGACGATGGAGGTGGTCAGGCATGACTGGGCACTGGCACGCGAGGTTGGTGCACCCATTACTGTCCACGTTGGAGTTGGCGAGAACGGCTTCTCGGGCGGTATTAAACGAATGTACGAGGAAGGCTTACTCGGCCCCGACACCACCTACATTCATTGCTGTACGCTCAGTGACGATGAATTGAAGTACATCGTGGATACTGGAGGAACCTTCTCCATCGCCACCGCTGTCGAAATGCAGATGCGTCATGGCATGCCACCCCTGGATCGCATCCTCAGACTCGGGGCCCGGCCAAGTTTGAGCGTGGATGTCGAAACAAACGTACCTGGTGATATGTTCACCCAGATGCGCGCAGCTCTCCAGTGCCAGCGCGCACTGGTCAACCAGCGTGCGCTCTACGGCGGGAGCTTCGAGGGCGAGAACTTGCTCACGGTACAGGATGTGCTGGAGTTTGCCACCATTGAAGGGGCACGCACCGTTGGACTAGGTTACAAGACAGGATCGCTCACGCCCGGCAAAGAGGCCGATATCATCCTGCTACGTGCGGACCGCTTGAATGTGGTTCCGCTGAATGACCCCGTTGGAGCTGTGGTGGTAGGTGCAGATACCGGCAACGTCGACTCGGTCTTTATTGCCGGGCGAGCTATGAAGCGCAATGGGCAACTATTGAACGTTGACCTGGATCGTGTTCGCAAGCTGGCCGTCGAATCGCGCGATTACGTCGTGGCCAAGGCAGGATTTACTCTCCCCGCGTTCTAAGCGTCTGACAGCTAGACCTGGTATCCTCCTCCTCCCCTGGGAGGAGGATCCACCTTTCAGAGGATGAGCAGGCATGAACGTATCTCTCCCCTCTTCTCTAAAGAAATATCTGCCACAGTATGGCCCTTTGCTGTTCCATGTTCTGTTCCCATTGCTCGTCTCACTCCTCTTTGGTGTGCTGCTCTTTAGTGCCACGGTGATGGAAAACCTGGTCACAACCCTGATTGCCTTTGGCCTCGATCCATTGCGGGCACAATTCATTGCCGCGTTGATCATGGTGGCAGGCTCAGCATTCGCCGGGGCAGTATGGAACCAGCGCAAAGCAGGAGCAATCGTTGGTGCAGGCATCGTCTTTTCGTTCACCTATCTCGTTGGCTTTGTTCAACTCGAGATGCGACCTGTGCGCGACCCGGCAGGGACATTGGAGTCGCTCAATGCAGCGGCCCTGGTACATACCTGCATTCTCATCGAGGCCCTGGCCTTGCTTTGCGCCTTTATAGGCGCAGCAGTCGGCGTAGCGTTGAATGGAGTGCTACTCACCCCGTTCTATCGCCTCGCGCATGGAATCTGGCGACGTTGGATGCAGAGAGGCAATGCAGGGGCGTTCTCAAAAAAAGAAGCAGAAGAGCCACGCCCCTCTTCAATTTTGAACGACGTGTTGTCATGGCTAGCAGCTAGCGTCATGATCCTCCTGATCGTATTGGCGAGTGGCTCTGAGGGCCTGTTTCTTTATTCGCCCGATATTGGTCTTCATGTATCCCCGCCGGTTCCCACCAACAAAGGCCTGCCTGCTCATGGTTCCATCGTTGAGGAGAGCATGGTCAGTCCCGCCCTGGGTGGGCAAAAACGGTCATTTCTCGTGTATTTACCTCCGAGCTATGATACACCACAGGGGCGAGCGAAACGCTATCCGACACTGTATCTTTTGCATGGTTCGCCTGGGAAGGATGTTGACTGGTTTGCCGCGGGCAACGCCAATCAGTCAGCCGATCTGCTGATTGCCCAGAAAAAAATCATGGAACTCATCCTGGTTTTGCCGGACGGCAATGGGCGACCAGGTGAAACGAGCGAGTGGGGAAACAGTTTCGATGGCCACCAGAACATGGAGACCTTCGTCGCAACTGAGCTGGTTCACTATGTTGATTCAAAGTATCGTACCATTGCCGAGCCTGCCTATCGAGGGATCGGCGGCTTATCGATGGGTGGTTTCGGAGCCATGAATATCGCTGTCCATCACCCGGATGTCTTCGGTTTTGTCATCTCACTGGGGGGATATTACATGGCTGAGGGGAGCGTTTGGGGGAACAATGCTGCTTCTATCGGGGCGAATAGCCCCCAAGATACACTCCCCGCGAACCGGTCAGCATGGAACTTGCATATCTTTCTAGGCGCGGCGACGAAAGATCAGCCATATTATGCTGATACCATGCGATTTGCGCACGTGCTTCAACGTTTGCACATCCCGTATCAGCTCGATGTTGAGCCCGGCTACCATTCCTGGAGGGTGTGGCAGGTGCAGTTCTATCATGCCTTACTCTGGCTTCACTGGGGCTGACCCTCATCAAGAGCCAGCGCTTCACGCTATGGTGGCTGCAACGACCCCTGTGAGCGTTCCCACGAACACTTGAGTTCCTGAGAGCGTTGGGGTCGCGAAACGCGATGTCGCACCGACAGAGAGCATCGCATGCACCGTTCCACTGGCAGCATCAAGCGCGTAGAGCGTCCCTTCAGGGTCCAGGCTGTAGACCGTGTGACCTCCTACAATGGGCGACCCGCTAATCTGCGCTGAGGCCTGCCAGCCCAGGGTCAAGTTCGCTCCCGGTCCGACCAGGACCTGGCGCAGCCCGTCCACGCAGGGCACGAACAGTTGCGAGCCAAGCGCAGCAGCCCCACCAAAGGCAGCGCAGACGTGTTTGACCTGAGCCTGGCCACCTACGCCACCCAACGCATCAGCATGTAGCAGGTAGCCCAGGCCAGACTTGCCATCAGCGAAGATCAATCCTCCCGGCAAGAGGATGGGTCCCATCGATCCGAGATCGGCATCAGTGGCATTATCTTGCTGCCACCGGGTGGGCGCAAAGCCATCTTCCAGGCGCAACGTCGGTGACAGACGCAACACCGAATCGCTATGATCCCATTCGCCTTGAGTCGTTGCTCCATTGCCCACCGCGACGTAGAGGTGACCCGCATCATCGACAGCCGGTCCCGATGGGGCCCAGATGCCCCCCTCGCGGGGAGTTGGTACCTGGTAGGATAGCAAGGGTCCACTCCCATCGGTCCGCGAAGCAACCACCGTTCCGTCGTAATTGCCACAATCACCATCAAGACCGCCAAAGGCAATGTACACCATATTGTGAAACAGTGCCAGCGCAGCCCGCTGCTGGTGGACTTGCGGCTCCATCGCAGGAAGATCGACTGAGCGGCGTACACGCACCTGCCCCGTCGCTACGTCAACGCCGACCAGGATGTGTGCAGGTCCCTGGATCTCGGCGACGGCAAAGACCAGCCTGGTTGCCGGATCATAGACAGGTGTGCCGGTAATGCCTAGCGGATCAATGTCGCCGCAAGGCAGCGTTGACTGCGGAACTGGGCTGCCTACAGTAGTACGCCACTGCACCTGCCCGGTGCTTGGATCGAGGGCATAGAGCGAATCTCCCTCAGTCGCCACAATCACACGCCCTCCGACGACCAGCGGTTCGGCGTAGACTGCTCCATCCAGTTGCACACGCCATGTGCGCGTGAGTTGGTGCGGGTCAGGTGCTTGTTCGACGAAGCCAGTACGAGCGTTGTCATGGTGATAAGTGGTCCAGTCGTTACTGCTCATAGGTGAGGGTGTAGTCGTCGTACTGGGCGACAGCGTTAAGGGAGTGGTATGTACCGGCGGGTTACTTCCCTGATATGATGGGATGCTGCATCCTCCAAGTGTGATGAGGAGTGCGCACACTCCTGGCAGCAGCACGCGCTGCGTGAGGTCTTTTATCACTCTGCGGTCTCCTTATTTGCTCTTTTTCAACGCTTCGCCAGATTCCCGTTTCCACCGCCACATTCCTCATTAGTATAGTACCAGCAAAAGCAATGTTCCCACCGTGAGTGTTACTGTCATAATTCAGTGGCTCTTCTGTATATTGCGTGATCCAATTGGAGTCTGTTCATGCTCGCCTCTCCTTCTCTCTCCACATCGGCTTCAGAGTGCACACAAGAAACCGTGAGACCCTCTCCCGTTTCTCTTCAGACCCGTGCGAGTTTTTCCGGGTTGGCAATGATGCGAATCGCCTGAATCTGCCCTTGCTCCACATCAATGGTCAGGACGGAGAATGCTTGACCGCCAGCGCGGATGATCAGGGCTGCTTGACCGTTGACTTCCTCTAGCTCGACACGAGCGTTCTCTGGCCAAAAGCGCTTCGTTCCCAGGCTAAAGCGTGCCACTGCATCACGCCCGCGAATCGGACGCAGCGCGGCCTGCTTGATTTTCCCACCACCATCAGCCCACAGTGTCACATCTTCGGAGAGCAGGTTCATCAAAGCGGTCGTCTCACCGGTCTCAACCGCCTGGAAATACCCGCTGAGTAACTGCCGGTGGGTTTGGGCAGAGGCAGGGAAGCGTGGCCGGTGCTCACTCAGATGTTTTTTCGCCCGGCTGAAGGAGCGGCGACAGGCTGCTTCACTCTTGTTAAGCATCGTGGCGATCTCAGCAAATTCGTACTCGAAGACTTCGCGCAGCAGGAAGACGGCTCGCTCGAAGGGTTGGAGCTGTTCCAGCAGCATCAGGAACGCCAGCGAGATCGACTCTTCCCTCTCGACACGCTCTGCTGGATCTTCTGATGCAGGAGTCGTTGTGGTGAGGATCGGCTCCGGTAACCAGGGACCCACGTACACCTCCCGCTTCCTGCGCGCGAGCTGGAGTTGATCCATGCACAGACGCGTGAGAATGGTGGTCAGAAACGCCTTGAGCGAGCGAATGGTTTCCGGCGGCGTGGTCTGATAGCGCAGGTAGGTCTCCTGCACCATATCCTCGGCATCCATCGCACTCCCGAGCATACGGTAGGCGATGGAAAAGAGGTAGGGACGATAGGTTTCAAAGGATTCCACTCTGTTTCCTCCTAGAGTCACTTTGTAAGCCCAGTTGTTGTCCCCTTTGTCGGTCTGCTCAACGCTCGCTTTCCCTGCAGCAGAGATTTTCGAATAGGCAGGAAACTATTCTAGTGTTTTGAACCAGGTAGCGCAGCCTCGCCAATCTCATCAGGTGAATCGTCTTGCCGGGCCCGGCAAGAGGTTTTCGATAAACTGGTTTGTTCCAGAATCGTACGCTCTCCTGCATTGAAACACAAGCCCTGCTAGAGGTCTCGCAATGTTTGGCGCAAGGCCAGCTATGCTTGCCTCGCTACTTCAAGAACTGGAGAGACCGCGACCGCTGCATCCTTTAAACTGGATGAAATCTCACAATGGGAAGATGCCCCAGTTACGCGACACGCTGCAATAAAAACACCGGATGGGTGACCGCCGCACGCTCAAACTCCTCAAGTGAAGAGTCCGCAGTGACGCCATAGTAGTGACCGAAGGGGTTACCGCCCTTGATTTCTTCTCGCAAAACGAGGGCCGCCTCGCCTTTGGGCAGTTCTATTACGTTGACCGTTTCAGAACGACGCCCACGTGTGAGGATGGCCTCTCCCGCTGTCCGCAGATTGCGCACCCAATCCACTATTCCATACGGGGAGCCCACATAGCAATTCCCATTCCGCTCAATAATCGCGAGCACGACAGTACGCAGCTGCCCACTTTTGCGCCCACGCACCGTGAGCAGGTACATGGGGTAGTTCCCAAAGAAAATGAAAGGTCCTACGAGCTTGAAGCCAGCGCGCAGCAGGGTCAATGTCAGAACATTTCCCAGACGCGTATAAAACGGGATTTGCGATGTTTTTGCCATATGTTCCTTCTCCTTCTATCTATTCAGTAGAGACATTGTCGTGATGACCACCACATGTGATCATCACAAAGAAAGAGGGTTGAGCTGTCCTTTTTGGGACAGGTGCCAGTCTGATTTTTCGCATGTCAGACATATAGGGAGCGCCACCACAAACACTTGTCCAGCATAACCCGACTTATCTGAAAGGGAAAGTTCCCACCATCTTTCCTCCTGTCAAAGCCGGGCAGCACGCGCTAAACCAGCTCGATGTAGAAAAGCTAAGTTATCGCTACCCCAGTTCGGAACGAGGAATCGAGTCGATCAGCCTGCATCTGAAGCAGGGCTGGTAGTCGATGACCTATCGAGTGCACTCGATATAGAGACGGAATTACAGCTCTGGCAGCGCTTTGCCCCCAGCACCACGCGCCTGGCTGTCTCGCATCGCCACGCTGTCCTGCGCGCTGCCGATCACATTATTGTGCTTAAGGATGGCAGGATTGAGGCTGAGGGAACGTTGGAGTCTCTCCTGGCAACCAGTGAAGAAATGCGGCGTTTGTGGAGAGGCGAAATAGATGGTGAGCATATTAAGGACGACTTTTAATTAATCCTGACGGTTGCCTCCTTGTGGTAATATTACGGTGTTACTTTTCAAGCCGAGGAGACCGACCATGACTGAGGTTTCTGACCTTTTTAACTCCCCTTTGCATATCATTAATGTCGGTGCCGACCTGTTCGCCGATGCGCTGGCTACCCAGGGTGTGCCCGTAACACGTGTCACCTGGCAGCCTTCGGCAGGCAATAGCGATGCGGCACTGAGCGTATTGCTGGGCGATCCACGCGTCGACTATGCCAATCAGGAGGCAGTACAGCGCATGATGGCCGCGCGTCCGCGTCTCGTGGACGTGCGACCGGCTGGTGAGGCGATTCCCGGGATGCATAAGCACCTGCTGCTGCACGCCGGGCCGCCAATCACCTGGGAACGCATGTCGGGTCCCTTGCGTGGCGCGATCATGGGCGCGCTACTTTACGAGGGGTTGGCACTGGACATAGGAGCCGCGGAGCGCTTAGCGGCAAGCGGCGATATCGCTTTCGCACCCTGCCACCACTATAATGCAGTTGGGCCGATGGCTGGCGTCGTCTCGGCATCTATGCCAGTCCAGGTGATAGAGGAGCCGATCTATGGACACCGGACGTTCAGCACCCTGAATGAGGGCCTGGGCAAGGTGTTGCGCTATGGTGCCAATAGCCCCGAGGTTCTGACAAAGCTGCGCTGGATGGAGCAGGTGCTGGGACCGGCTCTGGCTCGTGCGGTGCGTGCGATGGGTGGTATAGAGATGAAGAACATGATAGCGCAGGCGCTGCTAATGGGCGACGAGTGCCACAACCGCAACAAAGCGGCAACGTCACTCTTCCTGCGCGAGGTCGCACCGTACCTGGTGGAGACGGGAACCTCCACGGAGGAGACGGCCAGCGTATTGCGTTTCATCCACGGCAATGACCACTTTTTTGTGAACCTCTCGATGGCAACGTGCAAAGCGGCAACGTTAGCGGCGCACGGTATGCGTTTCAGTAGCGTAGTGACAACCATGGCTCGCAATGGCACGGATTTCGGCATTCGCGTGAGTGGATTGGGCGACCGCTGGTACGTGGCTCCGGCCCAGCTAATCAAGGGGCTGTATTTTAGCGGCTTCTCGGAGGAAGACGCCAACCCGGATATCGGCGATAGCGCCATCACGGAGACGGCTGGCATTGGCGGGTTCGCCATGGCCACAGCGCCGGCCATTGTACGATTCATTGGCGGGACGCCTGCTGATGCGCTGCAGTATACATCAGAGATGTATGACATCACGGTGGCCGAGGAAAGTCAGTACCAACTGCCGCCGCTGAGTTTTCGTGGCTCACCCGTGGGTATTGATATCCGGCAGGTCGTGCGCCAGCATCTGTTGCCGATCATCAACACCGGTATTGCCCATCGCCTGCCAGGCATAGGTCAGGTTGGCGCCGGCGTTGTGCGCCCACCGATGGAGTGCTTTGTCGCGGCAGCGCACGACCTGGCGGCGAGCATACAGGGAGAGGGATAGCTTTCTTTCGGGAAGCCGGGCCGCATCGTCGTATAGTAGTGGCGAGGGAGGTAGGGTAGGGTGGAGTGGGCCCTTGCGGTCGCCATGCCAGAGCCGGGCCGCATCGTCGTATAGTAGTGGCGAGGGAGGTAGGGTAGGGTGGAGTGGGCCCTT